>Ga0209536_100004601_pt1 | contig 21784 bp, 19 predicted proteins | sample DeeMarSeWOR28_12_FD_187461 | JGI IMG/M metagenome (GOLD analysis project Ga0209536, IMG submission 187461) | Marine sediment microbial communities from White Oak River estuary, North Carolina - WOR-2-8_12 (SPAdes) (version 2) | ecosystem: Environmental > Aquatic > Marine > Intertidal zone >... | reverse complement strand
CATCCATTAGCCACCATTGTTTGAGATCTTGATGTAAGTAAAATCTGATTACATCAGATGCATTCATTCATAAATTGAAATAACGGGTTTCGTCAAGAATAGATCCCTTCTGGATGCCTCTAAAGCGTCCAACGCTTTTTCGTCTTTATCATTATCTTGGCAACAGTTTTATTTATATGTGCTGGCTGTGGAATCTGTGCAGAGAAATAGAATGGCAAGCCAAAAAATAGGGATAGAATAACAGGACATCGGAACTCCGGAGGACCCTTCTCTTGCAGAACATGAATCTCCGGTAAATCGTGTTCACCGGTGTTCGCCAATTAATGCCGGTGTTATTGTTAATGGGATGTGGTTTTTTTGGGGGGTATATGAAGATAAATGTTTTTTGTGCAACCTTTTTAATTAAGTCTATTTGATTATAAAATATTTTACTCGCCGTATAATAATGTGCACATTCCCATTCTAAAGATCAATCCTTTCATTCTTAAGACACTGAATTACTAGTGAATAGTTCTAAATGAAAACCGGTATGGGTTTTGCATTTTGTAAATAAAAAATTGCTTCTTTAATTCATTTATCCATGAGTAAAAGGAGATAAATATGGTACTTATTGTTAATATCGCAATGGTGCTTATCGGTATTTTTGCATTGTTAATGTTTAAATATTTAGATGAAAAACATTAATTTGCCAAATAAGGGCGATCTTTACGCGGAAAATGATGGGTGGAAAATAGCAGGAGTGGAATAGAGCGCAGGGCAAAAAAATTATAAAATATATTAGCAATCATTATTAAATATTTAAGCCAATCGAGAGGGGCGAAACTATAATTATTTGTATTAGAACCTCTCGTCAAGGGCAGTTCTTCGGAACTGTCCTTTTGTTTTTTGAGCGAACAAGCGCAATTTGTTCATTGAAGGATACCGATTCCAAATGGGATGTGATTTGGAGGATTAGGTTACCGGAGATCGTTGAAAAGTGAAGATATCACAAGTTTTTTGAGAGGTTCAAAAGTGTTGATATGTTGGTATATGTAGTTTTGAAAATATAGTTTTTTCGATGCTCATATACAAGATTTGATCGCATATACAGAAAAGAACATTACCATTCGGCCTTAATTTGGATACTAATTTACATAAATTATGGAAATAATTTGGTTAAAAAATATTTATACCTTTCAATTAATTATTTGATTTTTCAATAAATATGGAAATTATTTGCTTTTGACACGAATTTTGCAGAATCATTAAGAGCATTTTTGCATAGTTGCATCAAAAATTAGTGACGGGGGGACTAAGATGATTAAATTTAAGGGTTTACTATATTTTATCCTGTTATCTACAGTAACGTTTTTAGCCGCATGTGGCGGAGGTGGCGGTTCAGGCAGGGGCGGCACCGGTACTCTGTCGATGTCAGTTACTGATGCAAAGCCAATGTTGCCGGATGGAGTTACCAATTTATTTGTCACATTTGATGAGGTTCGTGTACATAAATCAGGGGGTGGTTGGACTTCACTGCCATTGGTTGAATCACCTTATACAATTGATTTACTTCAGTTTCAGGATGGAAATGTGACAGAGCTTGTTCCACCCACCAAACTTGAATCTGGAAAGTACACTCAGGTACGGCTTGTAGTTAGTGGTGCTAAGATTTTATTTGATAATATTTCCTCTACAGCTGAAGAACCAGTAAGAGTGCCCTCTGGCAATTTGAAAACTGATAAAAACTTTATTTTTAATGTAGGAGAAGATGCCGCTGTGGATCTCATTGTTCATTTTGATTTGAGCAAGTCTGTGGTAGTAACCGGACCTGCAGCAAATCCCTCTTATAAACTCAAACCGGTTTTACATCTCTTTGATGATCCTTTAGAGGCTGCTACCATAAAAGGAAGCATTGAAAATTCAGCTTTTGGTGATTCGGAAAAAGCAACTGTGACTGTAATCGCAGAGAGCAACCAAGAAGAATACACAATAGTTGAAGTTTCAGAATCTGATACAGAAGATCCAACAGAATTTACCATATTCTGGCTGGTTCCTTATGAATCTTACACCGTTGAGATTGATTTAGACCAAAATGATACAACAGATTACGATGAATTCGTACAGGATATTGACTTGCCGAAGGGGGCCGAATTTGAATTAAACGATGGGGATCCTATATCATAAATGGCAGGGCCATTTACTGGCCCTGCCCGAATCGACTATTTATTGCTTATATAGTTGGCTTAACCCCATTTGTGCTTCTTTTTTGATTTATTCTTTTTATACTTGTCCTTCATATGACCTGGTGGGTACTTCCTTAAATGCTCCGCATGGTGAATGTAGGGTTTAGCGGTATCCAACTCAATACTCACAGAACCACCTAAGTTCACCCGAAGGTGATTCGGCAAGGAAGCTCCAACTTCCCAGTGGTCGCCCTTTATATAGAAGTATATTTTCCGTCCATAGTCATAATAGACTGAACAGTTAGGATAATACCGATACTGATGTTTAGCCCGATACCCGTGAGCGGGAGCATGTGGAGGCGGGCCCCCTTTCTTATGCTTAGGTTCTACCTCCGAATACCCTGAGTTGTTGTCCTCTTCATATACCACTTTGATTTTTTTCGCACTACAACCTGTTATGAAAGTGGCAGCAAAGCTGAAAAATACAATTGTCAAACCGATAAAAAATATTTTTGCCAAATTGTTATTCACAGGACTATCCCCCTTAACACAAATTGGTTTCAACTTATAAATAATAATTCGGCAACATCAGTAGAATCTTTAATTAAATTCAGATCATTGGTGGGCGTAGTTAAACTCTATTAATAGATCTGAATGAAGCTTTCGTGACAAATTGGTTGAAAGGGCATGTAAATTATTTAGGGGGCGATTTTGACAGGATACACAACTTACCGAAGATTAACAAAACAGCCAAGTACCGATATGAGAATATTACAAGTTAACCAATAGTGCAGATATCATATTTGGAAGTGTCAAGACAAATATAATCAACAGAGGTGTCTATTCCCCCAGCACATTGGGTAAACTCTTTGCAAAAAATTTTGAAAAGATGTCTGTGTGCGACATCCATAGGGGTAGCCCGTTATGTCCTGATAGGCCCTATGGGGGGCTACCTACCTACCCCCCCTTATTATTATAATTTTGTCTTGATTCTTTTGGATGAAACATTTAGTCGTAATTTTGCTCTTATATGTAAAACACTTAAGATAAGAATTTAAAAAAAGTGGGGCTAATGTGGGCTATAATGAAAAAAAAGAAAAGGACTTATAGATATAGTTCCACAAGTCATTGATTTTATTGGTGCGCCCGGCAGGATTCGAACCTGCGGCCTACGGATTCGTAGTCCGGCGCTCTATCCGGACTGAGCTACGGGCGCATTTAAAATTGAATAAATGTGAGCTTGTTCATAGGCTATACAGTACCGATTGTCAATCCCATTGTTGACCATCGCAGGGATCAAACCCCAGACTCAGAATATCAGCCTAAGGAATGACGTCCGATGAATGCCGACTATGGCCGGTGGATGAAAATTGCTCTGCGTGAGGCTGCAGAGGCCAGGGAGAAACAAGAGGTTCCCATTGGAGCGGTAGTGGTTTCCGACAATGAAGAAATACTCTCAAGCGCCCACAATCAGACCATTACCCGCCAGGATCCGACCGCCCATGCAGAAATACTGGCTCTGCGTCAAGGAGCGAATAAGGTTGGCAATTACAGATTGTTAAATACAACACTTTATGTTACGGTCGAGCCCTGCCCGATGTGCATGGGTGCTGTCATCCATGCTCGGGTATCTCGGGTCGTATTTGGTACCCGTGATCCTAAATGGGGTGCAGCCGGTTCTCTGTATCACTTCGCCGCTGACCAGCGCTTTAATCACCAACCAGAGGTTGTCACCGGCATCTGCGAAGATGAATGCAAACAATTGATGCAGGATTTTTTCCGTGAAAAACGCAAATAATGCTTCTTCATAATTCTTACACAGCGTAAAAAGAACCAAACATTGCGCTTTTTGAAAATATTAATTTAACATGGAAGCTTTAAAAATATTCAATTTTGTTCAAGGTCAAGGAAGACTAAGATTTTGACCACAGGCATACATTAAGTATTCCGCGGATCAAAATCTGAGTCTGACACAGAGATTGGGCAAAAGGGGGTATTTTTAAAGCTTTCAAAGGAGATGCTTGTGGCTAATGTTGTTATAGTCGGAACCCAATGGGGAGATGAAGGCAAGGGTAAAATTGTCGATTTACTGGCTGAATTTGCTGAAGTTGTGGTGCGTTTTCAGGGCGGCAACAATGCCGGCCACACCATGGTGGTGGGCGATGAGCAGCTGATCACCCATTTGGTTCCTTCCGGCATTTTGCAGCAAAAAGTCTGTGTGATCGGAAACGGGGTTGTAGTGGATCCCGCCGTACTCATCGAAGAACTTGATCATCTGGCCAGCCGCAATGTCGATGTTGGCCCAGACCGATTAAAAATCAGCGAGAAGGCACACCTGATTATGCCCTACCACAAACAGGTCGATCATGCCCGGGAGAAATTTAAAGGCGACAAAAAAATTGGCACCACCGGACGCGGTATTGGCCCGGCTTATGAAGACAAATCCACGCGCAGAGGCATTCGCTTCGTCGACCTGCTGGATGCAGACGAGTTTAGTGAAAAGGTCAAAACGATTCTGGATGAGAAAAATTTTTATCTCGAGCACTATCTATCAGCAGAAACTCTGGATAGTACTCAGATTATCGACGAATATTCAGCCTACGCGCAGCGACTAGCGCCTTACGTTAGCAACGTTTCAATCATTATCGATACGGCGATCAAAAAGGGGAGGCAAATCCTGTTTGAAGGTGCCCAGGGCACCCATCTGGACATCGATCACGGCACCTACCCTTTTGTCACCTCATCCAACACCCTGGCCGGCAATGCTTGCTGTGGAGCCGGTATCGGTCCGCGTGCCATTACAGATGTAATCGGCATCGTTAAAGCCTATACAACCCGGGTCGGTAAGGGCCCTTTTCCGGCTGAGCTGTTCGATGAAATCGGTGATCGCATTCAAGAAAAAGGTGCAGAATTTGGCGCAACCACCGGTCGTCGGCGACGATGCGGCTGGCTGGATGTCGTTCTTCTAAGAAATGCTGTTCGTCTGAATGGTCTCAGCAGTCTAGCGGTAACCAAGTTGGATGTTTTGGGCGGATTGGATTCCTTGAAAATCTGCACCGGCTATGACTATCACGGCGACCGGCTGATTGACTTTCCGGCAAGCCTCAAAATCCTGGCAGACTGCAAACCGGTTTATGAAACCCTGCCGGGCTGGAAAGAAGATATATCCGGTATCAAAGATATGGACGACCTGCCGGTGAATGTCAAAGATTATCTTAAACGCATTGAAGATTTAACGGAAACGCCCATCCACATTGTATCGGTCGGAGCGGAAAGAAACCAGACCATCGTACGCAAAAATCCGTTCCAATAGGATGCAAACCTCTCTGGCAAGGCATCGGGAAAATTGCGTGTGGATCGCTGACGACGGTCTGCACGCGAACATCTAAAACTTCGATTTTAGATTGACAATCCCGCACAAGTGGAATAGAGAACATGATTTAGTCGGGACGTGGCTCAGCCTGGTAGAGCACAGCGTTCGGGACGCTGGGGTCGCGCGTTCAAATCGCGCCGTCCCGACCACCTTCCTTAAGGGTCTTCCCTGCTTGCAGGAAAATTCTGCTTTCATCCGCTATTTGATTCTAACAGACCGGCAACGTATTTCGCAATGGCCGGCGCAGCGGTTAATCCCGGACTGTCAATTCCCAGTAAATGGATCACGTGCGGCGTGTGGCGATCGGGCTTAATGTAAAAATCATGGTACCCGTCGAGTCGGGCCTGAATGCCGCCCTGGTGATATTCCAGATCATTTGGGGTCAAATCCGGAAAAAAAGCCATATTTTCCAAAAAGGTTTCCGGTGGCGCCGGCGGCGTATGGTAATCATCAAAATCGCTGACTGGAATTAATTTGGGCCCGACCGTAACAGTATCTCCAATGACGAACTTGCCGTTGCGGGTATCAAAAGTAGGCGTTAAATGCACTCCGACGGTGTGGTGCCGGCCGGTGGGAGAATCGACAACGATCGGCGTTGGATAGACGTTCATTCCCTGCAGAAATATATTTGATCGCCGGTTGCGGTAAAATTTATAGGAATCACCTCGGATCAAGGCCGATTTAATAGGAATTTGCGGATCGAGCAACCGGGCCACATCCACAGCCCATAGGCCGGCAGCATTGATGACGGTATTGGCCCGAATGTGGTCTGTTTGACCATCGCGGTAACGAATATGCACCATCACCTCTTCAGCCGATGCTGCTAAGTCAACCACTTCGGTTTCAACCATGAAGTTGACACCCCGATTGCTGGCGGAAGCATATACCTGGTGCAGCAGCGCAGTTGGATCGATGATACCGGATGTGGGAACCAGCAGAGCAGCATATGCGTTGACATTCGGTTCCAGTCGCTTGATTTCATCCGTATCGATTCTGCGTACATCCGGCACGCCATTGATCTTGGCCTGCTGCAGGTATTGATCAAGGACGCGGCTTTCAGACGCATCAGCGGCAACGATTAACTTGCCGGTTTGTTGACACGGCAGTTGATATTTTTGGGCGAAGGCATACCATATTTGGTTTCCCTCTACGCAAAAGCGCGCTTTAAGCGGACGCAAATCCTGCTCGTAATAAATACCGGCATGCAGAACACCGGAGTTGCGGGAAGATTGATTCTCACCCCTGGTAATCCCCGGATTTTTCTCAAACACATAGATATCGCTCTGATTCTTGGTCAGCTCATGGGCGATACAACACCCGATGATACCACCACCGATAATCGCTATGTTTATTTTTTCGCTCATAAGTAAAATCCGTTATTTCGATAAAAGTAAAATATCAAGACTTTTCAGTCCATTGCAGATGGATTTAAACAGATGATCGGGTAACAAATGCCCGTGGGCATTAAAGGGATTTTAGAGCCGGGTTATAGTTTATCTTGATTCGCGATGCAAGACCCTTCTATAATAAATCATACTTGTCCGAAGGTTAAAATAACGCTATGCCTTATTTGGGCGAGCTTTGCGGATTGGAGCAAAATCACATGTAGATGCTGGATTGCGGATTGCAGATTTTAATCCCGGGCAGGCCTTGCATGAATATCAAGAATCTGCACTGCGCATTAAAACCTTTTTTTAAGAAGCACTCCACTACTCCAGTCCGGCCTTCGTAGCTGAAGCTACTTCGGCGGAGTAGGCTTCTCCATTACTCCAGCTTTTAGCAAGTTTGGTAACCATTTTTATGATCACCCAACATCGGATTCATTTTCAAGACGCCAGGCAGATGAAATCCCTGTCGACGGGCACAGTCGATTTGGTGGTCACGTCCCCACCCTACCCCATGATCGCCATGTGGGATAAGCTGTTTATCGGCCAGAACCCAGATATTGAACCGGTCCTCCAAAACGGTGATGGGCCAAAGGCCTTTGAACTCATGCACCGACAGCTGGATGCTGTTTGGCAGGAGCTCTGGCGCATATTAAAACCAGGTGGCATCGTCTGTCTCAATGTCGGTGATGCCGCTCGCACCATCAATGATCGTTTTCGGCTTTACCCGAATCACGCCCGAATGCTCAATCAATTTTTAACACTGGGCTTTCAGGCCCTGCCCGCCATCCTGTGGCGCAAACAAACCAATGCACCCAATAAATTTATGGGCTCAGGCATGCTGCCCCCCGGTGCCTATGTCACCCTTGAACATGAATATATTTTAATTTTGCGCAAGGGCGCCAAACGCGAATTTAAGAAAGAAGCGGATCGACAAAATAGACGTGCAAGCGCTTTTTTCTGGGAAGAGCGCAATGTGTGGTTTTCAGATGTGTGGCTGGATATCAAAGGTGCGGCCCAGCATCTGGGGGATGGTTCTGCTCGTCGGCGCAGTGCTGCCTTTCCCTTTGATGTACCGTACCGATTGATCAATATGTTTTCAATTAAAGGCGACCTCGTTGTGGATCCGTTTTTCGGAATCGGGACCACCATGTGGGCGGCCGTGGCAGCCGGTCGCCATTGTGTGGGGTACGAAATCGAGACCGGCCTGCGAGATGAAATTTATGCCGCCATTGATCAACTGGCGCCTTATGCCAACACGCGTATCGACCAACGCATCAAGGCTCATTTGGATTTCGTAAAACAAAACCAGCGCTTCAAGCAACCATTCAAATACACCAATCGTCATTATCAGTTTCCAGTCAAAACCCGTCAGGAAACCGATATTTTCATCAATCCGCTCATATCCATTCAATCCATCACCGGCGATGGTTTTGAGGCTGTTTACTCAACGCAGCCCGCCCAGCTGATTCAGACGTCGCCGCACCCACAAAATACCAAATAACCCCCGCAGATTAAATGCCATCAATGCCAGGGGCAATATTTTTTGCGTAAACGGAGTTAAATAGCACAGCCCGATCAATGCCCGATAGAGCTGATCCATCTGGTTTGCCTGGATCCGAATCTGATCACCGCTGTGCGGTAACTTCCAGCGGCGAGCCAATCTGGCAGCCATCGCCTTTCCTTCCCGCAGAGTCACCAGAGCATCAAAGGGTCCGGCCGGTCGGTAGGGTATGGTTTGATCATTGGACAAGGCCTCTACCGCAGCCTGCGCCAAGGCGGACCGCCAGGAATTGGCATCAAAATTATCCGCACTCCGGGATTTATCAATCGGAAAGCAATGCAGGTTTTCAATAACAGCAGCTGCCTGCTCGCAGGCCACCGGACAGCCGGAGAAAAAGATCGGGCGAATATTCCAGGGTGCTAAGGAGGCAGCAAATAGCTCGACTTCGGTCAACAAGCGATCATTGACCGTAAGATGTGCAATACGGGAGGTCAAGGTATGGGCCAAAAAACCATGCGATCCGGAAGCGGCATGCATTCCGAGAAACATGACGGCTTGGGCCTTATCGGGGCTCCCAATGCCCGGTATGGGGCCCCGGCGATATCCTGAAACAATGACGGCTCTTGGATCAATCAGCTCTGTTAATATATTGTAGCCGGTGCGGTGAAAATCTTTGATCATAATGGTTTCAACACCCGCATCAAAAAGGGCGCTGACGACGCTGGAAAGATCCCGGCTCAATCCCAGGCAAGCCTGAGCCCATTCTTGTGTTAAAAAAGATGACGCCTTATAGCTCCAGCAAGCAGAGCTGCCCTCCAGATCTGCCAATATCAATATGTGCGATAGGCGTTTGTCCATCTTCTTTTTCTGATGATCATTCGGTTTATACCATATAAACTGCTATTGAACATGCATCGGCAGTGAATTTATGCGCATATTCGATCATTTATCTGCAGTTACGAAATTGATTGTAAGCTCCGCATAGCACCAATCAGATGCATCAATTTTTCGTTCCTTTAGGCGTTGGCTGCTATCGCTGGATTTGATAGCAAATGGATGCGCTGCAGGACGGGCGGATGGGAGTAATTTAAAAACACATAAAACGGGTGTGGAGTTAAATTCGACAGATTGTGAACCGAAAGTTTCTTCAAGGCGGTAACCATCGATGCGGGATCCTTGGTGGTTTTGGCTGCAAATTGATCGGCTGCGATCTCGTTTTTACGGGACCGCATTTGCATCAGGATGCCGGTAAAAAAATCAATAGGCGCGTATAACATTGCAAAAAACAGCATCCCCGCATAAACAGACTGTTGCGACATGTAAAAAGCGTCAAAAAGCCCCCGATAGGAAATGAACTGCCCCAATAAAAACAACATCAGTCCGGTTTGCAAGATACCCCATACAAGCGCTTGGCGAACGTGCTTTTTTTTGTAATGTCCCATTTCATGAGCCAATATGGCCACGAGTTCCCTAATGGTGTGCTGCTTTATCAAAGTGTCGAATAAAACAATGCGTTTGTGTTTACCAAAACCGGTGAAAAAGGCATTTGATTTGGTAGACCGCCGCGATCCATCCATCTGATAGACATTTTCTAAAGGGAATTGGATGTTGCTTGCATACGCTAAGATGGCCGATTTGAGTTCTCCATCTTCCAACGGCGTGAACTTGTTAAACAGTGGCATAATCCAGGCAGGCGCAATGAACTGAACCATCAGCATATAGAGCGTCACGCCGATCCAGCAGTACCACCACGCATGGGGCCCGGCGTATTCAAAGAACGCCAATATGGCCGCCAACAGCGGTGTTCCCAACAAGATTGCCAGCAACACACCTTTGAGCATATCTAAGATATAGGTGGCCGGCGTGGTTTTGTTGAAGCCAAAACGGGCTTCAATCACAAAGGTATGATAGATGCTAAATGGTAAGGATAAAAGGCCCTTCAAAAGTAGTAAAATGCCGATATATATCAGGCCACTGAAAATCGGCCCCAGTTCCAATGCCCGTACCCATCGGTCGAGCAGCGGAAATCCTTTAGCGAACCAAAAAACAAGTAAAACAAAAAGATTAAAGGCCGCCACAAACCAGCCGAATTGCGTGTGGACCTTAAGATATTGCTGCGATTTGCGATATCGATCCGCTTCGTAAACGCCTCTGAAGCTTTTGGGCAGTTCGCTACTGATATTTTTGAGATTGAGCCCATCGGCGAGTAAATTCAATATGAAATTGCCAGCTAGCGCTCCTAGTATAATCAAGGCAATTCCGTTCATGTCTTATCCTGTTAATCAGCTGCTACGTCTTTTGCTCGGTTTGCCAACCGTGAATTTTAGCTCAAGCATTGTCCGAGATGTGACGTACCATTTTTTTCAGCACATGGTAAGGTTGGGCGCCAACCACTGATTGACCGCCAATGATAAAGGTGGGCACTGCTCGGATACCGGATTGATACGCCCGTTCCCAGTCACGATCAACTGCCGCTTTAAAAGATCCGCAATTGATCACATCGCGTGTAGCCGCCTGATCGAGTCCGACCGAATCAGCAATTTTCGCCAGGGTATCCATATTGAAAATATTGTGTCCCTGCGCAAAATAGGCCCGAAACACAGCGTCATGAAAAACATCGCCTTTTCCCATCTGCTCGGCCCATTTTGCCAGCTCTTGGGCTCTGCGGCTGTTGTATGTTTTCTGCCGATCTCCAAAGGGCAATGCCAGACGTTGCGCTTCTTGGCTAAGATGGGATAGCATCTGAGGGAGATCAATGTTGCGCCCGGCAAACAGATCTTTGAGAGAACGTCCCTCTGGTGGGGTTTCCGGATGAAGTGGAAACGCCAACCATTGAACCCTAATTTGAAATTCGCGCTTCAATTTTTCAACACGCCCGGTGATGAAATAACACCACGGTCAGATATAATCTGAAAAAATTTCAATTACAGGTAAATTTAACATAGCACCATTTACAATTACGAGCTGCGGCCCATAACCGCAACTAAAAAAATGGGTGGTCCCAAAGAACCACCCAGCAGAACGAGGAGATTGAAGGAGGTTCACAAACAACCGCCTCGAGTATAACATAAGTTACCGTTTTAATCTGTCAAGATTTGGCCGACGACCTCTGTCTCACGTGTCGGGCTCAAAAAAAAGCGGCCCATGGGGAATGGGCCGCTTGGGGAAAGAGGAAAGTGTTAAGGGTTAAGTTCAGGTTAACCAATTAACAACTCTGCAGCAATTGCTGCTAAAATGTATGCTAATACCACAATGTATCATGTCAAGTGCTCATTTATCTTTTCTGGGACCCTTCCATATCTTTTTGACCATGCGTTGAAATTCAACCCCGACACCATTGCGATTGGACCAGATGACTCTGGCATAACGCTGAATAATATTGCCTTTTTTGCGATTGGGGATTGCCAGCTGAACGGGTGTGCCCACTTCCAGGCCGTCTCTTTCATTGGTTTGAAGATATAAGCCGCCCTGGCTTATGTTTTTGACTTCCCCTGGATAGATTTTGCGGCCAACCGCATATTTTATGTACAAAGAGCATGGTTTGCGTGGATGCTTGCGGGATTCAATCCCTCTTTCGATGGGTCGGTCTAACGGATCGGTATCTAAGAATCGAACGCCATAACCATAATAAAAAGATGATTTTTTCAATGGTTTACGCCATCTTATAACAGCTTGATATCGCTCATAAATATCAGGGTCGGGGGTGTAAGGGGAGTTGGGAATACCGACGTAAATATCGCTACCGGGGGCTAAAAAGTGATCGGTTTCAAAATATAGCCCGAAATCGCTGTAGTTGAACATTCGGGCTCCCTGAAGGACACCAAACTTGGCATCTTCGAGAACAATCGGTGCCTGGTAGTCAAAGCGCGTATGATCTCTTTTTTCAGGATTTGAATTCATCAAACCACCTCAGGGTGTCTCATATCACCATGAGATGATCAAAATCAAGCATTTATAGCGATTAGTTTGCCGGTTCTTTGAACTTATACTTTTCAAGAAGGTCTTGGATGGCCTCTTCGAGAAGATCGTTTTGGCGTTTTTCGAGTTGCGCGGCCAGGATCCTGATTTCCTTAATTAAATCAGCATCCAGAGTTGTGTTATACATCTTTCTTTTAGCCATATGCATTTTTTTCAATTTGACATTAAGGGTTCATGTTTTTGTTGCCAAAGGGCTTCCCGCTTAATATCTCAGCAGCCGCCAATCAGTTATCGCAACGATAAGCGTCGGCAGCCGAGCCCACTCTATAATCATACAGCCAGACAATGTGAGTAGCCCCAAGGTTTGCAGCCCGCTTTAAAATCACATCCTGGTGCTCAGAGGGGCGATAATGATCTAAAATTCGCCCGGGATCTGTTGTTTCCGAAAGGGTTGCAATATGGTCGCAGTCCTGAACCATGTGTTCTTCTGCAATTTTCACAGCTGGGATGGTTTTTACGCAAGAAACCATAAACAGGATGCCGATGACCCAAAGTCCGTATTTCATCTTTTCAGCTGGTCCTTTGCACACAAATTTGCATCTGTATATGTGAAATATTGTAATATAAATAACAGCTTATGTCAAAATTTCCTGCTGTTTCAACACGGACTTAATACAATATAATATGTAATAATAAGTAGTTATATAGATCCAAAGAAAAATATGTCTCTTGCCTTTTTCCACGAATACCGTTTGCTTTTCTTTGAAACCCTGGGCTGTTGCAGGACCCGAATCATGAATTAAGGAAATAAAGGTGCATGCGACACATATGATTGGCGGCTGACGTAGGAGTCGAATAGGGTATTGGCTGGGATAAATGCAAAATATTGCCAGACAACTTAAGTTATGTAAAACTTTATAAAAATATTATAATATATTATAATCTTTTAATAAAATTAAATATACGATCATGGACTTTTTGAGCGCCTTCGCCCAGTAGAATACCATGTCGATCAAAATTAAAGAGCAAGTATTCTTTATCAGAGGATCCGATCAATTCAAAGATTTCACGGGATCCTTTGGGTTCAACAACCGGGTCACCCCTGGATTGAACAACCAACGTCGGTACGTTAATATCGGTCAATCTCGGTTCCAAACCATCCATCAGGCGATCGATTTCCACCACCCCGGAAATCGGATTGCGCAGGTAATTAATATGGATATTTTCCGGTTTGTTTTCGACAAATTCCTTTTTAGCGCCGGGCTGGCGAGCTCTCTGCATTAGACGATTCCACATGTCAACGGCCGGCGCAAATCGGGCTGAGAAATCTTTTAGGCGCATTGGGGCGGCAACTGCAAAAACACCGGCCACCGCATCGATGCGATCGGCAAGATCCAAAGCCAGTGCTGCTCCGGTTGAAAAGCCCCCGGCCACCACCCGTTTGCAAATATGGCTGATAATGGCATAGCCGCAATCGACAGAATGTCGCCAGTCCAAATAAGAACGCATCGCCAAATCTTCCGGAGACGTTCCGTGGCCTTTTAAACGCGGCACATAGACCCAATACCCCTTTCGACCTAAATATTCAGCCAATTCGCGGACTTCCAAAGGCGCAGCCATGTAGCCATGCGAAAGGATGATGCCCAGGTCTTTGGAGCGGCCTTTGATCAGAAAGGGCATGCCCACTGACATAGGTTTGCTTTCTCCCTCAATCTTAAAGGTGGCATAATCCTTTTTAAACTCCGCAACGGCGGCCTCCATCAGGTGCTGGGCCACTTTGCGGCGAATCCAAAATCGGGGTTGAGCCGCCAGCCGCTTGACGATGAGTTGCAACGGCGTGATGGGCTCAACAGCATTGGCAATCACATCAACAGGGTTGTCAATCCGGGCCCGATGAAAGTCGTAAGCTGATGAAAATTTTGAGGAATCTTTTACGAGCAATTTGTCCTTGCGGGAAAGAATGCCGGAATCCAGGGCCACGGTCAAAAAATCCTGGAATTTGTGATAGCGATCATCGGTTAGTAAATGAACCTGATCATCGTCCATGCTACGGTGCAGATGGATATTCGTTTTGTGCGGAATGCGGTTGCAGGCTAAAAAGACACGATCGCGCAGGTCTTGGTCATCAATGGTTTTGGAACGCATCGCCCGCAACATGGATGCAAACAAATGATCATGATTCACGGTGGTTAAATTGTAAATGGCGGTCATGTAGCGTTCCATCAAATGCAGCGCTTCAATTCGCATCCGGGTTCGTGAGGGTATGGCATCATCGAAATTGATCTGTCTCTTAGCGGAAATATCCATATCGATCGGTGAACATTGCAGACACTCAAGCACCTGGATAGGTTCTCCGAAGCGGATATCAATATCAACACCGGAAAGCAGCATGGAACCCTCGGTCATCAGTTCTTCAATAAGGCGTTCAGGCAAATCATCGACCAGACGTACAGCCAGATTGCTCAAAATGTTTTCACGCGCACGAATCGGATAATAAGTCAGGTTGACAGGGATGATGTGAGTATCACCATTTACGACCGGCTCCATTTCTTGGATCTGAAATTGCTCAGACAGACGCTGGACTTCATCGGAGCCCTCAAGCCGCAATTTTCTTATCCGCTGGCGGTAGAATTCGGTCCTCAGGGCCACCGTAGCGGCGCCGGTATGCGGTGGATGTTTACCGCCGGCGGCTGAAATCATAAAACGCCCTTTTTCAATAATTTTTTTGTTTTTGACCATACGGCCTTCCGGAAAAATGATCCAGTTGGCCTCACCGGTTAGCAGCGTTTTAACAATCAGGCGATCCCGGTCCGGATTTTTGGTGGAAATCGCTCCCACTTTATCCAGGTACATTCCAAAGGCGCCTTTAAAAAGCTCAAAGGATGCCAAGGACCAGACCGGAATCTTGGTTAAACGGTAAATCACGTAAGGCATTAGAAAGGTTTCAAGCCGTGTAAAATGATTGATGACAAAAATATTGGATCCAGGGGGGATATTGTTTTCACCATGGTAGGTGATTTGGGCCTTTGACAGGTTGGTAATCGTTTTGATGGCCAGCCCCGTGGTTCGATATGCAAACGTGTTAAGCATTCCCGATCCCTTAAGCATGCATCGCTGCAAATGCGCTATGCGTCAATCTGGGTTTCATCGATGGCTATTGCTTTTCGAAAAAGAGGGATTAAAGTCGTCCTCATCCTGTCCCTGAGTCCAGTAAATCAGGGATGTCTTCCAATTTTAATTTTATGAGATTTTGTATCGAAAATCAATAAATTGAAATCCGAATCTTGCACGATTTCGCTGAGAACAACTGCCCCTACCTCGTGCTTTATTTCGAGCGGGTCATCGCTTTCCAACGGGCAACTGTCACTCAAAGCCGGCTTATGTTGACAGTCGCTCTAAATAGCAATAGATTAAAAGGCCTTATCAATAACCAAACTGGGTTTAGATGAAAAATAAGCTTCCATTCAAGAATAAAATGCCGACGTTTAAAATCTGCACCCTGGGCTGCAAGGTCAATCAGTCTGAATCGGACACGATTGCAAAACAACTGCAAGCTAGCGATTGGATACCAGCCGATATCAATGAATCTTCGCAGATGGTTGTCATCAACACCTGCACGGTTACGCAAAAGGCAGCCATGCAATCCCGCCAGGCCGTGCGTCAGGCCATCCGCGCCAACCCTGATGCGCGCATCATCGTCACAGGATGTTACGCACAAACTGAACCCAATGCCCTCGAAAAAATAAGCGGCATACAGTATATCGTCGGCAACGCGGATAAACATCGTATTGTCGAATTCAGCGGGGCCGCACTTGATCAACGAGCCGATAAGACCATCATCATCTGCAACGAGATAACCACATCCCCGGTATTCAAGCTGGCGCCGGCCGCCATTGCAGTCACCCGCACCCGACCGATTTTCAAGATACAGGACGGGTGCAATGCCGCTTGCACCTATTGCATTGTGCCCCGTGCCAGAGGGCCCAGTCGCAGCTTGCCGCCGGACGATGTTATCGATGGAATCCGGGCATTGTCGGATGCTGGCTATATTGAAATTGTGCTCAGCGGCATCCATCTGGGTCATTACGGACAAGATTTAAAACCTGAAACCAACTTGAGTGACTTGCTGAAACGTATTGAGCATGCAAGCGCAATCCCCCGCCTGCGGCTCAGCTCCATTGAGCCCCTTGAAATGACCGATGAACTGATAGAACAGATGGCAGAATCTTCGCGTTTGTGCCGTCACTTTCACATCCCGCTGCAAAGCGGTGACAACGGTATCTTAAAAAAAATGAGGCGACCTTACACAGCAGATGATTTTAAGCAACTGATTCAAAAAATTCACAAGCGTATTCCGGATGCGGCCATCGGCGCTGACATTCTGGTGGGATTTCCGGGTGAAAATGATGCAGCCTTCAACACCACTTTTGAATGTATCCGCTCCCTGCCCGTCACCTACTTACATGTTTTTCCGTTTTCCGCCCGACCGGGTACACCGGCTGCAAGTTACACCGATGCGCTTTCAGCCCAAGTGATTAAAGAAAGATGTGAAAAAATGCGCCGTCTGGGAAATTCCAAGCGCCTGAAATTTTTGCAAGGCTTTATCGGCCAGCAATTAGAGATCCTGGTTGAATCAACCCGACATGCGGCTACCGGCTATTTAAAAGGCCTCTCATCCAACTATGTGACGGTCTTAATTGACGACAATCGTTCGCTGGCCAACCAGCTTTTGTCGGTCAAGATTGCAGATCGGGTTGACGATGCCCTACTGGGTATCATCGAATAACGGCACGCATCGGTAAGTTTGACTTACAGGTCAATGCTGCTTTATTTTGCGGCCGAATCGTCATTGCCCATCAACCATTTTATAAACTAGCAAAGGGAAAAAACAATGAGCCAAAAAATCGACTACCAAGAAGACATTGATCGACCGATTGCAATATTTGAAACCAGTCAGGGCGCCTTTGAAGCGGAGCTTTACGCCAAGGAATGCCCGCAAACTGTCTGGAATTTCATTAACCTGGCAGAAGGCCGCCAGAAGACCAACCGTGACGGTAATTTTTATGATGGCCTGACATTTCACCGTGTCATTGACGGATTCGTCATTCAGGGCGGGTGCCCTCAGGGAAACGGAACGGGCGGTCCGGGTTACCAGTTTGCAGATGAATTTGATGCTGGTTTGCGGCATGCCTCTGAGGGAATTCTGTCTATGGCCAATGCCGGGCCCAACACCAACGGCAGTCAATTTTTCATTACCCTGGCACCCACACCGCACCTGGATGATCGACACGCTGTCTTCGGAAAGGTCGTAAACGGAATGGATGTCGTCCAAAAGATCGGATCTATTAAAACGGGTCCCGGTGACAGACCTGTAGAGCCGGTGATCATTAACAGCGTTACAATTCAACGCTAGTATTGTCGATAACCAGCGCCATCGTCATTCGTTTGTCATTCGAATCGGCTTGCAAGTCATTGAACCCAATCAATTTGCAGAAGTTGAAATGAAGCATTAAAACGAAAAAAGCGCAATATTGAAATTGCGCTCTTTGTGTTTATTATTGTGGTGCCGAAGGGGAGACTCGAACTCCCACCCGGATACCCGGACTAGACCCTGAACCTAGCGCGTCTACCAGTTCCGCCACTTCGGCACGCACCGCAATCCCTCGTGCAAGAGTGTATGCAAGGGTTGCTTTAAATATCTTTTTTTACTATGCATGTCAAGGCCGTTATGCCCGGCGAAGGCCTGAAGATCAGGGATAATGAGTTTACATCTAAAATGAAAATTATCGATCGTCTCGAACAAATCCAGCAACCGTTTGTTAATGCCGTCATTACTATCGGAAATTTTGATGGTGTTCACATTGGCCATCAGGCGCTGTTTCATGAAGTCATTGAAAAGGCGGATGCGATCAACGGGACGGCCATTGCCATGACCTTTGAACCGCACCCCATGCGGGTGCTAAAGCAAAACGACCATCCACCCCTGATAACCCTATACGAGCAAAAAAAAGAGCTCATCGAACGCTCCGGAATCGATGTGCTCATCTGTGTCCCTTTTACCAAAAAATTCGCTGATCTATCGGCTGAAGAATTTATCAAAGATTTGCTGATCAAAAAAATTGGTATGAAGGCCATCATCGTCGGGGAGGATTATACATTTGGCAAAAACCGCGAAGGCAACCTGGCAGTATTAAAATCCTATGCATCCCAATTGGACTATGAAGTCATTGTGGCCAAATGGATCAAGGCAACCCGCAATAGGCCGGATCGCATCAGCAGCACCCGCGTCAGGAAACTGGTGATGGCCGGTGAGATTGAATCGGCCCGCAAGATGCTCGGTCGTCATTATCAAATCAGAGGATTGGTGGTCAAAGGACGGGACCGCGGCGGCAAATTGCTGGGAATTCCGACTGCCAATATCAATTTGCAAGATGAATTGTGCCCTAAGACCGGAATATACGCTGTAACGGTTGAACACAACAACCAGTTTTATAAGGGCGTGGCCAACATCGGCTACAGCCCCACTTTCAGTGATAACGAATTTACCGTTGAAGTCCATATCCTGGATTTTAACGAAAATATTTATGACCAAAAAATTCGCGTCAACTTTATCGAACGGATTCGGGACGAGAAGAAATTTGGGAGTATCGACGAACTCAAATACCAGATCCATGAGGACATCAACCTTGGCCGCAAAATTTTGGCAGCCTATGACCAATAGTTGATGACCCATTTGAATGCTGCGCATATCAGCCGATCCACTTTTTCTTTATGAAAAATCATATTCTCATTTCCTTGGCAGCCGGAATTGTTCTTTCAGTAGCCGCGCTTTATTTTGCCTTTCGCAACATTCCGCTTGAAGACCTCATCAATTATCTTGGATCGATCAATTACTTCTGGATGATTCCAGCCGTATGGCTGGTATTTGTGAGTTTCTTTCTGCGCGCATTGCGCTGGCAATATATTCTGGGATCGAACCATAAAATCGGCATCTGGCGTGCTTTCAATCCCATGATGATCGGCTTTATGATCAACTGCATCCTTCCGGGAAGGCTTGGTGAATTTGCGCGGCCAGCCATTTTACAAAAAAAAGAAAAGGTGCCCTTTGCCACCGGAATTGCCACTGTTGCGGCCGAACGCGTATTTGATGTAAGCGCTTTGGTGACTTTTGCGGTGATTACGTTTGCAGCCATTGATATCAATCCCGAGGTAGAAATCATATTTGGCGATTTTCGTCTTAATCGCGCCACGCTGGAGGCCCTTTTCAGCAGAATTATTTTGATGGGCATTGTGTTGATTGTTGGCATGATTGCCGTTAGCATTCGATCGATTCGCCGTGTCATCCACCGGTTGATCCTGGCCCTTCCGGCTCTGGCATTTTTTGCGGCCGAGTCGACTCAAAAAAAGATTCGCGCCAAAATATGCGAACCGCTTATTGGATTTATTGACAATATTGCCTTGGGCTTTACGTTATTAAAGTATCCCAAAAAAATATTCATTTGTGCCATCTACTCACTTTTGGTGTGGATCACCGCGGCCCTTTCATATTGGATTTTCAGCTTTGGCAGCCCGGGTGTGCATTTATCCTACCTGGAGATGTTTGCTGTGATGGTGATCATATGCTTGTTCATCGCCCTGCCATCGGTTCCCGGCTTCTGGGGTTTATGGGAGGCCGGCGGTGTCTTTGCCATGGCGTTGTTCGGGGTTTCATCAGATGCGGCGGCCGGCTTTACCCTGGCTAACCATGCCGTCCAGATGTTTCCCGTCATGATTATCGGTCTGATTTCAGCCATCATCACCAGCGTTAACATCTGGCAGGTTTCATATGAGAAAAAATCCGTGAAGGCGCAAACAGGTTGAAAAAACGCGCATCATTGTGAGATAATAGACAGTGTTCACATGCATATGGTGCTCCGAGCCCATCGATACAAGGATTGATGTCAGCGCCAGCGCTCTGTATGCAAAATTTAGGTATGCTCATATCATGTCAAAACTTAAAATTCTGACATATCCGGATAATGTGTTACGCACGCCCACCCGTGAATTGGACAATATTGACGGCGATGTTCAAAAAATGATCGATCAAATGTCCGATACCATGTATACGGCGCCGGGCATCGGGCTGGCGGCCATCCAAGTCGGCTGGGACCGAAGCGTTCTGATTTACGATATCTCTCCTTCGGACGATGGCGGATCCTTGCAGGTGCTGATCAATCCGCGTATTATCGATCAGGAAGGCGAAATTCTGTCTGAAAACGAAGGCTGCCTAAGTGTCCCGGATTTTCGCGCAGACGTAAAACGCTTTGCCTCCATTCTGGTAGAGGGCGTGGACCGTGAGGGCCGCCCGCTGAAACTGGAGGCAGAAGGCATGTTGGCAATTGTATTGCAGCATGAAATCGATCATTTAAAGGGCAAGTTATTCATCGATCACGTCAGCGCCTTGAAAAGACAGATGTATACACGCCGAATGAAAAAGAAACTGCGATCGAAGTGAAAGATAAATTTACGATTATCTTCATGGGCACACCCGATTTCGCCGTGCCATCTCTACAGGCACTCCACCAAGAAGGTCATCATTTAGCACTGGTTGTGACGCAGCCAGACCGCCCCAAAGGACGCGGCCGCAAAACTGCTGCGCCACCGGTTAAGCAAACAGCACTGGCGTTGAATCTGAACCTGCTGCAGCCTGCCAAACCCGATACGGCGGAATGTATGAATCAGATCCAACGAATTCAGCCCGATCTGATCATTGTCATTGCATACGGTCACCTGCTTTCCAAAGAAATTCTGCAGTTGCCAAAATTCGGTGCCATCAATGTCCACGCTTCGCTGCTGCCAAAATATCGGGGGCCGGCTCCGATTCAGTGGGCCATTATCAATGGCGACTCACAAACCGGTATCACCACGATGTTTATGGATGCGGGCATGGATACGGGCGATATGCTCTTATCGCGTACAGAACCCATCTTATCGACGGATACTGCGGCCACACTGCACGATCGGCTGGCACTGCTCGGCGCCGACGTAATAGTGCAGACCCTTAAGGATATGGCTTCCGAGGCACTGAAACCCATGGGCCAGGAACACGCCAAAGCTACCTATGCGCCTCTATTAAAAAAACAAGACGGCCGTATCGACTGGCGAAAAACTGCTGAAGAATTGGACCTGTTTATCCGGGGCATGACACCCTGGCCCGGTGCATTTACGTTTCACAATGAACGTCGTTTGAAGATATTAAGGGCCGTCCCGATCAGAGAGCCCGTTTCAACGCCTGCCGGCACCATTCTTAAAACGTTTCCCGATGAACTGACCGTAGCCACCGGTAAAGGTGCATTATCCATCTTGAAGATTCAGGGTCCGTCTGGCAAACAGCTGGCCGTGGCCGATTTTTTACGGGGATATCAGCTGTCGCCGGGAACGGTTTTACAGTAACATGCTACGC
>Ga0209536_100004599_pt1 | contig 21786 bp, 16 predicted proteins | sample DeeMarSeWOR28_12_FD_187461 | JGI IMG/M metagenome (GOLD analysis project Ga0209536, IMG submission 187461) | Marine sediment microbial communities from White Oak River estuary, North Carolina - WOR-2-8_12 (SPAdes) (version 2) | ecosystem: Environmental > Aquatic > Marine > Intertidal zone >... | reverse complement strand
GATGGTCAGCGATCTTATGAATTTTCCATACTTCCCCCGGGTTTGTCGTGAGATCACCCGGATTTTCGTACCAAAACAATCCACCCATCACTACGTCCATATCCCCATCGCCATCGATATCGCCACATTCACCATCCACGGTATCATAGCCGCCATCCACAATTGCAAATTTTTCCCAGTCCGGATTGCGGTACCAAACCAACGGTCCTTTTTGACCTCCAATGACGATATCCAGTTTCCCATCTCCGTCAATATCGCCGGGAATTTTGGCCCAGGGATTTTGCACGCTTCCCGAGTCGATCACCTGGTAGATGAATGAGGGAATTTTGAGGAATTCTTCACTGGAGTGATTACTGGTCTTATTTCCACAACTGAAGCACAATGTTGAAATAAAAATGAAAATGGCGAGCCTTAAGGGGGATGAGTATCGATAAATCATAAATAACATAATTAATTAAAAAAGATATTATAATAATCCTGGAGATCTTTCAGGAACCAATTTACAACTTTCGTGTCTATTAGTTACCACCAAACGTTGGTAGTATTTCTCGGTTTTTATTATAAAATGAGTTTACACTTGTGAAAATGTTATAAAATAAACAGTATGGTTATGATAGAGGTTTTCATGACATTCAGCTTAAAGGGTGAATTTGAATTCGAGAGATCCAGAAAGATGGGCCCACCCAAGCTGAATTCTGAATACCTGAATTTTCAGGTGATACTAAATTACTGGGTTAAGGAATTTTGGAGATTAAGCGATGTCCCAAAAGATTTAACTTATTTGTTAAATGGTTTAAAATTGATCCTGAATTGTTTTATTGGCGTTTAAAATTTTTCAGCTTATTGGTTTAACCTATCTCAAGATTTTTACTTTCTAAAACATCTATGCCAAAATCAAATATTAATGTTATATTTATTAAGAGATTGATATCCCGGTAGATTATGCATTTTTTGATGACTTCCTAAAGCGGATGAATATCATTGCATTACACCTATTTTTTAATTAAATTATTAAAGCATTTATCCGGAACGAGCCCATGAAATTTTTGCTCATTATTGGTGTATTGTTAGGTGTGTTTGTAGCTGATACCACAGCACAATCAAATCGTGTAGCGATAATTACCGTTGACGGGGCTATCCATCCCGCTTGTGCGGATTATATTCATTCAGGGATAGAAGCTGCAAGTGAGGAAGGTGCGCAATGCCTTGTCATTAAACTTAATACTCCCGGAGGATTGTTGAAGTCAACGCGTGTCATCGTGTCGGAATTTCTGGAATCAGAAATGCCTGTGGTGGTTTTTGTAGCTCCGTCAGGCGCCCAGGCAGCTTCGGCTGGCGTGTTTATTACCATGGCTGCTCATGTTGCTGTGATGGCCCCGGGAACAAATATCGGGGCGGCACATCCAGTATCACTCCAGGGCGTTCAGGATTCCATCATGATGGAGAAGGCGACTAACGATGCCGCAGCATTCATCAGGACCATCAGCGAAAAACGTCATAGGAATGTACAATGGGCTGAAGATGCCGTTCGAAAAAGCCTGTCCATTACAGAAACTGAGGCGTTGGATAGTAATGTCATTGATGTTATTGCCAAAAATGTAAATGAACTTCTTGAATTAATCGATGGCATGGAGGTGGAAACGCCAGGTGGAATGAAGACGTTGCACACAAAGAATTCGGATATTGTAACAGTAGAAATGACCCTATCACAAAAGTTACTCAGTATTCTCAGTGATCCAAACCTGGTGTATATTTTACTGATGTTCGGGATCTACGGGATCTTCTTCGAACTCTATAGTCCAGGGGCCATTTTCCCCGGTGTGATAGGAGGCATCTGCCTGATTTTGGCCTTTTACTCCATGCACGCTTTACCTGTGAATTATGCCGGATTGGCTTTGATTTTATTTGGTGTAATTCTGTTTATTCTGGAAATTAAGATTGTAAGTCATGGTATTCTCTCAATTGGTGGAGTGATATCACTTTTTCTAGGGTCCGTAATGCTGATTGACAGGGAATCTTTTTTAGAAGCTATGGATATATCAATTGAGTTAATTGTATTAATTGTCATTTTGAGTGCGGCTTTCTTTTTGTTTGCCATCACATTTGGTATTAAAGCACAACGGAAAAAAGTGGCTACCGGAAATGAAGGGCTCATTGGAGAAAAAGGAGAATCATTAACCATTCTCAATCCAAAGGGAAAGATAAAAGTTCATGGAGAAATATGGGATGCTATAAGTTTGGACGGGGATATTCAAGAAGGCAGCCCGGTTTCTATTTTTGACATTGAAAATTTAACATTGAAAGTTAAAAAGAACGTACAGTAGAATTTTTAAACTTAAATAAAAGAAAAAGCTATGGAAGGTATGTCTGTATATACGGGAGTAGTTATTGCTTTCGTTGTGTTAATTCTTGCCAGCGCTATCCGGATTTTGCGCGAATATGAACGAGGAGTGATTTTCCGACTTGGCCGTTTAATTGATCAAAAGGGTCCTGGATTGATCTTACTAATTCCAGTTGTAGACAGGATGGTGAAGGTAAGTCTCCGCACAGTGGTCATGGATGTCCCGGAGCAGGATGTGATTACCAAGGATAATGTTTCACTGAAAGTGAATGCAGTCGTGTATTTCAGGGTATTGGATGCCCCAAAAGCAATTGTCGAAGTTGAGCGTTTCCTCGATGCGACATCGCAACTTTCGCAGACTACCTTGCGAAGTGTACTCGGACAATCGCAGCTGGATGAAATACTGGCAGAGCGCGACAAAATCAATATGAAATTGCAGCAGATCATTGACAACCAAACCGAACCATGGGGGATCAAGGTATCCAATGTAGAAGTCAAACATGTTGATCTTCCTATCGAGATGAAACGGGCCATGGCCAAGCAGGCAGAAGCCGAACGGGAACGACGGGCAAAGGTTATCCATGCTGAAGGGGAATTCCAGGCAAGTATTAAACTGCGGGATGCTGCCAAAAATATTGCTGTTGAACCAACTGCACTGCAACTACGGTTTTTGCAAACACTCACGGAGGTAGCCTCAGAGAAAAACTCAACAACAATCTTTCCGGTACCTATAGATTTGCTTACACCTTTTATGAAGAAAGCGTTGAAAAATGAGGAAGATGAGAAAAAATAGCTATTGAATGTGGTTATTCTTTTGGTCAATAATTCCTTAAGCTTTACCAGCTCGAAGAATTTGTAAACCTAACTTTTTAATTCTCATTAGAAAATAGTCTCAGTTAACAGGTTGTAAAAGTACTTTTTCCGCTACAGCGGTTTCAATTTTTTCCTTCGTATAATATAGGGGGAAATATTCATCGTTTGCCCATAGATCAAATAAATTGCGATAAAATGGACTATCTGGATCTCCTGATTGTCCGGGTGTATTTGTTGCAATTGCACTGTCCCAATCTCCAGTATCTACAATTATTCTGAAACTGGCACCGCTTGTCTGATTGTTGTTATTTCCGGTTGATCCGGGGGTATAGCCATTTCCGCCACGAGGTGCCGGGCCGATATTTAATTTTTCTTTCCAAATATCACTGACTGGATCGCTCAATTGATGCTGGATATGTACATGCTTGTATTTCTCCTGGCCGTATTGCCAGTTATTTATATCATCACCAAGAGACACCTCCAGCTTTTCGATGGATTGAATAAAGGCATTTCTGAGAAATGCATCTCTTCCTTTTTCAGGATCAGGGCCAAATTGTTGATCTGGATGAACAAGCCAGTTAATTATTGTTGTCAATTGAGGGGAAATTAAATCCCTGATTTCGTCAGGAACAAATTCGTTGTTGGCATTTTCCCTGATCTGATCTTCCCAGGCCACATAAATTCCTGCAGAAATTGAATTCCTGTCCAGTACAAAATCCCAATCGAGCAATATCTCACGGGCCTGAATAGCTTTCTCCGATTCCAATGATAAAGCATTCAAGAAGGGCACCAGCGTTCTGGCAGGTATGGAAAAATAATCTGTCTGCAGCATCTTCATGTCCTCCATAGAAAACTTTTTCCCGGAGCCCAGCACTTCATTAATTCTGTCGCCCCGGTACGGGTCTGACCAGGTAAATCCTATGGCCTCCCAATGCTCATAACTTTCAGGTGTTACATTTTGATTGGCTGTTACGAAAAATCCTTCATCGGGATTTGAAAGATGTGGTTTATCCTTAATCGGCAAAAATCCATCCCATTCATAATCCCCATTCCCCGGAACAGGGACTAATCCACTGAAATTCCTTCGGATAGGTGCAATCCCGACCGCCTGCCAGCCGATATTGCCACTCTTATCTGCCCACACCATGTTTTCACCAGGAATATGGCTATAGTGACATGCCTCTCTGAATTCTTCCCAAGTCTTTGCCTGATCCATCCGCAACGAAGCCAGGTATGGTGAACCACCGGGTTCCAGCCAGGCACACTTTACAGCATAAGCCTTGTAATTAGTTGAATCGATATAAACGAGCGGCCCATGCCTGGTATATCTTAGCGTGACATCTACTTCTTCACTATTTTTTACTTTGATCGTTTCATAAATCACACTCATTTCTACCCAATCATTCAGATATCGATATTCATGTAAATTGGCCGGGTTGAGATCGTAAACACAGAGATCTTCTCCATCCGTACGGAAGACAGTGAGTCCCCAGGCGCCATATTCATTATGGCCGATGGATACCCCCGGAATTTCTGGTTCACCTCCACCGATGACATTCCAGCCTGGTGCCACCAGGTGGACCATGTATCGCAACGATGGCACAGCAATGGTACGGTGAGGATCGTTGGCCATCAAGGGATGACCACTTTCCATAAGATCTCCATTGATCACCCAGTTGTTGCTTCCCATAAAAGAGTAATCATCCTGCAGTATCGGCAAATAGATTTGGTTGTTTAACAATGATGAAAGATCATTTTTTAGATCTTGTCGAATTGAGTCGATGATGATATCTGAAGGTAGAAATTCAACGGTTTTTCGAAATGCATGATATAATTCCATGATATTATTATCCAACAAATTGCCATCAACAGCCGGATCTAACGCAATGATCGGGTCTCTGGGATGGAACCACATTAATTCGCGAACCATTTCTTCACCTACTTTTGCCACCGCCCTACCGATGTTCAGCTCTTCAGTAATATTTCCCAGAAGTCCCTGATGTCGTGATATCACCACTTCGGGTGTCCACTCTTCGGGTTGGATTCCCAACAAGTTAAATTCTACAGGGAGCTTATCAGGGTTGTCTTTTACCTCATGAATATATGTATTTACACCATTGACATAAGCAGTAATAATTTGCTCTCCTTCTGAATGATAATAATTCATTTCCGTTTTCATATCTCCACGGAATTTGAAGAGTCTTGTGCCTATGTCTCTCTTTAATTCTCTTGGACCCAATATTTCGGCAACTGTTCCTGTTGCCTGCCGGCGCCAGATCTCAAACTGGAAAAGCCGGTCTTTGGCAGCGCAGTATCCCTGGGTAAAAAATAGGTCATGCTGATTTTTTGCATAAATGTGATTAATTCCCCATTGGTCTCTCAGGACTTCAACTGGTTCATCTAATCCATCCACTATAAAACTGCTTTCCTGGCGAGAACTGCAGGAAAATGATATTAGGGCAAAAAGTATATAGGAATATGCAATGTTTTTGAATTGGTAATACATGATTTTTTCTTTCATTTTCTTTTCATTGACCTACAGGCATGAAACGGATTTTCGTTAAAAATTCATCTGTTTGTTCCAGGATCCCTTCATCAAAATACCTGGCATATTTTTCATTGCCTTCACCCAGGTAATGGTCTCGCCCTTCGAGGGTGACTAATTCAAATGCATTACCCAATTCATGCATTTTTTCGTTAAAGAACTGGGCAATGTAATACAGTACGGTGCAGTCACTTTCCCCGTGAAAGGCCAGTGTCGGCGGTAATCCCGATTTTAAATTATGATAGGGTGAAACGGACCAGATCTGTTCTCGTTTTTCAGCGAAGATCATATCAATCCAGGGTTCCAACGTATTATAATTGCTTGAATATAAAACCAGCGCATTGGGCATTGGGCTTATGTTCAGTTTGTCAGTTTGCTCATTGATGGTGTCCAACAAAGCTGTGGACCATGCCAACTGACCACCGGCAGATTGTCCGCTAACAACAATCTTTTTCGGATCAATCTTCAGGGATTCAGCATTTTCCCTTAACCACCGGATGGCTGAACGGGCATCTTTAACTGATTCTATCAAAGTTATATCCGGATTCGGGAAGGAACCATCTTCATTGATCGATAATCGGTATTGAAATGAAAATGTGATAAAACCTTTTTCAGCATACCGTTTGCATGCACCATGAAATTCGGATGGATCACCAAATACCCAACCTCCACCATGGAAAAAAGCAATAGCCGGATTATCCATTTTTTTTTGTACCGCATCGGAATAAAAAATATCCACGTTTAATTCGCGGTCTTCTACCTGTTTGTAGATTCTCTTTTCTGTGTTGATATGCACATTCTGAGCGGTGACAAATGTTGAACTGGCAAGGATAATTGCACTAATTATTTTAATAGATTTCATATTGGAAAAAGGTAAAATGAATGCAGAAAAATTGCTTTTAATTAAAGATACAAGTTTGATTCGGAATTTACTGCTTTCAATATGAGCGTAATTGAAATGTGTCTTGTTTTTAATGTATCATGTTAACTGTTGATGTACTTATTTTTCGAATTACTTATGTGCTTTTCACAATGAGAATAAATCATTTTGTATTTTAAGATAAAATAAATCTCACCACAAAAATCAAAGGAGGTTAACAATGCATACTACCATAAAGTCAATTCTATTTTCTTTAATGATGTTTCTTCCCCTTTTCTTTTACTCCTCATGTAATGAACGGGGAAATGCCTTTAGCCCAAATAGTATCAAACTGCCTGGGGCTAAACTAATCATCGATGCAAGTCTGTATTCATCGCTACAAGAGGCGATCGATGCGATACCGCAGTCTGGTGGTGTTGTGAGAATCCCTCCAGGCGAATTTGAAATAAATGCACCGTTAATCATAGACAAATCAGATGTTCAGCTGGAAGGGGCAGGTACATCCACGCATATAAAAAATGTGAATACAGCAGGTCAGCCAGCACTTATTTTACAACACCCGTCCAAAGAGGACAATCGTGAAGCTGAATTATGGCGGATTAGTCTTACTGGGTTCAGAATTACGGGGAATGAAAATAGTGGAAATGGGATTGAGGCCCATCGTATCAACGAGATCTTTATTGATGGCGTAACAGTGAGCAACCACGGGGGTGACGGGATCCATCTGTACTATTGCTATGAAGACCCACGCATCAGCAATAATTTAATCACCTATAACAAAAAAACTGGTTTGAACTTGCTTGGATGTCACGATATTGTTGTTGCTGCCAACCAGTTTGAAGAGAACTATGATGCACTTCGATGTTTTGATTCCTTTAATCTTTGTATGAATGGCAATAACCTCGATGATCACCTGGGTAATGGAGTGGTCATAGAAAATACCTATGGCTCTGTTGTTGCCGGTAACATGATTGAGGAATGTAATGGTGTGGCCGTCATCTTGGACCGGAATTGTTATGGAAATACGGTTAGCGCGAATGTCATTGCTCATAATGTCGCAGGAGGTGTAGATCTGCGCGATGCACACGGTTGTACAGTCAGTGCCAATACGTTTACAATTATGGGGAAAGATGCGGTGAAGGTTGGGGCAAAGAGTGGAAGGATCATGATCAGTGGCAATGCATTTTCGGATAGTTACGTCGGGGAAGGCGCCTTATTTCGCGAACCGGATGATCGCAAAGCCGGTGGACTGGTTTTGGATGGCACTTCTGATGTAGGTATTGTCGGCAATATGTTTTCCGGTGTTCAGCCTGGTGCTCTTATGCTGGATGGTAAAAGTAATCGTATTAACTTTTCCGGAAATGTAATTGTAGGCGGTGAAAGTGATCACACCAAACTAGAAGATTCAATAATCAAAAACAATTTGGAAGTAGATTAATAAGGTTTAAATCTAAATCACTTATTTGTCATTTTTAGAATTTTCTCATTTTCTGATGCAAATTATAGTTTACGTGGCAATATAAAGTTGGAACTATGCATTTATTAAACTTGTTTTTCTAATACCTATAGTAGATAGGATGAGGTTGGTGAAGTTGGAAGCAAACAACTAAAACCCCATTACCTATGAAAAAGCTACTCAAAATTTCCATTGTTATTAGCTTAATTTTCAGCATGTCTTGCAGTGAAGATTTATTACACGACCAAAATCTTCCTGATGATGTCAATATTGACTTGAGTCTGTCAAAAAAAGCACCAGTGTATGATGGTATTGATTTCGCTGTTGATGGTTTTACTAGTCTTCTATTCTACAGTAACATAACAGGACCTGATGGTATTCATGTACTAAATAAAAACAAACTTTTGGTTACAAAAGAATACAAGAGTGAGGAAGAACCTGATGGTATTGAAGGTGTATACCTGGCTAAAAGAGGATGGCAATTTAGCCTTAGTGATGCTTTTTCTTCCATAGGTCTGCCATTTATTAGTCCCGATGATATTGTGGCAGATGAAACAGGAACGTTATATGTGGCAGATGGCCAGGCACAAACTGTTTTTAAGATAGATAAACATGGTGGGACTCCTATTCCGTTTGTCACAACTTCTACAACAGGATCAGATACATTCAATCCATTTGGTGTAGCAATCACTCCGATAGGATTTGATGGACCAAATGTAGATCCAGGTGATTTGATTGTATGCGATAATGCATATGGTTCTTTCGGTCAAACAAATCCGACGTGGGCCGTTTGGGCTGTCAATCGATCGACTGGTACAGCAAAAATAATTGCTCAAGGTAATGCATTTACTAATGGTCCAATAAATGCAGGTTTTAATTCTGAAGGAACTTTATTTATTTCCCTTAATACAGCCGGGACAGAATTTAATAAAATTGTAACATTGGATCCATATGGGAATGTAGCGGATTTTATTGATGAACTATCTGCCCCATTTTTTGCAATCCATCCCCTGACAGATGATATCTATTGTAAAAAGCATATAAGTGAAATTCATGTAATTCATAAGGGAAGCATAGTTTCTTCATTATTTGCCTCTAATTTAGGCAATACTCGTCCGAGCACCCAGGATATGGTATTCAATAAGCAGGGTACTTCGCTGTATATTAGTAGTAGATTTGTATCCGGCATTTTAGAAATATATAATAAGAAAGGAAATTGGTAAAATAACGATTTTTTAAAATCGAAAATCCACTTGATAAACGTATTTGCTGGCCAATATTTATGAAGTGAATATTCAACAGCAGATGCGTTTAGCTTTAAATTATAAAATGCGTTTGCGACAAATGCATTGATAGAACGAAAAATGTCGTAAATTCATTTATACGCGACCTGGATACATTTTTTATATGAAAAGAACATTGTTTTTTTTATTCCTAGGTTTTCTACATTATTGGAATATTAGTTTAACTCATGCGCAATCTACTTCTGAGCCAATTGATCATGAGTCCGAAACAGTAATTCTTACCCGTGGCCCTTATCTTCAATCTTTATCCCCAACTGGAATTACTATTCGTTGGAGAACCAATATTCCGGTTTTAAGCAAAGTGGTATATGGAGAAGATTTGAAAATACTGGATCATACGAGTCAACTCAATAAAGAAACCCTGGAACATGAAGTGCGGCTCAATGACCTTTCACCCTACACCAAATATTATTATCGGGTATACCTGTCGGATGATGTGCACATAGAAGCGGATTCTTCATACTATTTTATTACTTCACCAGAGAAAGATACAGATCAGCCTGTTAGGATCTGGGCATTAGGGGATTTTGGTTTGGGAAATGATATTGCCAGGCAAGTGAAGGAATCATATTTCAACCATTCTAAAGGTGAGCACACTGATGTATGGTTGATGCTTGGTGATATTGCCTACAACAGTGGGACAGAAGCTGAATTTCAACGTGCTTTATTTAATAATGTATATGATGAATTTTTGAGAAATACAGTGGCATGGCCAACACCAGGGAATCATGACTGTCGCAGTGCTGATTCAAAAATTGAGAGCGGACCTTATTATGAAATATTTTCGTTATCAGTTGATGGCGAGTCGGGAGGTTATCCATCGAAAACAGAAGCATATTATTCCTTTGATTATGGTAACATTCACTTTATTTCTTTGGATTCGGAAGAGTGCCCAAGAGATAAAGATGGAGAAATGGCTAATTGGTTGATAGAAGATCTGAAAACCAATCAATCGGAATGGTTGATTGTCTTTTTTCACCATCCCCCGTATACAAAGGGAACCCATGATTCAGATCATAAGCGTGACAGCAGGCGACGAATGATCGAGATGCGTGAAAACTTTTTACCCATCATTGAATCCTACAACGCAGATCTAGTCCTAAGCGGACATAGTCATGTATACGAGCGTTCCCACCTGATCCATGGTCATTATGGATTTTCGGATTCCTTTGCGCCAAAACAAATGATTATCGCCAAACCCAAAAAGAAAAAAGGTGTATTTACTTATATTAAAAATGAGCAGAGTAATGGCACCATGTATATTGTTTGTGGTGTAGGGTCTCACAAACCACAACATGCCCCACTCAACCATCCGGTTATGTCAATCGGGATGAATGAGTATCCGGGATCCCTATCCATTGAAATTTATGATAATAGGCTGCAGGGAAGGTTTATCGACATGAATGGTAAAGTAAGAGACAACTTTGCCATTACGAAAGAAAAACTATCAGGTAATGATGAAATTGGTCTTATTGAGTGATTGCAATCTACATTGGTTTTGTCAGGGAATATCTCTACTATTTTACTTCAAATCAGCATTGGGGATAGAGAGAATTTGAACATGTTCAAAAATATTACATTTTCTATAAGATGCGGGAACTAACAATTTTAAGCCAGCTGGATTACCCTTCTGATTAAGTATTTTAATTGGATGTAATCTCGATTTTTCCCAACTCATTGCAAATTTTTTGGATAACAACATAGTTAGTAGAATATTGAAGAATAGTAATTCAATAATTGTCACCTATTTAATTTAATTATTCGTCCCATAATCATTTCTGATCTGGTTAATATTCAAAAATTTGCTTAAATTATTATATTATCATATTTTTTATCTAAACAATCCATACCATGAAAAAGATAATACTAACATTATGTAGCTCCATTATGTTTATATTTGGAGTACATGCCCAATCCAATTTTGGAGCCGGCATTAAAGCCGGATTAAATGTTGCAAAACAAACAACCTCTGGAGATCCTTCTTATGTCGATGGCGTTTATTTTAGCCCGGGATTTCATGGAGGTGCTTATGCCAATTATTTTTTCATCGAGAAATTGGCGGTCCAGCTTGAAATTCTTTATTCACAAAAGGGGTGTATATGGACAGACAATTACTGGGATGAAGATGTAAAGGAAAAACTGGCCTATGTAGACATACCGTTATTGCTGCGTTTGCAAATTCTTGAAATACTCAATGTTCATGTCGGCCCGCAATTTGGATTTCTTTTAAATGCAAAGGAAATAGGAGAGGACTGGGAAGAGGATGTCAAGGAGTATTACAACAATATGGAAACTGCCCTGGCATTTGGAGCTGAAGTGAATTTACCTTTTAGATTAAATATTACGTTGAGGTACATCCTTGGCCTCTCTTCAGCAACTGAAGGATATGACGACGATTGGAAAAATAACGTGATCCAGCTCTCTGCGGGATTTAGGCTTGTTGGGAAGTAAGTCTGGATATAAAATTGGGGGAATATCAGATTATTTCAGCTGATATTCCCTTTTTTCAACTCTTTCACACAATAATCAACTGCCCTGGCCGTCATGGCCATATAGGTAAGCGATGGATTCTGGCAACCAGCTGAAGTCATGAATGAGCCATCAGTAATAAACAGGTTCTTTATATCGTGAGCCTGGTTCCATTTGTTGAGCACAGAAGTTTTTGGATCATGTCCCATTCGCGCTGTACCCATTTCATGAATCGCACTTCCCGGAATTATAAAACCATCAAATTGGATGATGTTTTTGACCCCGACTGCTTCCAACATCTCTGAAGCACTATCTTTATAATCTTTTCTCATATTTAGTTCATTCTCACCATATTTTACTTCAATGTGCAATGCGGGCAAGCCGAATTTATCTATCGTTGCTTTATTGAGAGTAACCTTATTTTTTGGATTTGGTAGTGTTTCCCCAAAACCATGAAGGCCAAAGGTCCATGGACCAGGTCTGGTCAACGAATTTTTAAATTCGGCCCCAAAGCCTTTCTGAGTTGCCCCTCTTTCCCAGGCAGAGCGAGATGCTCTTCCCTGGTAGCCATACCCACGAATAAAATCGGGATGCTTTTCCTTGATATTTCTAAACCTGGGGATGTAAATACCATTGGGTCGACCACCAAAATAATACGAATCTTCCCAACCCTCGACAATACCCATTGCACCCCCCATCTGATGGTCCATCAGGTTTTGGCCTAGTTCTCCGCTACTATTAGCTAATCCATTTGGAAATCGGTCATTAGTAGAGTTTAACAATATTTGTGTTGTACCCAGGGTACTTGCACAAAGGAATATCACTTTGGCCTTGTATTCCGTGATTTCATTTGTGATCGCATCAATTACTCTTACTCCGGCAACCTGATCCTTTTGTCTATCATATAGCACAGATTCTACCATGCTATTAGGTTTAAGTGTCATATTCCCTGTGGAGGCTGCAGCTGGTAACGTGCTGCTTTGGGAACTAAAATAGGCTCCGTAGGGGCACCCCCTGTAGCAGAGGTTTCGGTGCTGACATTTTACTCTTCCATTGTGATTTACTGTAATGTTGGCTGTCCGTCCAATGGTCATTCTGCGTTCAGGCCATTTGTCCTCAATGATTTGTTTGGCATGTTTTTCAACGCAATTCATTTCCATAGGGGGGAGAAACTGCCCATCGGGAAGCTGTCGAAGTCCTTCCGCCTGTCCACTAACACCAATAAATCGCTCTACATAATCATACCATGGTGCGATATCCTTATACCGAATTGGCCAGTCGATGGCAATGCCATCTTTAGCATTTGCTTCAAAATCAAGGTCACTCCAACGATAGACCTGTCTTCCCCACATAATCGATCGACCACCTACATGATCACCCCTTAGCCAGTGATAGGGTTGTCCTTCAGGCGTCGTATATGGATTTTCACTTTCATTGATCCAGAGATGACGTGTTCCTTCATTGAACGCATACACAGTCGAGGCGACCGGGTATTTCCTTCTGTCCTCTTCAGAGATCTGACCTCGGTGTTCAAATCCCCAAGGAGGTGTATTGGTTGTCGAATAATCAGTGATATGGTCCAGCTTTCTCCCTCTTTCAAGAACAAGCGTTTTCAATCCTTTTTCACACAGCTCTTTCGCGGCCCAACCCCCGGAAATTCCTGAACCAACAACAATTGCGTCATATGCATTTGAATTTATCATGATAGCTTAGTTTAGGAAGGTCCAACATTATTATCTACATATACCTTTCCGTTAATAGTAAAAGGAACACATCCTTCATACTTTCCCGGTACGGGATGATAATCCAGCATATTGGTCATTACATACTCCGAGGTGAAATATCCCAGGAGCGTCAATTCCTTGATGATCAGGTAAAAGGATTTTTGATATGTCTTATGATAAATATCCATTGACTGATCTTCCTCCTCTGTAAGGAGAATTGTTTTGTCCCCTTCTGAACACTTTTCAAAGCCACGATTAAATCGCCTCCATGCCTTTTGTTGAAAATTTTCTAAGTCGGTTTGAAATGCTTTCTGGTCTTTTAATGAATAATTATCCGCCAACATGAGGTCGATAAATTCCGGAACATGGAGATCTAAAGCACCCGGAGTTTCCGTCTTTGGAAGCAGGGTTTCAGCGATGGATGAAATACAGCTCACTTCATCTTTTTTTAAAAATTTTGGTTGCCATCCAGGATCTCCTGTCGGAGTACATCCTTCCAGGATCCCAATGCCTGCTGAAGATGTAACCGCAATTCCGGTAATGGCTGCTGTCCTTTTGAGTGCTTCTCTACGCGTCATGATCAATCTATTAATTTTTGAATATGCAGAATCTTTTCAAAAGTTGCTAGCATAACTTTTAACTTTGAAACATCAAATTACAATTCAATCATGATGAATAAACAATTTAATTCTGTTGATATAGATTCGATATTTTCATTTTATTCGTTTAATTTATACCCCTTCATTGAGTTTTAAGGAACTGAATGATGCTTATATTAAAACCAATTTAAACAAATACACAGATGAGAACTTTGTTAATTATTTCTTTATTCATGGGCATTATTGCCTGCAAGAAAACTGAGGAATATGTGCCTCAAACATATTCCATTGAGCAATTTTATAAAAATACCAGGATCGGTGGTGGTGCATTTTCACATGATGACCAAAAGTTGCTGATCAGCAGTGATGAATCAGGCATTTTTAATGTTTACGAAATAAGCATTACTGACGGTTCAAAAAAACAAATTACCTATTCTGACCAGGAGTCGTATTTTGCTGTAGACTATGTGCCAGGAACCAGCCAGGTGTTATATTCCGCAGATAAAGGTGGAAACGAAATCAACCACATTTACCTTCACCAGGATGACGGATCTGCCATTGACCTGACCCCCGCCGAAAATGAAAAAGCAGAATTTGGAGGTTGGAGCGATGATAAAAAATTTATGTATTATATCTCCAATAAGCGTGACCCTCAGTTCTTTGATTTGTACAAAATGGATGTCAGCAATTGGAATGCTGAAATGATATATCAGAATGATGAGGGGATGGATATTTCTGGAATTTCACATGATGAATCCTTATTTGCCATAAGCAAGCCAATTACTACAAGTGAAAATAAATTATATCTGTTAAACAGGACGAATAATCAGATGACTGAAATATCCACTGAACCGGGAGAGTATTCCAGCTCGGGTTTCAGTAAGGATGATAAATTCTTCTATTATATCACCAATGCAGGTAAAGAATTCGCTTACCTCGTTAAATACGATATCGCTTCGAAAGAGATAGAAGTATTATATGAAACCAACTGGGATGTTATGTACAGTTATTTGAGTGAAAATGAAAAGTACAGGGTTATCGCCATAAATGAAGATGGTAAGAATGTGCTGATAGTAAAAGACAATATGAATCAGCAAAATGTGGACTTTCCTGAAATTCCGGATGGCGATATTGTTTCAGTTCAATTTTCTGATAGCGAGAAACTCATCCGGTTAACTATTGGCACATCGAAAGGCCCAAATAATATTTATGTCTATAATTTTGAAACGAAAGAACTAAAGAAATTAACGGATACCCTTAATGCGGAGATCAACCCAAATGACCTAGTAGCAGCTGAAGTAGTCCGCTTCAAATCCTTTGATGGATTGGAAATACCAGCGATATATTATAAGCCTTTGACAGCATCGAAAAATAATAAAGTACCTGCACTGGTCTGGGTGCATGGAGGTCCCGGAGGTCAGTCAAGAGTTGGTTATTTTTCATTGATTCAATTTCTAGTAAACAATGGATATGCAATCCTGGCCGTAAACAACCGGGGGAGCAGCGGATACGGAAAAACCTTTTACAAAATGGATGATCTCAATCATGGTGATAAAGATTTGAAAGATTGTGTCTGGGGCAAAAAATGGCTGGAAAACCAGGAATATATCGATGGTGAAAAAATCGGGATCATCGGCGGAAGTTATGGCGGCTATATGACCATGGCCGGGATGACCTTTACACCAGATGAATTTAAGGTAGGCGTTAATATCTTTGGCGTAACCAATTGGCTCCGAACGCTAAAATCCATTCCCCCATACTGGGAGTCTTTCAGGAATGCCCTCTACGCTGAACTCGGTGATCCCTATACAGAAGATTCAGTTCGGTTGTACGAGATATCTCCTTTATTTCATGCTGAAAATGTGAAAAATCCGATCATGGTGCTGCAAGGCGCAAATGACCCGAGAGTTTTGCAGGTAGAATCGGATGAGATCGTTGAGGCCGTAAAGAAAAATAATGTACCTGTGGAGTACATTGTTTTCCCGGATGAAGGCCATGGATTTGTCAAGAAGGAAAATGAAATAGAAGGCTATGGGGAAATATTGGTATTTCTTGATAAATATCTGAAAGGAGTGTCTGAGAACTGAAAAAATTCAAATCTACATTTCATGTAAAGTATTATTATAGCAATGCAAACCACGACAGAATATTGAGTTCTGGCGTGGTTTTTTAATACTTCTTGTTTTAGCTCATATTTGTTCCTGCATTGGTCTGAAATACACCGTAATTTCAAAAAGCAAGTAGAAAACAATGCAGAACAGAAACAATCCAGGATGAAAATTGCATATCATACCTGCATGCCAAAGCAAGAAACTACGTACAGTAGATAATATGGGAAACGCCGCATTTTTTTCTGTTTTGTCTCGCGTCAAATGAGCATACACCTGTCCTGACACGGCGACCATCAAGGATAAAATTCCAAAGGCTATTGCCTGCCAATTATGCGTAAAATAAATGAAATAAAAGCAAGTGCAGATCATTAAGATTATGTCTGCTACCCATACTGTTTTCACCCATCCGAAAACTACAGGGAATGTGTTATAATTAGTTTTGCTATCAGCTGAAATATCTTTCAGGTACCCTACTAAAACAAAATTGGTGTATGCAAAAAATGTCACAATCATAACGTTAAAAATGACAGGATGTGGTGTTCTTAAACTCTTTACCTCTGAGCTTGCCATGTACCCTATCAATACCAATACAGCAACAATCCATGCATTATAAAAAGGCCCTGCGAACCAGAAATTCTTCTTAAAATAAGTATATGTCCATAACCCGATGACAGAAAGCAAACACAGGAAAATGTTAATCCAGTTGTGCAAAACGAGTACACTAGCTACCAGAACAAGTCCGGTTATACTCACAATTTTTACATTTTGATTGGATAATATTCCCATTGAAAGAGGCCTGTAAGGTGCAGATAGTACATCTGTATCTGTCTGATAACAGTCAGTAAGCGCCTGCCCGAATCCATAACTAAAGAAAAATGCGATAAAGGCGAAAAGGTTATAGTGTTGATTCAAGGCAAAATCTGGGAAGACAGCCATCCCTGCCAATCCGGCAAAACCTGAAATAAAAAACAGGTATGGCCGCATCTGCACCAGGTATGACTTCCAGAAATGTAGTGAGTGCATAGGAAAGATATTTTGAGTGGTTTTCATCACAGTGCAATCATTTAAGTCCAAGAACATGAATTGCTTTTGGCAATATGCTAAATTGAATATCGCTACCCCGGAAAATTTCACCATCGGTTTCAATCGCAACAGATTTTTCAGGGGTTAATACCAGCTCTTTTGTTCGGGCGGTATACGTTTTTGGTTTGCCAGAAAAGTGTCCATCATAAAGACCCATTAAGGTCCGGATCAATTCCACTTTTGTCATATCATGACAATAATTTAATCCAAGAAAACCGTCATCAGGAAACACTTGCTGATCATAATGAAATCTTCCGGAGATAAAATTATTTTTAATAATCGAGAGGTTTACCAAATCTAGTTTTTTTGTAGTTCCATTATAAATCAGGCTTGCATGAATGTTTTTGTAGGTAATTATAGTTCGAATTGCAGCAAATAAAATGGCTGCCTGGATAGATTGTTTTTTAATCATATTCAGGAAGAAATCAGAACAGCTAAAATACAGGTTCGCTTCCGCTGCGACTCCAATACTGGCATTGATAATAAAATACCTGGTAAACAATTCATTATTTCTATCATGGAATTTTACTACCCCTATATCCTGGATTTTCGGAGAACTAAACTCCAGCCTTATCGGGACATTACCTATTCGGGTAAGACAGGGCTTAATGAAATCATTACTGGATCCAAGTCCAACACCACCGATATAGTATTTGTCTGAATTTAATCCTTCTATGCGCAGGAGATGATTGAGTATATGGTTTACGGTACCATCTCCACCAGCCGAGATTATACAATTAATATGCTTCTCGCGGATATACCTTTTTATTTCATTTTGCAGATCGTCACCCGGGGAAAAAGCAATTTCATCAAAATAGCCTGGTATCCGACGCAGGACATCCATTCTGATGTTTCTCCATATCTTCATTGCCCTGCCATTTCTGGCTGATTTATTTACTACAACCAATGATTTGTAAAATGAGGGATCCATTTTTTTACATTTATTTCAGGCAAGAAGGATGACACATTACTTCTTCAAGGCATTCGGCCAGAAAATCGATATCCTTTTCCGTATGGCGGGCCATTATACTAATCCTAAGTCGTTGCTGATCTTCCGGAACTGCTGGGTATTCGATAGCATTCAGAAACAATCCTTTTTGATGCAGGAAATAATTAAGTTTTCTTAAATGGATATGTTCTGGTATTTTAATCGATATTATTGCTGCTTCCGGAGTACGGCAAAATTCAAAATTGCTCAGCTTTTTAATCGCATATGTAGCATTATAATGCAGTCTTTCGCGCAAAGCAGGTTCATTTTCGATCAGGTCTAACCCGGCCAAAACAGCTGCGAGTGTGACCGGAGGTAAAGAAGCCGAAAACATATAAGACCGCGCGTAATATTTCAGGTATTCAATCAATGTACGATCTGCTGCCACAAATCCGCCCGAGACCGCAAACACCTTACTAAAAGTCCCCATAGATATATCAATATCCTTGCAACAATGAAAATGTTCTGCAGTTCCCCCGCCGTGGTCACCCAAAACTCCTGTGCCATGAGCGTCATCAAGGATTGTGATTAGGTGATGTTTTTTGCATAATGGGATTATTTTATCCAAGGGCGCCAGGTCTCCATCCATTGAATATACTCCTTCAATCCCCAGGAAAGTGTTACGGGATGTATTTCTCCAATTCCTGACCGTGTTAATCAGGCTGAGTATATTGTTATGTTCAAATGATGTGCCTTCTGTACGTGCCATCCGCAACCCATCCAGAAAAGAAGCATGACTCAGCTCGTCAAAGATCACATGGTCTTCTGATTTTACCAAAGAAGTAAGTATGCCAACATTGGCAGAATATCCTGCAGGGAAAATCATGGCCGTTTCTTTATGTTTGAAATCGGCCAATCGATTTTCCAGTTCATGCATCAATTTGGTATATCCATTTAAAAGTGGAGGCCCTCCAATACCTACACCAAATTGGTCAATTGCTTTTTTTACTTTATGCTTCACATACGGGTGATTGGCAAATCCGAGGTAATTATTAGAGGCAAACATGATCATTTTTCTGATCTTTCCATTAAGAGGATCTTTAATCAAAACTTCACGATCTGTTGCTGAGACCACCAATCGTCCATAGGTATGCTTACAATCTTTATTTAATCCCCGGAGAAATCCGGAAAAGCTTCGGATTCGCTCAGCAAAGGATCTATATTTGTTCCGCGTGTTAAATTCTTTCAGGTCATTATACCTGCTATTTTTTCTGATTTTTTTAATGGCTGCCGTTTCCATTGGTTGTGTATGTTTAATAAGGCATGGATATAGTTGTCCAGATCTCCGGCACTTATTTCATAAAGATTGGCGACATCATCAGGATTACAGGTAATATCCGTACCCTCCAGTTGAAATTTCAATAAAGGTTCTTTTGTTATTTCACCCACATAAATCGGATGCCATCCAAATTCGGATGCTGAATTTATTAGTTCTTCTTCAAGCTTTTTAGATACAGTGAACATCAATTCAAATTCTCCATGTGGTCCGGCAAGTAAAAACCAAGGAGGTAGCGAAGCATTCAGCATCGTTAGATAATAATTATGATGAATAAGTTCATTAATGTCATGTCTAATGCGGATGCCAATTTTGTTAATAAACATCAGGTTGCTGACAGCAGAAAAAAAGCCATCACTGGTATCTATACAACAAGTTCCCAATTGCCTGATTAATTTCCCTTCTTTGATCCGTGCTCTTGGAAAGAAGGCATAATCACATTGATTTTTGAGTAATATTTCTAATGCATAAACGCTTCCTAATCCTAGTTTATCGCTGACATAAAGCTGGTCTCCTGGTCTACAGCCTTTTCTCATGATCGTTTTCCCATCTTGTATAATTCCAAAAGCTGTTCCTCCAATCTGGATACTCTTGCAATGGTTTGTATCTCCACCTACGATATAGGTTCCATTCAAATGACATGCATCATGCATGCCATCCATTATTGATTGCATAAAAAAGAGCGGAGTATTTCGTGTAATCTGTATACTGGTTAAGAATCCTTTAGGATCAGCACCAACAGCAGCCAGATCGCTGAAATTAACCGTGGCAGACATCCAGCCTATTTGATACGGATCTGTATACAATCCTTCATTAATCTCTTCAATTATCGTATCTGTAGTGATGGCCAGAATACAGTCTTTACCAATATGGATCAATTCGGCATCCGCCTCCAATAAATGGTTTATTTGTTTTGGACTCCGGGTTAAAAACCGGGTAATTCCGGCCAGAAAATCATTCTCAATTAACATGACTTATCTTTTTAGGTGATGTTTCGTACGCTAATTTTTTTTCATGATCAAACGCTTTGTATACTTTCCGGATCGCGTGGTCACGTTGAAAGATGGAAAGCTTTACTAGCACAATGATGATAAGCACCAACCTTGGGATGTGAAATAGAATAAATTTTTCCCCTGACATTGCCTTAACCAGTCGCCACCATCGTTTCACTATATTTTTCCATGAATAAAAATGTCTGTTCAGCGAGCTAAATGTGGTGACCACATCGCTTTCTGAAACCATTTTTGGTTGGAATACCAGGTGATCTCCTTCGTAATGTGACAGGTTATCATCGGTAATTCTTCCCTCTCTTTTTACTTTTTTATAGAATGGGGTGCCAGGTATTGGGATGGAAATTGATAGCAATATTGAACTTGGATCAATCTCATCCAATTTTGCAGGTAATTGCCTGTAGTATTCAGGTGTATCCGCATCCATCGCCAACATCATCCCTGTGAATGTAAGAATGCCGTGGCGTTTGAGCTTCATGAATAATTCACGGTATTCTTCAACTTTGTTTTGTTTTTTATGAACAAGAGATAAACTCGGTTCATTTAATGATTCCAATCCAATAAATGCCATGATGCAATTCGCTTTGACTAACAGATTCACAAATTCATCATCCTGCAAACAATCAAAGCTGAACTGGACACCCAATCCCCACAACTTAAGTTTTGCGATCTCATGTAATAGTTTTTTTGCATAAGCCAAATCTCCTCCCAGGTTATTATCCAGGATCATCGCAATTTTTCTTTTGTAAAATGGAAGCCCTGTTGTTGCCTTAAGATCGGTGATTACATCTTTTACCGGCCTGCATCGATAGGGAAGAGGATGGATGGTGAGCTGACAAAACCTGCACATATAATTACATCCCCTGGTTGCCTCAGTCACGACAGGAACCATGAATTGATCCTCAATCAGATCATATCTTGGGGGTGGAATATGATCAAGTTCAGGTGCCTCCGGGGCAGTATATACTCGCTGTAAATTTCCTGAAACCAGATCATAGACTACCTGAGGCCATATCCTTTCTGCTTCACCAATGATGGTTGCATCCATATGAGGGATAACCTGCTCAGGAAAGGTTGAAGCATATTTTCCACCTGCCACGACGACCTTACCCATTCTCCTGAATTTTCTGGCTACATTATATGCATGAGGCGCACAGAAATCCATAAAGCTTAAAGCTATAAACTCG
>Ga0209536_100004598_pt1 | contig 21788 bp, 15 predicted proteins | sample DeeMarSeWOR28_12_FD_187461 | JGI IMG/M metagenome (GOLD analysis project Ga0209536, IMG submission 187461) | Marine sediment microbial communities from White Oak River estuary, North Carolina - WOR-2-8_12 (SPAdes) (version 2) | ecosystem: Environmental > Aquatic > Marine > Intertidal zone >... | reverse complement strand
GGATTCCGGCAATCCCTCCACCTACGACCATGACGGTGCCAACCTTTTCGCCCTCTACCGGCATGTTGCTTTCCCTTACAGACTATCCTCGATCTTGTTCAACAGCTCTTTCGGGTCCACCACGAACTCCTCTGCTTTCCTGTCGACCACGGACAGCACCATGTGGTGACGTATGGTCTGCGAAAACTTATCGATCGCCTCCACGCCCTTGAGAAACGAAGGGGTGACGTACCCTTCCTTCACCGCCATCTCCCGCAGGACACCCATCACGTTCACAAACTGGACGTCCTGGGGACAATGAAACGAACACGTATAGCACATGTGACACAGCCAGATAATGTCCGCAGAAAGAACCCTCTCCTTCATGCCCAGAAGGATCATTCGAACGATCTTTCTGGGGTCGTAGGTTGGGTCCACGTCCGAGGCCGGACATCCGCCGGTGCAGGCCCCACAGGCAAAGCATGCTTTGACGGCTTCCCCGCCGGGATGCTCTGCCACCTCGAACTTGAAGTTCGGGTCGAGTTTGTTCACGACGATCGCTTCCACTTGTCTCCCTCCGCCCTGCTAATACTCGCCGGGCAATTCGCTTAACTCGCCTAGGGTGAACACAGGCCCGTCCTTACAGACATACTGGCTGCCTATGTTGCATCTCCCGCACATGCCTATGCCGCATTTCATTCTCATTTCCAGGGAAAGTATGATTCTCTCTGAGAGAAATCCCAGTTTCTGCAAGATCGGTATGGTGAATTTGATCATGATCGGAGGACCGCAAACGAGCGCAAAGGCATCCTCCGAGGACGGGGCAACCTCTTGGGTGATCGTTGGAACGAATCCTACCTTTCCCTTCCAGCCTTCGGCAGCGCTATCAATCGTGACGTGCAGATCCAGGTCGTCTCTTTCTCTCCATGCATCCAGCTCATCTTTATATAGGAGAAGGCCCGGCGTTCGGGCACCATAGATGACGGTAATATCCTTGAACCTGGCCCTGTTCTCCTCGTGTAGCATGTATCGAGTGAGGGACCTCAACGTGGTGAAGGCAAAACCCCCGCTCACGATAACCACGTTCTTGTTTTCCAACGCTCCTATCGGATAGCAGTTGCCAAGGGGGCCTCTGACGCCCACGATTTCACCTTCTTCCAGGTTATGGAGCGCCGTCGTAACGACACCTGCCTTGTTCACGCTGAACTTGAGGAATCCCTTCTCGGTGGGGGAGGAGGCGATGCCAAACGGGGCTTCTCCCTTTCCTGAGATGGAGATTTCCGCAAACTGTCCGGGAACGAATCGAAAATCCTCCTCATTCGCTTTGTTCATGAAGCTCAAGTCAAAGGACTTGATGTTCCTGTCCTCTGTCTCCGTCACGATCCGCTCTATCTTTGCTGGTGCAGGTACGTATGGATTCTTCATCTTCCTAAGGAGCCTACCTACTCTGGATTCTGTAACGCTTCGAGTACTTCCCGGATATCGAGATTCACGGGACAGGCCCGAATACACCTACCGCATCCCGTGCAGGCCACCCTGCTGTGGTTATCCACAAAATACGTGAACTTGTGCAGGACCCTCTGTCTCATTCTCTCTTTGCCGCTGGGCCGGGGATTGGTGCCGGAAGCGTGCAGGGTGAAGAGCGGGAACATGCAGGAGTCCCAAATCCGGATCCTCTCCCCTTTCCTGCTATCTCCTTCATCGAGAATATCGAAGCAGTGACAAGTAGGGCACAGAAAGGTGCACACGCCGCAACCCAGACACTTCTCGTGAAGGATGTCCCAAAGGGGATTGTCAAAGTCTTTGTCGAGCTCTTTCTTTATCCGTTCAAGATTCAAGCCGGAGTGGATACTCTGGTGGGCTTTCTCGATGATCTCGCCCTTACGCCGTATTTGATCCTGTTCCGCCTTTTCAAAGCCCGGTCTTCCTGCAAGGAGGTTTTCTCCCTTTTTTGTGATCGGCCGCACGAAGTAGGTCTCTCCCATGTCGATCAGGAGCACATCCGTTCCCTCGAGGGAGAAGGGATCCCCGCCCGTGTCCGTGCAGAAACAGGTGCGCATCGGCCGGTTGCAGCCAATCGAGACGACCGTGGTGTTGCGCCTCCTGCTGCAATAATAGGGGTCTTTGAAATCATCGCCGTCAAACACGGGGTCGAGCAGGCAGAGGCTTCTTGCATCACAGGGACGCACGCCAAAGAGGACCCTCTCTTCGTCCGGAAAGCTCGGCTCTCTGGTTTCCTGCCCCCGATAGGCAAAGAGCCTTTCTCGCTGTGGGAAGAAGATCTCCTTCACACTCTTCCTGGTGTTGCACTCGGAGAGATGGATCTCATCCCGGGCGCGGATCTCGTCAAAGACCAGGGAATCTCCGTTGCGCACAGGGGCAAGAACCTGACAGCTTCCGGTCAAGTCTGCCAGAAGACTCATCAGGTCGTCTTTCCGAATCGTCTTTTCTTCCATCTCTCTACTTGATGAACCCCTCAGGATCATCCTGTTTGTAGGTAGTAAGGGGAGGGGGTCGGTCCGGATCCTCCCCTGCTTCAAAGGAAAAGAGCTCAAGAATGTCCTTTTCGATCTTCTTGTTGAGGAACCTCAGGTCCACATCCACGGGACAGGCCCGTATACAGGCCCCGCAGTCCACACAGCGTCCCGCTGCATGGAAAGCGCGCACGATGTGGAAGATCTGGGTGTCTGTCGATTCAATGGACTTCCCGAACCACTGCGGTTCCGAACTGTCCACATAACATGCCTCGCAATAACATATGGGACAGGCATTTCGGCATGCGTAACACCGAATGCATTTCTCCGTTTCCCCGGAGAAGTACGCCCACCTCTCCTCCGCCGTTTTGCCTTCGAACCCCCTTATCGGCCCGAAGGGGTCAGCCACCTTCTGTTCCTCAACTGCCTCTCCGATCAGTACGTCGTACAAGACCGGATTTCTATGCGTGCATACCCTGCAGCTTTCCGGGAGGAGATCTTCCTTTTTCATCTTCTCTTGGAAGTCTGTGCCCTTCACGACGATCCCGTCGGGGCCTTCCTCAGCCGCAATGATTTCGCCTTCTTCCATCCTTTCCTCGACCGTCTTGCGGTCGATCATCCCTTCGCAAGGCAACCCAATGACGACCAGGTCTTCCCGGTCAATCTGTTTCTCTTTCAGGAAGCCTACAATGGAGCGGCTGTCGCACCCCTTAGCCACAATCCCGATTCTTCCCTTCTTTTTGGGCAGATATGTGGCCAGATTGTTCTCACAAAAGCTGTTCCAGACAAGTCTTTCCGCGTCCTCACCTTTCCGGATGAAGCAAGGGGTTGCCCGCAACGGTAGAGAGCCGTCTTCAAAGCCGATAATCAAGTCGACCTTGTCCTCCTCGAACAGCTTTCGCGCAGCCTCTCTTATCTGCTTCGACGGGTCTCCCATTTACTCGACCTTCTTCTTGACGAGTCTCTTTGCGGGCCCGAGCTTCCTTATCTCTTCCGTGACCTCCGTTATCAACTCGGCAAACCTTCCCGCCTCGGCTGCCGATACCCAGGAGAAGTGTACTCGGCCTTTTTCGATGCCCACGTATTCAAGGAGTCTGCTGAAGACAGCAAATCTCCTTCTAGCTGTGTAATTGCCACTCAGGTAGTGGCAGTCTCCCGGGTGGCAGCCTGAGACCAGTACCCCGTCCGCACCGTTCTGGAGGGCCCTTAATATGAACAGGGGGTCTACCCTTCCGGAACAGGGGACCCGAATGGTCCGTGTAGTCGGCGGGTATTGAAGCCTCCCTACGCCTGCCAGGTCCGCACCGGCGTAACTGCACCAATTGCAGAGGAAAGCGACAATCTTCGGTTCCCAGGAGGCTTGTAATGCTTCTTCCGTTTCCATGGCGTTCTTCACAGTCTGCTAGATGGAATTGATCATTTCCATTATTTGCCTGTTGCTGAATCCATGCAGATTCACCGCTGAAGATCTGCACGAGGCCGCACATGCGCCGCATCCCTTACACAAGGCATTATGAACGACCGCTTTTCTCTTCTCTGGATCGACCTCGATGGCTCCGAAGGGGCAGACGCTTTCGCATGCGCCGCACCCCTCGCACCTGTCCGGTGTTACGAAGGAGACGGTTCCTGGTAGTTCCACAGCCTTCTTTGACAGAACACAGGCAGCCCGTGAAGCGGCGGCATTCGCCTGGGCAACACTCTCCTCGATGGATTTAGGGCCGTGTGCCAGACCGCACATGAAGATACCGTCCGTGGCGAATTCAACGGGCCTGAGCTTCATATGGGCCTCGAGGAAGAAGCCGTCTGCATCCAGAGGAACCTTGAGGAGTTGGGAAAGGCTCTTGTTGATCGAAGGAGGCACGGTCGCTATGGCCAGGGCCAATAGATCCGCATGAATGATGAGCCTTTCTCCCAAAAGGGGTTCGTTTGTGGTCACCCTCAGGATGTCCTGCCCGTCTTCCTTGATTGCCTCGACCTCGGGCTTGGTCTCAGGGTCGTACCGGATGAAGACCACCCCTTTCTCTCGGGCCTGCCTGTAGAAGTCCTCCTTGAAAGCATAGGTTCGAATATCCCGGTAGAGGACATAAATGTTCATGTCCGGTTTCAGGTCCTTCAACAACAGAGCACACTTGATCGATTCGCTGCAGCAGACCCTGCTGCAGTATGGGTTGGTCTCGTCCCGTGAACCCACACACTGGATCATCACCAGGGTCTCGCAGTCCCGAATCCTCTTGGTTGGCTTGGCAATCTCCTTCTCGAGTTCGAGAGCGGAGAGAACCTTACGGTTCTTCTTGTATAGATATTCGGGGGTCTTGTACTCTTCCCCACCGGTGGCAACAATGACGACCCCGTGCTCGATCTCCCTCGGTTCCTTCTTGGGGCCCTCTTGGATGCGTGTCTTGAAGTTCCCTATGTAACCCGAGATTTCCTCTGCAGAGGCCCGGGTATAGACCTGTATCAAGGGATGGCTCGTCACCTTCTCTGTCAATTCCTTTACGAAAGCCTGTACGTCGTCTCCTTCCAGGGTGGAATAGATCTTCTTCGCCATTCCGCCGAGGTTCATCGCCTTTTCCACCAGATGGACTTCAAATCCTTGGTCAGCGAGGTTGAGAGCACTCACCATGCCTGCTATCCCACCACCGATCACCAATCCCGCCCGGGTGGTCTCGAGTGAGATCGGTTGCAAAGGTTCTGCAAGCCTCGCCTTGCATACAGCCATTCGGACTAGGTCCTTTGCCTTACGCGTTGCCAGGGCAGGCACATTCTGGTGGACCCAGCTGCATTGGTCCCGGATATTGGCCATCTCGAACAAATGTCTGTTCAGCCCTGCTTCCAGCAGCGTCTCCTGGAAGACGGGCTCATGGGTCCTGGGCGAACAGGAAGCGACGACAACACGGTTGAGGCGATGTTCGGCAATGCGTTTTTTCAGCAATTCCTGCGTATCCTGTGAGCAGGCATAGAGATTCTCGTCCGCAAAGACCACATTCGGAAGGGATGCAGCATAAGAAACAACATCAGGAACATCCACTACATCGCCAATGTTGATGCCGCAGCGGCAGACGAAGACGCCGATCCTGGGCGGATCACCGGTGACGATCTTCTCCGAAGGAAACGCCTTCTCGCGAACCTGTTGTCCCCTGGCCTCGGAAAGGAGGGCCGAAGAAGCCGCGGCTGCGCCGCTGGCCTGCACAACGGTCTCTGGGATGTCTTTCGGCCCCTGAAAGACTCCGCAAACGAACACGCCATCCCGGGATGTGTTCACAGGCGAGAATCTGTGGGTTCGGCAGAATCCATATTCATTCAGCTCGATTCCTATTCTCTTCGCCAACTCAACAGCCGTGGTTTTTGGTTTCAGCCCTACGGAAAGGGCAACCATATCGAATTCTTCCGTGCACAGCTCACCGTCTTCCGCAGCATACCGGAGGGAAAGGTTGTCCGTCCCATCCACTTGCTCGATCCCATAAACCTTGGACCGGACGAATCGGACACCGTATTCCTCCTTCGCGCGCTCGACGTACTTGTCAAAGCCTTTTCCGTGGGTCCTCATGTCCATGTAGAAGACGGTTACATCCAGGGGAACAGAGCTGTGTTCCTTGGCAATCACAGCCTCCTTGACGGCAGCCATGCAGCAGACGGACGAACAATACCCGCTATCGCACGTGATGTCCCGTGAACCGACACACTGGATCGAGGCGATTCTGCGGGGTGCCTGCTGGTCGGAAGGCCTGAGAAGATGGCCCTTGTAGGGTCCGGAAGCAGATAGAATCCTCTCGAATTCGATACTCGTTACCACGTTCGGGTACTTGTCGTAGCCGTATTGGGAGATGAGGCTGGTATACCCATGCTGGGACAGCCTTCCAGAATTCGCCTTGAATTCATCGAACCCAGGGGCCATGATGACGGCACCCACCTCAACTACGACCTCTTCCGGTTCCTGATCAAAATCGACCGCCTTGCTGGGACAGAACTTCTCGCATAAACGACATTTTCCCTTTTTGAAATACAAGCAGTGGGGCTTATCGATGGCATAGATCAAGGGTACTGCCTGCGGGTACGGAACGTAGATCGCCTTTCTCTTGGACAGTCCCCTGTCAAAGGCATTTACCACCTTTGCAGGGCACTTTTCAGCGCATATGCCACAGCCTATGCATCGATTCGCATCTACGTACCTAGGTTCCCGAAGGATGGAGACGGTGAAGTCTCCGGGAGTGCCTTGTATTTCACTCGCCCGAGAATGGGTAAGCACCTGAATATTGTGGTGTCTGCCGCATTCCACCAACTTGGGGGAGAGAATACACATGGAGCAATCGTTCGTAGGGAAGGTCTTGTCCAGCTGGGGCATCACCCCGCCTATGGCCGGGGACTCTTCAACCAGGTAGACATAGTAACCGGACTCTGCCAGGTCGAGGGCGGCCTGGATACCGCCAATTCCTCCGCCGAGGATCAGTACGGAGCCAACCTTCTTGCTGGTGGATTCTTCAGACTTCGGAGGTTTCATTGACTTCAAAGATCAAGGGCCTGCGACAAGAGGGTTGTGATATCAAGCACTTTGATTTCGGCATCCGCACCTTTCGCCGCCCTGCCCAGACTCCAGTCACAGAACGAGCAACTCGTAACGACCGTATCGGCACCGGCAGCTTGTGCATCCTTTATCCTGTTCGTTCCGGTGTTCAGAGAGAGCTCCGGCAGCTCGTAGGGGTTCCTCCCGCAGCACTGGGTGAACATCCCGCTACCCTCCATTTCGACAAAGGCAACGCCCGGGATGCTCCGGATCACCTTCCTCGGTTCTTCAAGAATGGAAATCTCAGGAGAATTGACCCTTGTTAGATTACAGGGATCCTGGTAGGTCAGGGTGCCGGGGATGCTCTTCCGAGGTTTGAGCTTCCCTTCGTCAATCCATCCTGCCAGGACTTCAGTGGTGTGGAGGACCTCGAAATCCAGGTCACCGATGACTTCAGGATATCGAAACTTGAGCACATTGTAACAGCACGCGCAGGAGGTCATCACCTTCTTCGCTCCGGCCGCCTGGATCAGTGCTACGTTGTGTTTCGCCAGGGGTTCAAAGGCCTGTTGCTGACCCGAGGCAGAGAGCGGATTGCCGCAGCACTGTTCTTCCTCGCCCAGGATCGCGAATTCAAGCCCACCTTGGCGGAGCAGTTTGGCTGTCGACTGGGCGATCTCAGCGGATTTGAAGGTGGCCACGCAACCCGGGAAATAGAGGGCCTCGGCCTTCCGAGGAAGATCCATCCCCTCCGGGATCCATTGGGTCCTTTTGGCCCTGGCGGTCCCGAACCGGTTTCCTGATTTCTCTACGGTAGCGGCCACCTTCTTGTAGGGTTCTGTCGGTGCCTTTCCCATGCTTACCAGATCTGTCCGGAGGGCGCGAAAGATTGGAACTTGCTTGCGGTGGACAGAACAACTCGATCTTCCCATTCTCTCCGGACCACACGAACCGCAAAGGGTACACTCGTAAAGGGACTCTACAAAACGATCCGTCACCTCGAGCTTTCCCTCCAGCAAGGCCCTGGCAGCCAGGATCCTTCCCTGTGCCGAGTAGGCGAGCCTTGGGTACTTGTCGTAGGACGGACAGATCCGATCAGGGGTTGGTCCTGCTGGCGAAAAGACATTCTGGGGTCCTTTCTGGCAGGTGCTGCAGGACTGGCAGTTCCATATCCATCTGTGATACTGCTCGAGAGACTCGAAACTCATGACGTACGCCTCCAGAGTTCAATAGGCTACCTTGGGTGACATGCCGCGATGCATGATGTGGTTGGGGTCCAGGGTCTGCTTCATTCTTTTATAGAAGGCAAGGTATTCCGGGACGATGCGGTCGGTGATGTCGGGATTCGGTCCAGGGAAGTCCGGCGTGCATCCCAGATCCGACCACTCCGCTCGCAGATCGTGAGCGGCTTGGATCATGACATTCAGTTCCGTCTCTTCGTTGTACACATAGATGGGAAAGATATTGGCGTAGTTGTTGATTACCCACCATACCATGCCTCTTCGCAAGTTGTACTTCTTGCCCACGCGATTGTAGGCGTGAAAAACCGCTGCCGTTATGCCGATGGGGTGAAATCCACCTACACATGCCGTCCGCATGGGCGGATCGAGCCTCGAAGACATCCCTTCCACCCCGTACCAGAAAGGGATGGCTTTCGGCTTTTCTTCTCCTATTCCCGCCCTTTCCAGGATCTCTCTGCCCTTCTTCACCCGGAAATCGACTTCCTCCTTCCAGCCTTCTGCAAACATGTGAACGACCCAGGGTGCGGATGGAGGCAGTCCGGTGATCTTACACATTTCGTCATCGTACAGATTGATCCCGTAGGATATGTTTGCTTCCGTAAGGAGCCTGATTCCTTCCTGGGCATCCTCGGCGGTGTCAAAGCCGTAGCCGATGAAACCCTCTGCCTCAGGTTTCCGATATACCCTGACGGTCATTCCCGTCATGACCCCCATGGTACCGAAGGTGTTCAGAAAGAGCCCGGTAAGGTCGGGACCCGTCCCCTGATACCGGCAGAACGGCTTGGCCCCTTTGAATGCAGCAGATCCCGTGGTCACGATCTCTCCGGTGGGCAGCACCACCTCGAGCCCGAGCAGCATGTCGGTCACGCGGCCGTAAACGGAGCCGCCCGCTCCGACACCGTTGAAGGAGGCCCAGCCCGCCATCGACACCCCTGAACCGAATTTTGGTTTCAGGGGGATCTTCCAGCCTCGTTTCTCAATGAACTTTATCATCTTGTAGACCGTGATCCCGGCCTGCATGGTCACTGCCATGGCATCTTCGTCGATCTCTTCAATCCGGTTCATTCGGTTCAGGTCGAGTACGATGCCCCCTTCTCGCGGCAGGGACATCCCTGTTGTCGTTGTCCCGCCACCACGCACGCACACCGGTGTCTTTGTCCTGTTTGCCAGCTTCATGATGGCGGACACTTCTTCTGTGCTCGCAGGAGTCACCACGACCTCGGGTTGGAGGGGGCCGTCATAGCTCCAGTCCCTGGAATAGGCAATCAGCTCAAACTCTTCATCGGTAACGTTCTCCGAACCGACGATTCCCTCCAGTTCTTTCTTGATTTCCTTGCCCACTTTCTTCTCCTTCCTGACGGTATGTGGGTCAGATTGAACAGGCCACCTTGGCTGCATCCTCGACCGCATCCACGATCATGGAATTCGGGTTCTTGCAGGCCCCAATCGAATAAACCTCGGGCACTTTGCCCTCCAGGCTTTCATAAAGGTCCTCGTTCTTGCTCAAAGGATAAATGGGTACGATGGAATCCGCCTTCAATGTTCTTCTCTCTCCCTCTTTCGTTGTGAAGACCAAGCCGGTCTTTGTTATCTCCTCAAACTGAGCATTCTTGATGACCTCCACGCGCTTTTCGTTGAACCATTCGTTTAGCTTGAAATTGTTCAGTCTGGGCAGTCCCTCACCATACTTTGCATCATCCTCTTCACACACGAGCGTGACCTTTCTGCCCCGTTTTGTGAGGAATTCCGCTAATTGGACACCCTTCACATCCCCTCCCATTACGATCACGGTCTTCCCGATGGGCATCCAGTGTTCCGTGGCCTTGTTGAGCTTTGCCGGGCTGCTGACCTTGAGTGCGAGATCCAAACCCTTTCGAAGGAACGCGTCGCTTACAACGATCCTTTTGTCACTACCCGGGAGTTTCCTGTCAGACATAACGGCTCCTGTTGCGACCAGGACAACATCCGGTGTTTCCTTTTCAATCACTTTGAGATCTACTTCTTTCCCTCTTACAATCTTCACCTTCAGCTTATCCAGCTGCACCCTGTAGTATTCAACCATCCTTTGGATATCTTCCGGATAATCCCCTTTAATGACACTTGCCATATTCATGAGACCACCGATGAAGTTCTCCTTTGAATACAGTATGACTTGATGGCCTCTCAAGGCAGCCACTCTCGCTGCTTCCAAGCCGGCGGGTCCGGCTCCTGCGATGAGCACTTTCTTCTTCTTCTCAGTTTTCGGGTACTTGTTGTATTCCTCCTTTCCGCCGATGAAGGCATTGATCCGGCAACGAATGGGCAGCATGCCACCGGTGAGACAGCTCAGACATGCAGTACAGGGAGCAATGTCCTCCTTTCGGTCCTGCTTTATCTTGTTGGGCAAATCGGTGTCTGCAAAGAGCCCCCGGCAGACAGCAATGACATCAACTTTGTCTTGCTTCAGCATCTCTTCAGCGAACGTAAAATCAGAATCCCATTTCCCCGGTATGACAATCGGTTTCGAAGTCACCTGCTTCACCAAAGCTCCAATCTCCGTGAAGGCTCCGATCCCCTTGTGACTGAAATCGAGGCCTGCCGGAAGCTTACTTCTCCTCTCCGGGTAGAAATACTGCTCTGTCCAGTAGCTTGCACGGTTGTAAAGCTCGTAGACTCTGGGTTGAAAGGCATCGGCACCTGCTTCCTCATAGAGCTTAACGAGTTCATATGTTTCTTCCAGGGTTACGCCTTTTTCGCCCATGTTCTGTTCAAGGCCATTAATCGTCAGCACGATTGTAAAGTCATCCCCCAAACGTTTCTTTATGCCTTTAATGATATTGACGACGATTCTCGCTCGGTTCTCAAGGCTATCACATCCGTATTGATCATCCCTGGAATTCCAATAGCGCGAGACAAAGCTTGCAAGCAGATGATTCGCCCCCGCTCCCAGTTCCAAACCGTCAAAACCAGCCTTTGCCGCTCTTTCCGCGGCATCGATGAATTGTTGTTCGAGGATCTCGATCTTTTCAAGGGATAACGCTTCACATGGGGGATTGTTCGCCAGCAGCCGCAAATCTGCCACAGGAGCCAATTCGGATATTTGCGGATGCGGAGATGACGAAACAGGTGTTAATCCTGACAAGCCTCCCAAATGCCATTGTCCGGCATGGTAGAGCTGCAGAAGGGCAGGGCAATCATGTTTGTGAATGACTTGAACGAGTTCCGTCAACCCCGGGATGAATTTGTCATCGTTTATGAGGAACTTGTTGGGAATATCAATGCTCAGTTGATCACCAATCGCAGGAGATTCGACAACGACGCACCCCGGCCCCCCCCTTGCCCAGGCTTCGTAGATGAGTTTGCCTTCTTCACTCACATACCCATTGGTATTGTTGAACAATTTTGTTCCTGAGGGAGGCTTGTATATACGGTTCTTAAATTGAATGGCGCCGATGTTCACTGGGGAGAGGAGATTTTCGAATTCATGGCTCATGTCAGTCTCCGTTTCAGTCCGTCACGATCGGACGTGGAAATGCGTCAGCATATCCATCATGGTTCGTATATCCGGCCTCTCCTCGAGGGTAGCCATGGTCTCGAGAACGAGGGCACACTGTTGGTCGTTCAGGTAGACTTCCAGGAAGTTCTTGGATACATTCGTGATCTGATCCAGAGTAAGCGGATTCAAAGGATGTCCAAGCTGTGAGGCAACCTCACTTTCGATCTTCTTCCCATTCTTGAGCGTCACCGTAATGCGTGAGCCGGGATGGCCCATGGGAGGCCACTCTTCAGGTATGAAGACCTTCACCTTCTTGGCGACCTCTCGGATGTCCGTGTCAGCAAGCCTCTTCTCCGAAAACGTGGAGTAGTCGATCTTGCGCCTGAGGAGCACCTCGGCAGCTGCAAACTGGTAGCTGAACCTTGCTTCTGTCGGAGAACGAGGGTCAGGACGGTTGCAGAACTTGTCACCTGCCATCGTGACGCCCACATCGACCTGCGCGACATCTTCCGGCTTGAGATCATGCTCTTCAACCACCTTCAGGACGTTATCGTTGGTGCTGTGCATGAGGTTGCAACATCCGTACTTCTTGAATTCCACGTTGTGAACACTGAAAGGTGGCTTTCCCAGGTCCCTCGTCATGAGCTCGACATCGACCATTCCTTCGGACCAGACAGGCCCGAAGACACCATCCGGTCTTTCCAGGATATCCGGCCTGCCGGTCAGGCCCTCCCTGGCGAAGAGAGCGGATTGAATACCCGTACGGCAGCTCAATCCGGACTCGATGAAATGTGCGTCAAAGCCGAGCTGCGCGACTTTGCCCGCAGCATGTGAAACAGACAGGCTCAGGGCATTCTGGGTTTGCTCGGAATTGAGATTCATCAATCTTGCTGCGCCGACAGCAGCGCTGACCGTTCCGTTATAGGATGCTGTCGAAATACCGGTGTGATTCGCGACCGTATATTCCAATTTGCCTTCCACATTCTTCGCACAGGCGGCGCGGGTCAACCGGGAAAGGATCTCCCAGGATTGTATGGCCGCGACGATGATCTCACGACCGTCTGAAAAGAGATCCTCGGCGAGGGATAGGATGGCGGGAAAAGACCAGTAATTCCCGTGTCCGTCTCCGGTTGGTGGAAATTCATCATCTTCCAGTTCCGACGCATGTGCGAACACCCCATGCGCGTAAGCGGCATCTTCAACGGTGGTGCGGAAACCGCCGCCGGTCACGCCTGCCACAGGAGGCCCGGCTGTCCGCGCAAGGTAATTGGTAATCGTCTTTCCGATGGGTTCCCTCGCCCCGATGACCATACCTGTTACGGTTTTCAGAAGGAGTCCCTTTGCGCAATTGATGGTCTCCTGGGGAAAGTCCCCGTATTTTGCGTTGACGATCCATTCCGCGACTTTTCTTGTCTCATCCATAATTGTCATCCTTTCTCATCTATGATTCCAACGCTGTCATCCCCGCGCAGGCGGGAATCCATTGGTTTCAAGAACTTAGGGGCTCCCGCTCCCCACCTTCTTGGGGACAGGGTTTGCGGGAGTGACAACCTAGATGGAAGATGCGATTTCCGAGGCGTCGGAAATCGCATCGACGATCAAGGCTTTTGGGTTCTTGCAGGCTCCGATTGCGTAAACCTCAGGAGCCCTGTCCTGCAGCGAATCAAACAGATCTTCATCGCTTCGAAGAGGAAATACGGGTACAATGGAATCGGCGTTTAGTGTCTTCCTCTTTCCCTCCTGGGTCGTAATGACCAAGCCATTCTTCGTGATTTCCTCATACTGAACATTTCGGAAGACTTCCATGTGCTGCTGTTGAAACCACACGTTCAATTTGTAGTTATTCAGATTGGGGAGACCCTCACCCCACGTATCCGGGGGCTCATCCGTCACGATCGTTACCTTCCGGCCTCGCTTCAAGAGGAATTCGGCCAACTGGAGGCCCTTGATATCCCCTCCCATGATCACAACAGATTTTCCGATCGGCATCCAGATCTCTGTCATCTTGCTGAGGAGGGCCGGAGACGCGACCTTCAGGCCAAGATGGGACATTCGCCGTAGGAATTCGTCACTCACAACGATCTTGTTCTCTGCACCCGGCAACTGCCTGTCAGACAGCAAGGCACCTGTCGCGAGTATGACCACATCCGGTTCTTCTGCTTCCACGACCTTACGGTTCACTTCCTTGTTTTTGACGACCCTCACATTCAATTTTTCTAGCTGCACCTTGAAATACTTGACAATCTTCTGGACATCTTCAGGATAACTGCCTTTGACGATATTTGCCATATTCATCAGACCGCCCAGGAAGCTGTCCTTTGAGTACAGCGTGACTTCATGACCTCGCAGAGCGGAGACCCTCGCCGCTTCCAGGCCGGCAGGCCCCGCCCCTGCTACCAGGACTCTCTTCTTCTTGCCCAATTTGGGATATACGTAGTATTCCTTGTCCCCCCCAAGGAACTTGTTGATTCTGCACCGGACGGGAAACATCCCCCCCGTCAAACACGTGAGGCAGGCCGTGCAGGGTGCAATATCTTCGATTCTGCCTTCCGCGATCTTCCTTGGCAGGTCACAGTCTGCGAACAGGCCCCGTACGATGCCCACGATATCCACATGGTTCTTCTTGATCACTTCATCGGCGAAGGAGAGATCGAAATCCCATTTCCCTGGCGTCATGACGGGTATGGAAACCGCGTTCTTGATCGCCGCGGTGACCTTATGGAACCCGCCTACTCCCTTGCGGCTGAAATCCACGCCCGGAGGAAGAACGTCTCGTTTTTCAGGATAGTAATACTGCTCCAGCCAATAGCAGGCACGATTGTATATTTCATAGACCCGCACCTGAAGCGCATTCGCACCTGCAGCTTCATAGATCTTCGCGATTTCACAGCCATCCTCCCCTGTGATGCCCTTGCCCTCCATGCCATTCTCGAGGCCGTTCATCGTTACCATGACCGGGAAGTCGTCCCCCAAGCGCTTCTTTATACCCTTGATGATATTGGTGACGATCCGCGTGCTGTTCTGATAGCTCTGGCAGCCGTACGGATCCGTTCTGGCATTCCAGTGGTGAGAAACAAAACTTGCGAGAAGGTGGTTCGCCCCGGCGTTTACATCGACGCCATGAAAGCCGGCTTTTGCTCCTCGTTCCGCAGCATCGATGAACTGTTGTTCGATGATCTCGATCTCTTCGATGGACAGCTCTTTACACGGGGGTAGGGTCAGCAGTGTCTTGAGATCTCCCACACTGGCGAATTCCGATATGGGAGGATGGGGCGATGAGGATACAGGTGTGAGTCCTGTGATGTCTCTCAGATGCCACTGCCCTGCATGGTAGAGCTGTAGAAAACCAATGGCATCGTGCTTGCGAATACCATCCATCAACTCCGTCAGTCCTGGAATGAACTTGTCGTCGGTTATTGCATATTTCCCGATCGTATCCACACTTAATTCATCAGCAATCGCAGGGGATTCAACAACGACGCACCCCACTCCCCCTTTTGCCCATGCTTCATAGATGCGTTTTCCCTTCTCTGTAACATATCCATCACTATCCTTGCAGAGTTTTGTTCCTGCAGCCGGTTTGTACATACGGTTCTTCAGCCGAACACTGCCAATGTCGATCGGAGAAAGAAGATGTTGAAAAGTGTGTCGACTTTTTGAAAAGCCTTTCATGGTCATCTCCTTGGGTGAATGCAGCTCATCATTCCTCTGGATTCCCGCGCCCCGATTTGGTGGGGACATGCTTCGCGGGGATGACGAAAGAGGTGGCCGATCTATTTCCTCTTGTACCGCATGAACTTGTACTCGTCCAATTCCACGTAGTTCTGGGCGGGAATCAGAAAAGTCGTCTGCGTATGCTCTATGATGGCGGGACCCTCGATTCGGTTGCCTGCGTCCAGGAGATCCTGTTCATATATATCAAACTCCATCCACTGGCCGTCAAAGAAGGCCTCCCGTTGCCCTTTGTAAGCCTTTTGAGGAGGCTCTTTTCCATGAAGTGGATAAGAATGGATAACGGGCTTGGGTTTACTTGCTGCTGCCTTTACGTAGATCTCTGTGATTTGGTAGCCGGACTCCGGATAGCGAGCGCCGGAAGGATAGATATTCGTGTAGTTTTGCTCAAAAGCCGCAATGATTCGTTCGATGTCTTCCAGGGAATCCGCCCTTCCGACATCAACAGGGACTTCCCAGTTTGACAGCTGGCCTATGTATCTGCACGAAATCCCATGTCGAAAGGTGATTTCATCCTTTGGAAAACCTTCTTGCTCGAGCTCCTTATATCCACGTTCCTCAAGCTCTGCCCAGGTTTGGCTCAATACCTGTCCTTGCATGATCTTCACTTCATCTGTCATGTCCGGAGTCAGGAAAAAGGTAACCGCCTTATCGTATCGGTGGAAATAGTCAGCCGCAGCAACGCCAAAAGATGAAAACACGGCAGACCATGGCACGACAATGACTTCTTGGAAATGGATCGCCCTTTCGACGCCCCAGAGATGCAAAGGGCCTGCTGCACCATGGACGAGGAGCGTAAATTCTGCAGGATTGAGACCCTTGGACAGCATGATGCCGTTGATGTGGTTGATGACCTTGTCATGGAGCAGATCCAATATCTTTAGTGACACATCGTACACGTCCTGCCCGAGCGGTTCGGCCACTCTTTTCGTGAGCTCTTCCTTCGCTCTCTCCTTGTTGACCTTGATCGTTCCGCCCAGATAATAGTCCGGATTGACATAACCGAGGGTGAGATCAATATCTCCGATGGTGACTTCATCCGATACATACATGGTTCCCAGATCCGCCCTTACACTCTCCGGACCGATCGTGATTCGGCCACTTGCGGCGTCCGCATGGACCACATGGCTGCAGCCCGCCCCAAGGCAATCAATGGCGATCATGGGCATCCGTACCTTGTGAGCGGCGAATTCGGGGGACTTGTTCACGGGCAACAACCCACCTGCGATCAAGCCGACATCGCAGGTCGTGCACCCTAGGTCCCAACAAATCATGTTGGGGCGCTTAAGAAAATCAGAGATGAACTTGCCGCCTAAGAGGCCTCCCGTCGGCCCTGAGGCAACCGCCTCAGCAAGTTTTGGGTAACGAACCGTTGCCGCCGCACCGTATCCGAGAAGGGTCATCAAATCGTAGTTATACCCCTCCTGTTTGGCGGCATCCTCGACACTGACCAGGGCTTTTCTTGCTGTTTCCTGAATATAGCACTGTATCAGCAGGGTCTTCAGCCTTTCCGTTTCATTAGGCACCGGACACATCTCACTGGAGGTTATCACAGGCGTTTCAAGACCCCGTTCAGCGATGATCTCCCTACATATCTCTGCCATCCTGTTTTCGTGTGCCGGATTTGTGTAGGATCCAAGGGTCAGGCAAGCTATGATTTCCACACCGTTGTCAAGGAGTTCACGGACTCCCTGGACGACCTCTTCTTCCACCATAGGAATAATAACGGTTCCAGGCAGCGAATGGTGCTGCATGTAATAACTGCCCACGTTGATCCTCTCCGTAACCTCCTTGATATTCTCAGGTTGCACCAGCCACGGAGTGTGTTCATGAAGCTGTTGGTGAAGAATGTCTTCATAGGTCTGGCCGATCCATGTGAGACCCCTTTCAATGATAGGAAGATGAGCAAACCCTCGGGTGATCAGCAGGCCGACATTACTCCCCCCCTGCGTAACAAGGATGTTGATCATGGACGTGCCCGTGTAGGTGCAAGAAATCGCACTCTTGTGAATCGTCCTGGTATCCATATCCCATTTGCTGGCCGCGTCGGCCAAAGAGCCCATGTAGCTCACTTTTTCCGCTTCTGGATGGGTGATGTATTTGCCTGTGGAGAAGTTGCCTTCCGTATCGACCAGGAAACAGTCCGTCATCGATCCACCGGCATCTTGAGCAACAATGTATTTTACGTCTGACATTTAACCCTCCTTCATCCACGCTGCAGGCTTTTCTAGGGTTTTATCCTGGAACCAGTCCTTACTCTCATCATCCAGCGGGCTTCCGAGCCATTCCCTGTAAAAATTGTCTATGTCAGGAAGCATTTCGAACATCGGAGGATAGCCTGACGGCACCACTTCAACCCCTAGCAACGCATAGCATCCCGGGCAATAGAATTCTCTCATTTCGACCAGGTCCGTATTGTGCCGCGCTTCCGGAATCGTGATCACTTCTGCCATCTCTTCGTCGGTTCGGCGGACATAGATGCGACAGCTGAGCTTCCAGTTAATGCGATAGTCTCCCAATTCTTGTCCGCAATCACATTTGACAATACGTCCTCCCTTCTCCTTCGAAACGATGTAGAGGTGATCGGAAATACGCAGCAGTATGCGATCGTCCCAAGGCACGTTTGCTTGGAGTAGTTCAAGATACTTTGTGAATCGATTTGCGTCTTTGGGTGACAGGCGGATCGCCTTCTTGACTTCCTCCCATGGGAGGTTTCCATCAATCAGTCGCTGAAGGTTCTTCTTGCTGAATCCATCATCTGAGTCTTTCATGATTCCCTCCTCACAAAACGACACTATAGGCTGTAATCTTCGGGAAGCTGCCACATGCCTAGAAACTGATCCCTGAACTTCTTGTACTTCAAGCAGTCTAAAAACATGTTCCGAATATCTTCGTGCCAGCCCCCTTCTAGAACCCTCTCCCTCTCTTGCCTCCACCAATCCTTTGCATCAACAGATCTCTCCTTCCTTTTCTCGCGCATGGCCTGTCTCACCTTATCACTTGCTTCCTTTTGCACGGTTCCGTTTTCATCGATTTTGGCACCATACACCGTCTCTGCGGTCTTTATTGTTATCCAACCGTACTTGATGTCGTACTCTATAAGGTCATAGTCCCTCTCCAAAACATCGCCCCATCCGCCTTTGGAGCCTGCAGCCGTTGCAAACAGATCACCATCTCTGCAGGGAATGCTCGGCGTGGGTCCCTTGAAGGATTCGACGCTTTCTGCTTTCAGGATGCCCTGTTGAAACCATTCTTTCATCTCGACGAAATCCCTCGGGTAGGTACCCCCGTTCTCGAGGATTTCCCTGATATTCGTGTCATGAGCGAAGACCACGATATCGTTGGTGCCTGGGTAACCGCCACTTCTTCCCATGGCGCAGGCTCCCATTCCGTCTGTTGCCGCAAAAGCATTGATGATTAACGACCTTCCCGGCTTGTTGACCATCTGAAGCATGCCGATTCCCAGACCGCCTCTGAACTTCCCATGACCGCAGAAGTCCGGAATCAGTTTCTTTCCGATATTGACCTGGGTGGGCATCAAGAATTCAACCGCTTCTGTTTCCCCTATATCCGGTGCGGGATTCGGTGAGCATATCGCTGCATCAATCCCATCATGGAACGGAGTGGCTGCTTCACTTTGGCAGGTAATCAAAGACATATCTCCACCGGCCCACTGAAATCCGTCTTCGAGCATACCTGCTACACCGTAGCCGATTGTCGTTCCGTCTTGAGGGAAGGCCTCCTCGAGAAAGCCCCTGCTGAAATAGGCGAGACTGAGGCAATTATGAAAGAGGAAAATGTATCCAGCGGTGACACCAAGCCCCATCACCGTGCCTGCATAAGGGTTCTGTGGATTAAACATGCTGCCCGGTGGGATGTTCCAGTCGGTCATATAGAGGAGGGAGGAATTGATCGTCTCTGTATAGGCAAACATGGGCCACATGCCAAGTGACGTGAGCATCCTCACGGCAGGTTCATAAGCGTTGGCATGAAAATCCCCCTCACTCGTCAATCCCTCGAGATCTGTCAACAAGGTTCCGTCGGTACGGATATTCAGTTCTCCTGTCTTGTGTATAATCCAATTCCGATTGGATGCCGGCCAGAGCCTCCCCAGAGTCCCTTTATAATTGACCGCACTGAGTTGGAGGTATGTATACTTTCCAGGGACGGCCAGGGTTCGAATCCTTTCCACAAGGATTCTGCGCTCCCGCTCGATAATCTCCTTCAAGCCCTTCCGGTAGTATTCAATCCCGAATTCTTCGATCACATCCTGAATTCTATCGTGTAAAGACACAACGCCGGCAGCCCGCATTTTGTCATCGAGGACATTGAACATTTCGGTCCGGGTCCGACGTTTCCAGTGCAGCTCCCACCATTTGTGCTGCTTGAAGTTCGCCCCTGTCTTGGTTGGTGGATACGTGAATCCATCCGTAAAAACATTCGGTGAAATCACACCCAGACCGCCGGGCTGAATTCCACCCACATCAACGATATGATTCAAGCCTACGGTCCAGCTTACGAGTTCACCCTTGTAGAACACAGGCAGGAAGGTATAGCAGTCCGCATTGTGTGGAGGACCATACATGGGGTCGTTGACAGAGAAGATGTCTCCCTCATGAATTCCCGGGTCGTCCTCAAAGCCCAATTTGGCAATATTCCTCACGATGAACGGCATACACTGGATATGCCCGGCAAGGCCGTAGGAGGCGGAGACAACGTCCCCTTCGGCATTGGCGAGCATGAACAAAAGCTCTCCTTGAATCATGGACATGGGATTCGCTGAAATCAGCTTGGCCGATTCCCTCGCGTTGATACACGAAGCCACGAGCCTCATCTGGAATCTCATGAATTTTGCCGGGTCTTCCTCGACGAGTTCGAGTCTTTCCAAACCATAAGCGCATCCCGTGTCTTTGAAGCTCTGCTCTCTTTCGTCGACAATCTCTCTGAGTGTCCTGTCCTGATGACAAATCCCCATGTCTTCTCTCCCGTCGTTGTTGGAAATTGTTCCTTCAGAAATAACAATATGATATTATTTTCTCTAGGCGTATCGCTCATTCCCCGTCCTCGCCAGCTATCGATGAGGAGGGTTGGGGGGTGGCGTGATCGTTATGATTTTCTTGGCTTGATTGGACACATCATCGGCAAGTACTTGGATTCTATAGTATAACCACAAAAGAGGCGACAAACACAATATGGGATTATCATGGGGGAAATTTGGGGTAATCCCCCATGTTATCAGATGCCACAGATTCCGTATCTATTGAAGGGATGAAAGGTAGGTCTTGAGGTTCACCCTCTTCTTCTTGATTCCCAGCTTGTTTCTTATGTTGTCCCTGTGAAAATCGATCGTGCTTGGGGCCAGGCAGAGCATCTCCGCGATTTCCTTGGTCGTCCTGCCTTGCTTGATGAGGTTCGCCATCTGAATCTCGGTGGGCGTAAGTCTCAGATACCGGTTGGACAATCCTCGTACGAAAGGCGAAATGACTTCATTCAGGTTTGACTTGGCTATGTCCAAGAGGACCGCTTGTCTCTTTTCTAGAGGACCTTTGCCCAACTTCTCAAGGTAGGGGACAACCAGCTCCTTCACATTGAACAACATGTTCGCCTCGAGGTCCGTCTTGTCCTTCTCCCGTTTCCTGAGCAAGACCTCGAGCGCTGTATTTGCTTCCTCGAGGTTAATGGTTCGTTCTTTGACGAGTTCCTCGAGATGGTTGCGGTGCCTTTCCAACTCTCTCTCGGCTCTCTTTCGGGCGCTGTTGTCCGTGGTGATGATGCCTAGGCCATTGCCGACCCGGAATGCCTTGATATTGAAACAACGGTCCTCACCAAACTGGGCAGGCGGGACCACGTCATCTTCAGAGAATGCTTTGCCCGCTTCGATCACCTCCTTGAGTCTTTGGTATCTTTCTGTCCCGTACAAGTCGGGCACCAACTCGGATAGGTTCTTTCCGATGACGTCTTTCCTCTTCGTGCCCGCAGGGAAGAGACGCAGGCCCGCATCGTTGATCTCTGTCATGTTGAGCTCAGCGTCGTAGAGCGAGAAACTCTCTGTCGCAGACTTCATGAACAGAAGCCACTTCTCTTCTGCCTGCACACGTTCTGCGATTTCGGATCGCAATTCCTGATTGATTTTGGCGAGTTCGGATTCTTGTTTCTCTAGACGCTTCATTTAGATCCTTCTCCCTATCTCGGCTCCCTCTGCTATCGCCTCCAGGGCGCTCCGCGCCTCTTTGGCATCGCCGATCGTGTATACCTCCGGGACATCTGCCTTGCTCTTCTCGCTCAACGGGTCGAACGACTTGACCCCCATGCTCAGCACGATTCGGTCCACGCCACGGATCACCTCCTTCTCGCCATCCCTTTCAATGACGATCCCATCCTCGAGG
>Ga0209536_100004597_pt1 | contig 21789 bp, 23 predicted proteins | sample DeeMarSeWOR28_12_FD_187461 | JGI IMG/M metagenome (GOLD analysis project Ga0209536, IMG submission 187461) | Marine sediment microbial communities from White Oak River estuary, North Carolina - WOR-2-8_12 (SPAdes) (version 2) | ecosystem: Environmental > Aquatic > Marine > Intertidal zone >... | reverse complement strand
CGGTTGTGCTTGACATTGCCGAGAGAGCCTGCCAGAAAACAGCTTGGTGCCGGAAAGTTATTTTGCGATTTAACACTAAGGTGAACGCAGACGCCCGGAAAATAGTGCCGCAAGTTATTTTACCGAAAATATGATAGAATATGATCGCGTCGTTTCCGTGACAGGTTGGATCAAGGGGATGAAATATAATGCATTTTCAAATAACAGGTGGTCATGAAAAAATCCAATAAGAAAGATGGATTTGTGCATATCGGCAACGTTATTGATGATGTCTTGAGCGGATACCGTGGGGATATCGGCGGTGAGCTGGCCCGCGTCTGGCGCGCATGGGACTGTGCTGTAGGATCTGTAATTGCAAAGAACGCCCAGCCGGCCGCTTTCAAAGGAAAACTGCTATTGGTATATGTTTCCAACTCAACCTGGTTGCATCAGCTGCAATTTTTAAAAAAAGAAATGCTTTCAAAGCTGAACGCAGCGCTGGATAAACCGATGGTAGAAGAGATAAAGTTTAAAATCGGATCGATTGAAGAATCCAGGGATTAATTGAATGGCGGATTCGGCCTGCCCAGTGTTAAATAGCACTGGGATCGGAATTGGAAAAATACCGGCCATCATTGAATCCCTGATTGATACGCATGAAAATCGCAACCTCAGACTCTTTTTTTAACGGCCGGATTCGGGTCAAGCAAGATCCGACCGGATATCGATTTTCTATTGATGCGATCTTGCTGGCAAGTCAAATCAGAGCGCACCCTGGAGAAAGAATTCTCGACCTGGGAACCGGTTGCGGCATTGTCGCCATGATATTGGCCTATCGTAATCCGGAAATAATGGTTTACGCAGTGGAGGTGCAGAAACAATTGTTTGAACTGGCGGAGTCAAATGTAAAAGACAACCGCATGTCAGAGCGTATTACCGTCATTAACTGCGACATGAAGTCGCTTTCTCCCAAAATGATTTCCGGTTCGGCTGACATCGTTGCCTGTAATCCGCCTTATCGGAGATCGACTTCCGGAAGATTAAACCCTGTTCAACAGCGGGCGATAGCCAGACACGAAATCCTGGCGACCCTTTCTGATGTGTTATCAGCTGCTCGGCGAATGCTGCGCACTGCCGGCAGATTTGTTACAATTTACACAGCAGAACGTACAGCGGAGTTGCTTGCCAAGATGAAAACCAACCGGATCGAGCCGAAAATTATCCGCACCATCCACTCCAATCCGATTGCAGAGGCCAAAATGATTTTGGTAGAAGGCATCAAAGACGGCGGCCCGGGAACGATTATCCAGGCCCCCCTAATTCTGTATGATAAAGATGGGCAGTATTCCCGGGAGGTTAGGCAGATGTTCGCGCCCTGATCGCAACCGGCAGAAGATCGTTGACAGTCTCGGGCAAAAAAGCTATTGAGATCTACCCCTGGTGCTTCATTTTTTTTTTCGTTTTTGTTATTATAGAATACTCATATTTGGAACCTGTATCCTGTTTGTCGCATTAAATCCGAGTTTCGAATTTGAGGGGTATGTTGATGATAACGAGATTGTTGGGCGGCGTATTGTCGGCGTGCCCGGTGTAAAAATTAAAAGATCTTGAAACCTTGCGGAGAGGTGGCCGAGAGGCTGAAGGCTCCGCTCTCGAAAAGCGGTATCCTGCCAAAAGCGGGATCGTGGGTTCGAATCCCACCCTCTCCGCCAATTTAGTTAATCATTGCGGGTTGGCGACGGTTTGATATTTTGGATTCTTAATCGGAAGATTTGGTTCGAATGGGAATAAACGCCAAGCCATAGCTTCAACAACGGGAGAGATGTCCGAGCTGGCTGAAGGAGCACGACTGGAAATCGTGTGTGCTGCCAAAAGCGGCACCGAGGGTTCGAATCCCTCTCTCTCCGCCAAAAATTCATTTCAAAATGAACAGCCTATTCATGTGAACTTTTTCTATGTCCTATCTTGTTCTTGCACGCAAGTATCGGCCGCAGAGATTTGATCAGGTTATTGAACAGGATCACATTACTCAAACCTTGTCAAATGCGATCGATGCGAATCGGGTAGCCCATGCCATTCTGTTTTCAGGCCCGCGCGGGACCGGAAAAACTACGGTTGCCCGGATTTTGGCCAAAGCGATGAACTGTATGACCGGCCCGAAACCGGTGCCCTGCAACGAATGTCAATCCTGCCTTGAAATAACGTCGGGAAATGCGGTTGACGTTTTCGAAATTGACGGCGCTTCCAACAATAGTGTGGATCAAGTCAGAGAACTGCGTGAAAATGTCAAGTATATGCCCGCTCACAGTCTCTATAAAATCTACATTATTGACGAAGTTCACATGCTCAGTATCCCTGCCTTCAACGCACTGCTGAAAACCCTTGAAGAACCGCCTTCGCATGTAATGTTTGTCTTCGCTACGACCGAACCGCACAAGATTCCGATTACCATCTTATCCCGCTGCCAGCGTCATGATTTTAGACGAATCAAACTTGATTCTGTTTCAAAACATCTGCGTTTTCTGTGCGAACAGGAAGGTTTTGCAATCGGTGCCGAGAGCCTTGAGGTCATTGCGCGGGAGTCCGGCGGGAGCATGCGGGATGCCATCAGCCTTCTCGATCAACTAATGTCATGCTCGCAAGGCTCGATCAATCATCAACAGGTTTTGGACATCCTCGGGGTTGTCGATCGGGAATATATTTTCAGTCTTTCCGGAGCTATCCTGCGGCGTGATATTACCGGCATTTTGGATACCCTGGATGATATTTACAATCGGGGCCATAACCTGCTCAAACTTTACTCTGATCTGCTGGAGCATTTCAGGAATCTGCTGGTCGTAAATATTGGAAAAAAGGTACATAAGCTGGTTGATCTGCCCGATCACGAAATTGATCAGATGCTGGCGCAATCAAAGCATCAATCAATGACCGAATTGCATCAGATCTTCGACTTGCTGTTCCAGGAAGAATCATCGGTGAAATTTGCGGCCCAGCCGAAACTGGCAATGGAGATGGTTTTCATAAAACTCGTTCGGCTCAGGCCGGCGCTATCCATTGATGAACTTATCGATAAGCTGGACGGACTGCGAAACGAAATCGAATCCAGCCCACAACCAAGAAATCTTTCAATGCATCAGGTTGCGGAAAAGGATGACGCAACAGCACTCGGCCGGGCGCTGCATCAGGACAGGCCGGAAAGAACTTCTGTGCAATCCCGGCATCAGCAAAGGGCTAAATCAGAATCCGATTTATCGGGCTGCGGTGCCCGGGAAAGCCTGGGAGAGGCCTGGAATAAGCTTTTCGACTATATCTCACAAGAAAATCCTTCCCTGGCCGCCAGTCTAACAAAATGCAGCCTGAAAAAGATAGCGGATGACCGCATCGAGATTGAAGCCGCCGGGAATGGATTTACCATCAATATGATTCGCCGGGATAAAAACATGGCATTTTTGAAACAGGCCTGCGCGGATTTTTTCGGAAAAGAAAAACAGATCATTCTAAAAACAAAAATCGACCCGGAAGATGAAAAAAAAAAAAAAAAGGACCAAAATAATATCCAAAAGCAAAAAGCTCTAAGTCACCCTCTGGTGGCTGATGCCATTGAAATTTTCGACGGGAAGCTGATCGATGTCAAATTACACTAGCTAAAAGCTGATCTCAAAAATAGACAGGATTTCGGGTCCAATAGAAGTCAGGAGGTAGATTGATGAAAGGTATGGCAAATATGATGAAACAGGCCCAGAAGCTTCAGGCCAAAATGCTTAAACTGCAGGAAGAGATGGCCGAAAAAACCGTCGAAACAGCGGCCGGTGGCGGCATGGTAAAAGTCGTGGCCAACGGTAAACAGCAGATTGTTTCCATTCAGATTGAAAAAGAGGTCGTCGATCCAGAAGACGTAGAGATGTTGCAGGACCTGGTGCTGGCAGCGGTCAATGATGCACTGATGAAGGCACAGGAGATGGTCTCGGAAGAGATGGGCAAACTGACCGGCGGGATGAATATCCCCGGGCTGACATAGAGCGGGCTGAGGATTTCAGGCTGCCCGTGAAGCTGAATCACTTGCCGCACAAGTCCAACGTGTAAGCTGCCCTTATTTTGTAATTGATTATGATCGTCCGTAAATGCTCACTGCGCCGACCGGCCAATTTTCGAGGTAAATCCTAAAATGACTCATTATCCGGCATCAATCCTTAATTTGATAAAAAATATAGCCAAGCTGCCCGGCATCGGCGAAAAGACGGCCGAACGTCTTGCGCTGTATATTCTGCGAACACCCCGTAAAGAAGCCGAAGCGCTGGCTCAAAGTATAGTCGATATCAAAGATAGAGTCAGATTGTGCGCAAAATGTTACGGCTTGAGCGACGATGAACTGTGTAAAATATGCAGCGATCCGGGAAGAGATGCCTCTATATTGTGCGTTGTTGAGCAGCCCGCCGACATGGTTGCGGTGGAGCAATCAGGGGCGTTTAGCGGGCTGTATCACATTCTTTGCGGGGTTTTGTCTCCAATGAACGGGGTCGGCCCGGACGATCTCCGCATCAAGGAACTTCTGGCAAAAGTAGAGACCGCTCGGGTGCAGGAAGTCGTGCTGGCCACGGGGACAAATGTTGAAGGCGAGTCCACCGCAGCCTATATCGCACAGCTGCTTGATAAACATGACGTAAAAGTTACCCGTATTGCGTCAGGGGTGCCTATGGGAGGAGATCTCAAATATATAGATCAGGTGACCTTGAGAAAAGCCATGGAGTCCCGGCGCGATGTCTGATGATACCCTATCGCCTGAAGATCTTTTTAAATGCCGTCAATGCGGAGATTGCTGCCGGGGTTATGGCGGAACCTTTCTCGCTGATGGAGAAATTGACGTAATTGCAAGGTTCCTTGATCTTGATATCGACAAATTTATATCTGGATTCTGCCAGGTATCAGGTCAGCGGCCGATGATTGCCCAGGGGAAAAACGGCTACTGCGTTTTCTGGGACGGGCTTTGCACCATTCATCCGGTCAAGCCTCAAATGTGCAAAAAATGGCCCTTTATCGGAAGCGTCCTGGTAGATGTCGGCAACTGGCATATCATGGCAGATTTTTGTCCTGGCATTGAAACGGACGCATCCGATCAGCAGGTGCTGGATTGTGTAAAAAAGGTGCTCGCCAATCCGGCAAAACCTGAAAATTGATGATCATCTCAATCACCGATTATTTGTGACCGATACCGCCGCTCGGTTTCGCGTACCGCCAGAGACACCCTGCAAATGAACCTCCATCTGGAATCCGTATAATCCGTATAAGAGGATTGCAAAATGAAGGATGAGAATACAGGTGCGGAAGCAACTGCCGGTGAACTTGAAGACTTGCGCGAACAGTTAACGCTGCTCGAAGCGCAATGTCGCAAAACGGATAAATCGCTCAGGGATTGCCAACATCAACTTCAGCAGGCCCAGAAAATGGAGACCCTGGGAACTCTGGTGGCCGGAGTTGCTCATGAAATCAACAATCCCATAAATTTGATCATGTATAATCTGCCGCTTATAAAGAAGATATGGGCGGATTTAATGCCGGTTTTAATGGGGCAGAGACAGCAGCACCCCGATCGGAAATATGGCGGTTTTACTTATGATTTTCTCCAGGACAATCTATCGCAACTGATCTCCGACATGGATATGGCCGCCAGCCGGGTGGCAAAGATCGTAGCAGATCTGAAAAATTTTTCCCGCCAGTCCAATGTAGCCGAAAAAAAATCACTCCAGGTCAACACGGCCGTGAGAAATGCCATGCGATTGGCGCAAACCACCTTGAGAAAATCGGGTGTCACCGTTAAACTGGCGCTTACCGAAAACCTCCCGCTGATGGAAGGAAATCTGCAGAGCATCGAACAGATTATATTGAATATTCTGATCAATGCCGTTCATGCCATCGATCATGATAACGGCAGTATCCACATATCGACCGGTTTTCAAATAAAAGACGGACGCATATTCATTCGCATCGACGATAACGGCAGCGGCATTAATCCCGAAATTTCCGATAAGATCTTTTTGCCCTTTGTCACAGACAGACAGGCGGATGGCGGGACCGGTCTGGGGTTGTCGGTAACCTACAGTCTGATCAAGGCCCATGAAGGAGAGATTTCTTTCCATAACCGGGAAGGCGGGGGCACGACGTTTACCGTATATTTGCCTACCATTCTGCAGCGCCAGGCGCCCAGAATTCTGGTGGTGGATGATGACAGAGAGATTCGGCAGATGCTCATCGAGGCGCTTACCATCGATCGGCTCTACCTCGTGGAAGAAGCTGCTAACGGCATCGAGGCATCCATCAAACTGGGAACCTACCGGCCGGATCTTTTGATTTTAGACATCTTCATGCCTGAGATGGATGGGCTTGAGGTGTGCCGCATCATAAAAACCGAGCGGGAGCTGGCCAAAATGAAAGTCATCATTACGACCGGATATCCGGATCATATCAAATTGGATGAGATAACAGAATTAGGCTTCACCAATATTTTCTATAAACCATTTGATCTATGGGAATTGGTGAAAGCTGTTCAGAGGATATTACCCTGATTGGGCCTGCAGTTTTACTTTTCTGCAGAAAAAAAGCTTGCCTTGACAAACTCGCGGTTCAGGCGGGCGATGTTTACAATCGAAATTTCTTTCGGGCATGCGTTTTCACATTCTCTGTGATTGGAACAATTACCGAATTCGCATTCATCCATCGTTCTGACCATCCCAATAGCCCGTTTGGCGGCCTCGGGCCGGCCCTGAGGAAGCAAGGCCAATTGTGAAACCTTGGCACTGACAAAAAGCATGGCGGAGGCACTCGGGCAAGAGGCCACACAAGCACCACATCCGATGCAGGCAGCGGCATCCATGGCCTTTTCAGCGATTTCCTGGGGAATCGGGATCGCATTTCCATCCGGGGCGCCACCGGTATTGACCGAAATATATCCCCCGGCCTGAATGATTTTGTCGAAGGAACTTCGGTCCACGGCCAGGTCTTTGACAACCTTGAAAGCCCTGGCGCGAAAGGGTTCAATTACGATCGTATCGCCGTCAGAAAATTTGCGCATATGAAGCTGACAAATGGTGGTCGCTTTTTCGGGGCCATGGGCGCGCCCGTTTATCACGGCGCCGCACATGCCGCAGATACCTTCCCGGCAATCGTTATCAAAGCCAATGGTGTCTCTGCCTTCCAGGGTGAGTTGCTCATTCACAGTATCTAGCATTTCCAAAAACGACATGTGCACGGATATGGCTTTTGCTGGAATGGTCTCAAAACGGCCCTTGTCCTTGGGGCCCTTTTGGCGCCAGACCTTTAGCGTCAGGTTGATCGTTTCCGGCAATTTCTTCACTTGTAGCTCCTTTGGGTTAATTCGACACTTTCGAAGTTCAACGGTTCCTTGTGCAGTTCCGGTGCCTGTCCTTTTCCCCTGTACTGCCAGGCGGATACATGACAGAAGTTGTCGTCATCGCGTTTGGCCTCACCTTCTTCGGTTTGGAATTCTTCTCGAAAATGACCCCCGCATGATTCTTCACGTGTCAGCGCATCGAGCAACATGGCATCCGCAAATTCAAGGCTGTCGGAGAGCCTTGCGGCTTTTTCGAGACTTTTGTTGTATTCTCGATCCGAGCCGGGCAACACTATATTTTGCCAGAATTCTTCCCTCAAATCCTGAACCATGCCCCGGGCCTTTTTCAAGCCGCTTTCGTTGCGGGACATGCCGCAATGCTCCCACATGATTTGGCCAAGTTGGCGAAAAATGCTGTCGACTGTCCGGTGGCCTTTGATGGACATCAGTTTTTTAATCCGCTCCCGGGTTTCGTTAGCGGCATCCTTAAATTCGGCTTGATCATCATTGACCGGCTCGAGTGAGGTGCCTGCCAAATAGCCGCCGATTGTATATGGGATAATAAAATAGCCATCGGCTAATCCCTGCATCAGGGCGCTGGCACCGAGGCGGTTGGCACCATGATCGGAGAAATTAGCTTCACCCAGAGCAAACATCCCCGGCACGGTGCTCATGAGATTATAGTCGACCCAGATGCCCCCCATGGTATAATGAGATGCCGGGTAAATCATCATGGGTGTTTCATAAGGGGACTCATCAGTGATCCGCTCGTACATCTCAAAAAGGTTGCCGTATTTGCGTTCGATGACATCCCTGCCGTCACGCTTGATGGCGTCGGCGAAATCCAGATATACCGCGCATCGGGTAAGGCCCACCCCCCTGCCGGCATCGCATTGCGCCTTGGTATTGCGCGAGGCGACGTCTCTGGGCACGAGATTTCCAAAACTGGGGTATTTTTCCTCGAGAAAATAGGACCGCTCCGACTCGGGGATGTCCCCGGGTTCGCGGCTATCCCCCGGGTTTTTGGGTACCCAGACCCGGCCATCGTTTCGCAGACTTTCACTCATCAGAGTCAATTTGGATTGGTGGTCACCGGTGTGCGGGATACATGTAGGATGAATTTGCGTAAAACACGGATTCGCAAATGCAGCCCCGCGTTTGTAGGCCCGGAAGCATGCTGCGACATTGGAGGATTCGGCATTGGTCGACAGATAGAAAATATTGCCGTATCCGCCGGAAGCTAAAATAACGGCATCGGCGCTGTGACTTTCCAGTTCTCCGGTAACAAGGTTTCTGGCGATGATACCCCGGGCGCGTCCGTTGACAAGGACCAAATCCATCATTTCCCGCCGCGGATACAGCTCTAACATCCCATTGGCCGCCTGGCGCATTAAGGCGCTGTATGCACCCAACAGCAGCTGCTGGCCGGTTTGTCCGCGGGCGTAAAAGGTTCGTGAAACCTGGGCACCGCCGAAAGAACGATTGGCCAGCAGACCGCCGTAATCTCGGGCGAACGGGATGCCCTGGGCAACACAATGGTCGATGATGCGCGTGCTGAGTTGGGCGAGACGGTAAACATTGGCCTCTCTGGCCCTGAAATCTCCGCCCTTGACGGTGTCGTAGAAAAGGCGCCAGATACTATCGCCGTCGTTTTGATAGTTTTTGGCGGCATTTATCCCCCCCTGGGCTGCAATACTGTGGGCGCGGCGTGGTGAGTCCTGAATACAGAAGGTCTTTACATGATATCCCAGTTCAGCCAGGCTGGCCGACGCCGAACCGCCGGCAAGGCCTGTCCCGATGACGAGAATTTCAAATTTGCGCTTATTCGCAGGATTCACCAGTTTCAAATCAAATTGATGCCGATCCCATTTTTCTGAAATCGGACCTCCGGGAATTTTTGCATCAAGCCGCATAATGATTCCTTTATGATAAAAAAAGATTGAAGTGCAATATGGCCCGGCTCAGTGTTTAACCTATCCGATAGACCAAACATAGAGTGGCAGGACCCCAAAACCGAAACCGATCAGCAGACCGAACAGGACACTAGATACCATGATGGCCCGCATATACTTTGGATGGTTTGCGCCGATCGTCTGGAATGCGCTCCAAAAACCGTGCCTGACATGCAGGGCAACGATGACCATGGCGAGAACATATATGCCGATGTAAACGGGGTTTGCAAAGGCTGCCGATACAATCTCAAATATCGTTGTGTTGGTTTTATCGATGAAAGTGAAATTAAAGAGATGCGAAATTACAAATGCCAGAATAATCAGACCGGTGTATGGCATGGTCACCGAACTCCAGGTACGTCCGCCCGCCCGTTCATCCATATGATAGCGATCGGGCCGGGCTCTAAGATTCTCGATAAACAAGGTCAGGCCCGTCAGAATGTGAATTATCGCAAAAAAAATAAGGCCCAGGTTGAAAATCGTCAGCAAAGGCCCCAGGGAATGCAGCCGCTGAGCATAGGCGTTAAACGCGTCACCCCCGCCGTAGATGGTGAGGTTTCCGGCAAGATGGGCGACCAAAAAAAGGCAGAAGCAAAGTCCGCTGACTGCCATCATCAGTTTCTTGCCGATCGAGGACCAAATTGTTTGAATCAGCCAATTCATGATGTGCTCCCAAATTGATGATACTGACGCCCGGGTGAGCCCTTGCGGGAGTGAGCCGGCATACATTCCCGCTTAATTGTTTGCAAGGCACCTCCCGCACTTTTTTGCGGCTTCAGAAGCTGTTCTCTAACAGTCAACCTCTCCCGCAAGGCTACAAAACCTATTTTTTTTTATCCGTGCTGTCAACAAAATTTTCGAGCCACCAGTCGTCGCGGCTGCTGGATACGATTGCTCGGGCCAGATCTTTGCCCGTTCGGGTACCGAGACGCTCCAAAACATGAGGCAGCCAGCTGCCTGGGGGCTTATAACCGATATCCGACAGACGTTTTAGATCGAGAATAAGAGCCAAATGGTCGGCATCGCGGGCAAGTTTGGCCTCGCGGGATTCACCGGCGTTAAATTCCTCAATGAGACCAGCCATTAAATGCCCGAAGGGCAGGTTGCGGGTGGCATCTTCAATCGCCTTGTTCTCATCAGCGCTCACATATCTTTTTTGAACGGTATTCAAATCACCGATTCTGGCTTCCGCAAAATCATGCGCCATGCACATCGTGACCAATTTAAAGGCATCGACTTCGGGTTCCAGCTCGGACATCACAAAGGCGATAACGGTTGTGCAGTAGGTGTGCTCGGCAACAGACTCATTGCCTGTTCCGAGAAAATGGTACCCCGAGCGGGGGATTTCTTTGAGCATGCTGGCTTCGAACAGAAAATTGACAATATGTTTCATACCTTCTCCTTGGTTGACAATTTCATCTTTCATATGTTCAGATTGTGCTAAACGCAACCCAAAAATATAACCCGAGCTCAGGCCCAAATCTGTTGACACCATCCCCTCAATTTTCATATACTAAAGGATTATTAAGATAAGCTGGATGCGCTGCTTGTCTAAAAATAATTTGTACTTATGTTTTGATCCACTAGAATTCGGATTGCTGACAATCTTCAGAGAAAGATCGGAGCCAATTTATGGGAGCTGCGCAGATTGATTTAATCCACATGATCAGTAACGCGGGGATGGTGGTCCAAGGTGTGCTTTTACTTTTGCTTTTTTTCTCGATCACCTCCTGGGCAATTATTTTGATCAAATACCGTTACATAAAGAGAGCATTTAAGGAGTCGGCCGAATTTACAGATTTTTTTTGGAAAAGTCGGGATCTTTCCAATGCTTTTGCCAAAGCCAAGCAACTGCACGGAAGTCCTCTGGCCAGAATTTTTCGAATTGGATACGTCGAACTCAAAAAGATGAGCCAATCCGGCGGCCAGGCGGTGATGGGTGATTCCCATTCCGGCGGCGACAGTCATTCCTTGAATTCGAGGTTTACCGGCACCGATAATGTCAAGCGCGCGTTGCGCCGGGCCATAACCACAGAGATGACCCGAATGACCCAGATGGTTCCATTTTTAGCAACAACCGGAAATACAACCCCTTTTATCGGTCTGTTCGGCACGGTTTGGGGAATTATGAACTCATTTCACGGAATAGGACTAAAGGGCAGTGCCAATCTGGCAGTGGTCGCTCCCGGCATTTCAGAGGCGCTTGTCGCAACAGCCGCCGGTCTTGCGGCGGCTATACCCGCTGTCATCGCATTTAACTATTACATGAACAAAATAAGGACCGTTGAATCCGAACTGCAAAGCTTTTCTGCGGATTTTCTGAACATCATCGAACGGGATATCCTGCGCATTGAGAGGAGAAAGCAATGATGACCGGTGGCAGCCGCGATGATTTCATGTCCGATATCAATGTGACGCCTTTTGTCGACGTTATGCTTGTACTTTTGATCATTTTTATGGTAACCGCCCCTATGATGATGCAGGGTGTGGATGTTTCTTTGCCGGAAGCCACATCAGAACCGCTGGAAACCGAAGAAGATAACCTGATCATTACCATCGATAAAAATAACCTGATCTATATCAGCGACTATCAGGTGACCGTTGAATTCTTGCGGGAAAAGTTGATTAAAATACTCGAAGGACGCCGAAACCGTGAGGTTTTTCTTAAAGCTGATCGGGATATATCCTATGGAACGGTGGTGCAAGTCATGTCCGAGTTGAAAGGGGCAGGGGTGGATAAACTGGGCATGGTTACGGAGCCTGAAATTTTGGATACAGAAGACAAAAAGCCCAAAGTAAACAAGTGATGAAGGAACCAAAGCAGGTCTATGCCGGCCGTCATCAAGGGGCAGACAGCGACCCTCGCGCGGTAGCAGTTTATTTCGGGATTTCGATACTATTCCACCTTATCTTCATCGGCGGTTTGGTCTTCATGCCCGATTTGACCCCCCGTTCTCGCTTTTCGGCCGGGGTTGTGAACGTCAACCTGGTTGCCCTGCCCGGCAAACCGCCCGGTGAGGATTCCGGACCCCAGACCGCTGCTGAGCCGAAACCAGCGCCCAGGAAAGTGCCTAAAGCCAAGATTACAGAAATAGCGCCGCCGCCCAAGGCTGAGGCGGTGCCGGAAAAGGCCAAAAAGGCGGTTTCGCTGGCTCCAAAACCCAAAGAGAAAAAATCGCTTAAAAAAGAGACAATAAACCGTTCCAGGGTGATAGAAAATGAAGTCGATCGCCTCAAAAAGAAAGTTGACAAATCAGAATCTGACCCGGTAAAAGCAGCCATAGACAAGCTGAAAAAGAAAGTTGAAGCGGTCGAATCGGCAAATCCTCAAGGATACCCGCTAAAGGATGCTACCGAATCAAAAGACGGTTCGGGTGGATCCGGACAAGCCGGCGGTGGCGGTGGTACCGGGGGCGGTGGAGCGCGAACAATTGAGGCGATCCGGATATATCAGGCCGAAATTCAATATCAAATTCAGAAAAATTGGGCATTTTCACAGCAGCTGGCAGGTGACAGCGGACAGTTAGAAGCTGTTCTGGCAATCAAGATTTTACGAAGTGGCGAAATCGAGGACATTTGGTTTGATAAAAAATCCGGAAACAGTTATCTGGATGATTCAGCTTACAAGGCCATTGTAAAATCCAATCCGCTGCCGCCGCTTCCAAAGGACTACGCAGGATCCTTTTATAAAATTGGTCTTATTTTCGGTCCCAAAGGACTAAAATGAAGGCAAGGGCAAAGTTATCGGCCAAGGCGCATGCCAGGCTGTTTCACTTGACCCAGCTTTTGTGCTTAGTGGCAAAGACGTTTATGGTTTCCATGGTTGAGGATGCTGACATGAAAAGATGGCGCGGGTGTATTGTAGGTATATTGTTTATAGCCGCTTTGCTGCTGGGTTCGCGGGTTTGTAAGGCAGAGTATGAATATATTGATATAAGCAAACCATTTTTGCGAAAGATACCCTTGGCGGTTCCCCAATTCAAAAATTCAAGCGGCGATCAAAAAGAAGTTCAGCTGTCAACGGTTGCAGCAGACTTTTTGTCGGATAGCCTTGACTTCACCGGATATTTTAAAATTCTTGATCGTGAAGCCTTCCTCTTCGATCCCCAAAAGGACGGCATACTTGCACCGGATATCAGCTTTAAGAACTGGACCGTTGTCGGGGCCGAGCTTTTGATCACAGGAAGCTATGAATTGAAGAATGAAACGATCAGCGTGGAACTACGTTTGTTCGATACCTTTAAGGGGCAGCGGATACTTGGCAAAAAATACTCGGGACGTGTGGAGGACCAGCGTAAAATCATACTGCGATTTTGCAGTGAGGTGATCTATTTTCTTACCGGCAACCGGGGTGTTTTTGATACCAAAATCGCATTCATCTCAACAGGCTCCGGAAAAAAGGAAATCTACACCTGCGAATTCGACGGTCACAACCCCCAGCAATTGACACACAATAATGCGATTACACTGTTTCCGGCCTGGTCATCGGACGGAAAATGGATGGCCTATACCTCTTACAAAGGGGATAAACCGGATCTATATATTCGAAATTTAATGGATAATAGCGAACAGACCGTAGCCAGACCGGGTAACAATATCACACCAGATTGGGTGCCGGGAAAATTTGAATTCGCGGCCGCTTTGTCTTTTTCGGGCGACCCGGAAATTTATCTGTTGACTGGGACAGGGAAAATTATTAAAAGATTGACGAGAAAACGTGGCATTGATGTCTCCCCCTCATGGGCACCCGACGGCAAGCGGTTTGCTTTTGTTTCCAACCGGTCGGGATCTCCCCAGATTTATGTCAAAGATGTCCTATCCGGGGAGGTTAGAAGACTGACGTATACGGGTAGTTACAATACCCAGCCGAGCTGGTCTCCCCGCGGAGACAAGATAGCATACAGCTCCAAGGTGGATTATTGGCACGATATCTTTGTGATTGGTCTTGACGGTCAAGAACCGGTTCAGCTGACCTACGATGCAAGGGATAATGAAGCCCCTTCCTGGTCTTCGGACGGAAGTATGATCGTCTTCAGCTCGACGCGTGAAGGACCCTCAAGAATTTATGCTATGACTGCTTACGGCACTGATCAGCGGCGTTTGCTTGTTATGAAAGGACAGCAGACAAATCCGAAATGGTCAAGGAGTCATGCGAATAACTAAGCTGTGTTTGAATGTGAAAGGAGGAAACTATGAAAAAGAATTTTTGGATTATTTTAACGCTGTTGTTGGTGCTGCCGGGATTCATGCTGACAGTTGCATGTCAGAAGAAAGTGGCCACGGTGGTGAAGGAACCCGAAGTTAAAGAAGAAGCGGTTGTTGAAGAAAAGGAAGAAGTGGTCGTTGCAGCGGCTCCTAAAGCCATGGATGCGATGGTCATGCAAGAAGATATCTATTTTGACTTTGACAAATCTAGTCTCAAACCGGCCGCTCAGGAAAACCTGATGCATAAAGCAGAATGGCTGCGGGCCAATCCCGATGTTACGGTGACCATTGAAGGACATTGTGATGACAGGGGCACCAATGAATACAACCTGGCTCTTGGAGACAGGCGTTCTGAAAGTGCCAAGGCTTTTCTGGTAAATCTGGGAATTGCAGCAGCACGCCTGACGACCATCAGCTACGGTGAGGAGCGACCGGTATGCATGGAGCAAAATGCAGAGTGCTGGGCCAAAAACAGACGGGCACACTTTGTGATTAACTAGAAAATTTTGTTTTTTCCGGTCAAACAGGCATCGCGCCCAGAATAAAATAGCGGGCGGATGCTGTGAATAGGTTCAGATGGGCAGCAAGCATGCTGGTCATATATGCTTGCTGCCTATTGTCCTGAAACAACAGGTTTCGGCCGGGTTCTTAATCGGTTAATTTTTATAGACACCGTCTCGAATAAATACCTACCCCCACACCATTTTAAAAACTATGAAATCAACTATTCTCATCAGCATGGGGTGCTTGCTGACCATTTTCGGATGCGCTACGCACAGTGACGTGACTTCCATCGATAATCGTCTGACTGAAATGGAGCTTCGCGATTCTGAAGTACGGAAAACCGGCCAGGAGCTCCAAACCCAGATCAGTGAATATCAAAAACTCCGCGAGAGCATGGACGAGGAGCTCAGACGGCAATCTGCCAGCCTGCATGCGCTTATCGAGGAGATCCGGGAAGAAAATCGCATATTAAACGGGAAACTCGAAGAGTTCCAATATGCCTTGAATCAGCAGGAAAAGGCAATAGAGGAGCTTGAAGGCAAAAATCAAGGCATTTCAAATCAGCCGGCCGGGATTGCTGAAAATAATGAAAAACGCATCGCCCGCATTGAGCAGTATCTAAACCTCGAATCAGCGGCCAAACCTGCAACGGTGGTTTCCGTCGTAACACCCGGCAGCCAGCCGAAGGGTAATCAGCAACTTTCCGAACAAGAGCTCTACAAGCAGGGTAAGCAAGCTTTCGATCAGGGTGACGCGGACACGGCCAGAAAAAGATTTCAAGAGCTTATTGAGCGGTACCCAAAATCAGAAAATGCAGACAATGCCCAGTTTTGGATCGGTGAAATCTATTACCGCGAAAAATGGTATGAGAAGGCTATTTTGGAATACCAAAAAGTGATTGAAAACTACCCCGAAGGAAACAAAACCCCGGCAGCTCTCTTGAAACAGGGGCTGGCCTTTTCAAACCTGGGAGATAGCGCGAATTCGCGACTCATCTTGGAAGAACTATCTAAGAAATATCCTAAATCCAACGAAGCCAAGATTGCGCGTGAAAAGTTGAAATAGCTTCCAGGTGCAGAGTTCGGATGGTAAAGAAAATTATCAGCGATACAGGATGATAACAATCATCGGAATAGATCCTGGTCTGGCGGCCACCGGCATTGGTATCGTTCGGGGGCACGGACTCCGGATCGAGGGTTATTCTTTCGGCAGCATCAATACTTCCCAGAACACTTCTCTACCCGAGCGTCTCGATCAAATCTTTTCCAAGCTTTTGCAAATCTTAAAAAATGAAAAACCGGATCTGATGATCGTAGAGGAGGTATATTCACTCAACCGGCATCCAAAGTCAGGCATACTCTTGGGCCAGGTTACCGGGATTGTTTTTCTGGCCGGCTTTCAGGCAGCAGTGCCGCTGCTTGAGGTCTCTGTGCGCGAAGCCAAGCAAGTTTTAACCGGAAACGGTAACGCGACTAAAATGCAGCTGGAAAAGGCAGTGCGGCACCAGCTAAATCACAAACAGCCCATAAGGCCGCTGCATGCCTCAGATGCCATGGGCTTAGCGCTAATCGGATTATACCGTCATCAGGACAAACCGGGCTATCCGGTGCAGGGCCCCTGAAAAGGCACCACAAAAATATCATTTGCGTCGCGGAGCAATGTTTTGATCGGTTACATTACAGGCAAAATCTTAAAGATAGAAGAGGACCGGATTCTGGTCCTTGCCAATCAGATTGGGTATGAGGTATTATTGCCGGCCATTGTTATGCAGGCCTTCGGCAACAAAAACACCGGCGATGAAATCTCACTCTATATTTATTACCAGCAGACAGAGCGTCAGCCGAAACCGATTTTAATCGGCTTTGAGCTGGAGGTAGAAAAGGAGTTTTTTCAACTTTTTATATCCGTTGAGGATATCGGACCGCTTAAGGCAGTGAAAGCGTTGGAGATACCGGTTCGAGAAATCGCCGCTGCCATCGAATCCAGAGATGCGGCCAAGCTTACCCGCTTAAAGGGTATTGGTAATCGGACCGCCCAAAAAATCATCGCCACGCTTGAGGGCAAAATGGGCAAATTTGCCCTGATTCGCCAGGCTGAACAAAAAATAGCTCCGGTTGCGGCAGACTTTAGCCAGCAGGTATTGGACGTCCTTGTTCAGCAACTCGGTCATAAAAATGCGGATGCCAGGAAGATGATTACAGGGGCCCTTAAACGGAATAAATCAATTTCAACTCCGGAAGAACTTTTTGAGGAAGTATACCGCGGGGAAAAGCTTTGACCGACCATGCAAGCGGGTAAAGGGTTGGGGTCGAAATGGGTTGCTTGCAGCCGCCGGCCTGAACCAAAGTAGTGCTTCCCGGTTCTTTCCAGCAACAATACATTTTTTCTGCGGAGCTTGCGCAACGAATGTCAGATGATGTTTTTACATATGATTCCGATGATCCCGATAAACTGCAGATTGTTTCCGGTGCGGAATCTTCCTTCGACCAGGAGCCGGAAATCTTATCCTTGAGACCGGAAAGGCTTGCGGAATATGTCGGGCAGGCTGAAGTGGTCGAAACGCTTAAAATTGCCATTGAAGCCGCCAAGCAACGCGGCGAGCCTATCGATCATGTGCTGCTGCATGGCCCTCCGGGGCTGGGGAAAACAACATTGGCACATATCATCGCTAATGAAATGGGAAGTAGTCTCACCGTGTCATCGGGTCCAGCTTTAGAGAAAGGTGGAGATCTCATTGGAATTCTCACCCACATGGAGGACGGGGACATATTGTTTATCGATGAAATACACCGGATGCCCAAAACGGTGGAAGAATTTCTGTATCCGGCGATGGAAGATTTTGCTGTTGATTTTGTCTTCGACAAGGGGGTTCACGCAAGGAGCCACCGTTATCGTCTTAAGCGTTTTACCCTTGTCGGCGCTACAACTCGCGTGGGACTGCTCTCGGCCCCGCTACGGGACCGCTTCGGCATTTTCAGAAGTCTTGATTTTTACTGCGTGGCGGACCTGGTTAAGATTAACAAACGATCGGCCGCCTTGCTTCAGGTGGAGATAGATAATCAGGGAGCCAAAGAGCTTGCCGAAAGATCCAGGGGCACGCCGAGAATCGTGAACAGATTGCTTAAACGGGTCAGAGATTACTCACAGGTTCGCTCCGACGGCGTTATAAGCATGTCCGCTGTGACCGAGGCATTGAAACTGGAAGGCGTGGATGAGCGGGGCCTTACGGATCTCGATCGCAGATATCTGAAAACGGTTATCCGATACTATAAAGGCGGGCCGGTAGGTATTGAGGCCATTGCAGCGACCTTGCAGGAGGAAAGCGATACGCTCGTTGATATCGTCGAGCCCTATCTTTTAAAGATTGGTTTCATTACCAGAACTTCGTCGGGAAGAAAGGCTTCAGAGGCAGCCTATCGGCACCTCGGATTCGCGGTACAGGAAAAAATATTCACCTGATCGACGCAGATTTGAAAATGGCTTGTCTGCAAATATGCCCATCATCACGCTATTGACCGATTTTGGAACTGAGGATGAATATGTGGGCTTGATGAAAGGTGTTATTCTGTCCATTCATCCTGCGGTATCCATTGTGGATATCACCCACCAGATTGATCCTCAAGACATTGCTCAGGCAGCGTACGCGGTCTCCTCCTCATATCGCTATTTTCCGGAGGGAACTGTTCATGTCGTCATCGTCGACCCGGGTGTCGGCAGTGAGCGTCGCATTATTGCGCTTCAAACCGGCGGGCATATCTTTTTGGCGCCGGATAACGGCGTGTTAACCCTGTTGTTTGAAGATCAAACGCCGGATTCGCTGGTAAAGGTTGATAACACCAAATTTTTTAGGGAAACCATCTGTGAGACGTTCCACGGCCGGGATATATTTGCCCCGGTCGGGGCCTATATCGCCAAAGGCATCAGCTTGAGTGACATCGGCTCTGAAGTCGATTTCTCCGATGTTGTTCGCATGCCCGGCCTGGATTGTAAGATCTCAGGAAGGGGCGAGTTTGTCGGAAAGATCATTTCGGTTGATCGCTTCGGAAATTTGATCACCAATATCAGAGTCGAGGAACTAGACCGTTATTTGAAAACCTCTGGGGATGCCGGCGAACCGCAAATCCGCATCCGCAAAACGCGTATCGATGGTCTTGTAAGGACATACAGCAGCGCAAAGCCGCAAAAATTGCTGGCTTTAATCGGCAGCCGCGGATACCTGGAAATTGCCATCAATGGAAGCAGTGCTGAAGCGCGATTGAAAGCCAAAAAGGGAGATACGGTTAAGGTGATATTTTAACTCTCGCCTGAGACTTTTCACTGGTAAATTCAACCTGCCGGCGGCAGGCATATCATATAGCTAAGGAGAGCGATGGGAACCCCAGAAAGTCATCATAAAAGATTCGATAAATTCAACCATGCAGCCAAGAATAGCATACCGGACCGGCGCTGGACAATTATGTTTATTGGGAATCACGGCAGAGTTATAACCCTCAAGCGGTTTAAGGGATTTGTTTTGTTAGCCTTATTTTTTCTGGTACTTGCTGTAACTGGCATTGTCCTGCTTTTTTGGCAAAGCCAAAATATTATCAAAGAGCGCACAAAACTGCAGAGCGGCATGGATGTTCTGAGGAAACAAATAAAAGATCTGAGCCATGAAAAAGACATCCTGATGGCACGCCTGGTGCTGGCCGAAGCCAAGGCTAAGAAAACCGGAGATAAAGAACCCGAGAAAAAAAATGTGGATACAGCAGCGGAAAAGGTTCGGGCAGATATCCCGCGCCAAATTCAATTTCAGAACAAAGAATCAAAGGTCGTTGCCGCTGCCGTCAATAATAAAGCCGCCAACACGACAACGTTATCACAAAAAGAGATCGCCGAGGTCAAAACCGATCTCAGTGTTGATGTCGAAAACTTTGCTATTATTCATCAAACTGAATCAAACCAATTCAAGATTCAATTCAAGGTAAAAAATACAACGCCAAATTCCGAGAAGGTTGCAGGCCATACCATGGTGGTTTTAAAAAGCGATGAACTCGAGCAAAAATACTGGCTTGCAATTCCGCCCATAGCCCTATTAGATGGCAAGCCATCAGGCAAACAGCGCGGCCATTCTTTTTCAATTAATTACTTCAAGACCATGCGGCTTTCCGCCAATGTTCCCGATTCGCCCGAAAGATACGATACCGCAAGTGTATATGTTTTCACCAGGGCGGGAGAGCTATTGCTCGAAAAGGATTTCAGGGTGAACATACCTGCGAAAGAAAACAAAACGCCTATACCGTCTTTTAAAGAATCCCCGCCAAAAGAAGCGCAGAGCAATAGTTCCCAGGAAAACGCTCCAAGCCCGGTGCCTGAAAGCCAGCCAACGGAGTCCATGGAGAACTACCCTTTATTTTGAGATCCTGTTTCAGACTTCATCGATCCAATTAAATTTCGCATGCACCGGAAAGTGATCTGATGGATACATCGATTGAAAGGTTTTCTCTATTACGGTGTGGTTCAAAGGGTTGAGGCGCCCGCGATAAAGAATCCAGTCGATGTGTCGGTCGTTGGGCTTTCCTTTAAATCCGTGGTAGGTGCCCGGGAATGGTTCAGCGGCCGTGTTCTTAAACCACGGTCCCTTGTAGGTGGGCAGATGCGCTGGTACGGTGAAAACCCTGTAGCAATCGTTTTTGGGGGTGGCATTGAAGTCACCCATCAATATGGCGGGAACATCTGCCGGAAGGTAGGACAGATGCTCCAAAATTATGCCGGCGCTCTGAGTTTGCACCGCTTCAGCGAAATCGAAGTGTGTGTTCATGCAAATCAGTCTTTTATTATTATTTTCAAACATACCCAGGGTGCATTGACGTGGCCAGCGGCTTTCCCGAAACCGGCTGGGGATCGACGGAGTGGGACTCAGAAAAAAATGGCTGAAAAATGTAAGTTCCCAGCCATTTCTGAAAAAAATAACGTTGCTCTGCCAAAATGACGCTGCCGGATCACGTTTTCCGATGACCTTGTATTCAGTCAGAATGGTTTTTAAATAATCAATTTGAAAATCATTAGCTTCCTGAAAGCCAATAAAATCATCTCGATACGATTTAAACAGCGCTGGAAGCGCTTTTTTGCGATGTTTCCAGCTATTGGGGCCGTCATCAGACAACCCAAACCGCAAATTAAGGGATAAAACTGAAAAACCTGAGTGGACAGTGTGCATTTTTTTCCACCGGAAGGGTGCATTCATAAAATAATGAATCTAAAAGCCTAAACCAATTTTTGATTTCTGTAAAGGGTTAGAAATTTGCCGGCAATTATATACGACAAAGATTTTATCTGCGGCAGCTGGTGTTGACGGCGCTGCAAATCAGCTCAATATTAGCGTCGTTATGTTCGGCGCCATATTTTTTTCTTGACACACGCCGGTTTTTCATTTAAAAATGCCGGATTCTTTACTGGAAGGGGATATTCACGGTGAAAAAATACACCTACAGTGCAAAAAATGATGATGTTTCCGGGAAATGGTACGTTGTGGATGCCAATGGGGCCGTGCTCGGGCGACTTGCAACAACCGTCGCTTCACGTTTGCGGGGCAAACACAACCCGTTGTTTACTCCCCATGCGGACACCGGCGATTGGGTTGTGGTGATTAATGCAGACAAGGTGGTTCTGACCGGGCGGAAGATGGATCAGAAACAATATTATCGACACAGTGGCTACATTGGTGGTCTCAAATCGATTTCGGCCAGAAAATTACTGGAAAAAAGGCCGGAAGATCTTGTTCGTTTTGCCGTAAAAGGCATGCTGCCCAAAAACCGGCTCGGC
>Ga0209536_100004596_pt1 | contig 21794 bp, 20 predicted proteins | sample DeeMarSeWOR28_12_FD_187461 | JGI IMG/M metagenome (GOLD analysis project Ga0209536, IMG submission 187461) | Marine sediment microbial communities from White Oak River estuary, North Carolina - WOR-2-8_12 (SPAdes) (version 2) | ecosystem: Environmental > Aquatic > Marine > Intertidal zone >... | reverse complement strand
CCAACGCGAGGGAGCCCTCGTGGAAGCGCGCCTGCATGCCCCAGGTGCCGTCCACGCCGGAGCAGGCGTCCACGACGGTGACCTCCGCACCGGTGAGCCGCAGCAGGTCCCGGGCGCGGAAGCCGAGGTTCTGGTGGCGCAGGTGGCAGGGGGCCTGGTAGGCGACGCTGCCGAGCGGCCGTTTCCACTCGCGGCTCATCTTCTTCGCCCGGGCCAGCTCGTGGAGGTACTCCATCAGGTCCCGGGTCGCGGCGGAGACGCGGCGGGAGTCGTCGCTGCCGAGCAGCCGTGGGTATTCCTCCTTCAGCATGAGAGAGCAGGAGGGACCAGGCACGACGACCAGCGCGCCGCGCTCCACATAGGGCAGGAGATCGGCCACGTTGCGCTCGGCGTTGCGTCGGGCGGCGTCCATGTCGCCAGTGTCGGTGAAGGGCATCCCGCAGCACCGCTCGTAGCAGACATCCACCCTTACGTCGCTGTGCTCGAGTACCTCCACCGCCGAGCGGCCCGCGATCGGATCGTTGTAGTTCACGCTGCAGGTCGTGAAGAGCACCACGTGACCGTTCTGGCCTTCGGTCTTCGGGCTGCGCTTCGCGAACCAGCGATCCACGGTCTCCGCGTAGAAGGAGGGCTGCACCCAGTCGCGGTGTATGCCCAGCGCCTTCTCCATCAGCACTCGCGAGGGCCGGTTGCGGTTGGCGAAGTTCATCAGCGGCGGGGCGAGGGATCCGATCCTGCCCAGAAGATCGGTCCGCGTCGTGAGCGAGCGGGCGAACGGAATGCCGTCGCGCCGGGCCCGGGCGACCTGTTGGCGTCGCATCAGCGCCGGGAAGTCCACGTCCCACTCGTGGGGAGGCGTATAGGGGCAGTGGTTGAAGCAGAGCTTGCAGTGGTAGCAGAGCTCGTTGACCTCATCGAAGCCCTGCATCGACACGCCCTCGATCTCCCGATCGGTGGCGTCGACGAGCTCGAAGAGCTTCGGGAACGAGGGGCAGAGCGGCAGGCATCGCCGGCACTGGTGGCAGATGTCTCCCACCCGGCGCAGCTCCCGCTCGAGCTTCTCGGCGTCCAGGTAGTCGGGGTGACGGTAGTCGAGAGCCACCGAGGGGGTCTCGGGCGGAGCGACCTTCACGAGCGGCTCCGTGCGGATGCGTTCACGAGCGACGGGTCCGATCGGGCGAGCGCCGGCGCGTGGCCGCGGTCGGCGCTCGCTTCGGGATCGGGCTAGAGGGTCTCGAGATCGTCGAGAGCCTTCTGGAAGCGTCCCGCATGGGACTTCTCCGCCTTCGCGAGCGTCTCGAACCACTCCGCGATCTCTTCGAGCTTCTCGTCGCGCGCCGTCTTCGCCATCCCCGGGTACATCTCCGTGTACTCGTAGGTCTCACCGGCGACGGCTGCGACCAGGTTCTTGTCCGTCGGGCCGATCGGCTTGTCCGTGGCCGGATCGCCGGCCTGCTTGAGGTAGTCGAGGTGGCCGTGAGCGTGGCCCGTCTCCGCCTCGGCGGTGTCGCGAAAGAGGCCGCCGACATCGGGGTAGCCCTCGATGTCCGCCTGTCGCGCGAAGTAGAGATAGCGCCGGTTGGCCTGGGACTCGCCGGCGAAGGCGGCCTTCAGGTTTTCGTGGGTCTTCGTCCCCTTGAGATCGGGCATCGCTGACTCCTTGTGCTCGGACGTTCCGCGCCAGACTGTACTCGTCCCTGGGCCGCGGTCAATCGCCGTCGGGTGCCGCTGCACCGACGACACCGGCCTCTCGCAGTGCCCGCCGCGTGGAGGCGTCCACGCCCAGCTCAGCGAGGATCTCGTCGCTGTGCGCGCCGAGATCCGGGGCCGCACTGCGCACCCGGATCGGTGTTCGCCCGAGCTTCGCGGCGGGGCCCGTGACCGGGATGTCCACGCCTGCCTGGGGCAGTGGCTGGAGCATCTCCCTGGCCTGGACCTGGGGATCGCGCGCCGCCTCTGCGTAGCTGCGCACGGGAGCCGCGGGGACTCCGGCCTCCGCCAGCACGCGCAGCGCCTCGTCCACCGACCGGCGTGCCGCCCACACCGCGAGCAGATCGTCCACCTCTTCGCGGTGCGCGATGCGGTCCGGTGCCCGCGCGTAGCGCGGGTCGTCCGCCGCGTCGGGGCGCCCGATCGCCTGGGCCAGACGCTTCCAGTGCGAGTCGAGCAGGACGCCCGCGAGAATGCGCCCGTCGCGACAGGCGTAGGTGTTCGCAGGGGCGGCGATCCGGAACTGGTTGCCGAGGCGCGGCAGCTCGACGTCGAGTGCGCCGAGGGTGAGGTAGCCCGTGGACTGGAAGAGCATGGAGTCGAGCAGCGAGACGTCCACGTGCTGGCCCTCGCCGGTCCGGTCGCGATGCCGCAGGGCCGAGAGCACGGCGAAGGCGGCGTGCAGTCCAGCCAGGTCGTCGGCCAGGAAGGTGGGGGACTTCACCGGCTCGCCCTCGGGGCTGCCGTTCAGGGACAGGAATCCGCTGGCGGCCTGGGCGAGGGGGTCGTAGCCGACGCGCTCGGCGTCGGGTCCGTACTGGCCGAAGCCGCTGATCGAGACGTAGACGATGTCGTCGCGCACCGCGCGAACGGCCTCGTAGCCGAGCCCCCAGACTTCCATGGTTCCGGGGCGGAAGTTCTCGATCAGGACGTCGCAGTGTCGGGCCAGGTCGAGGAAGAGGTCTCGACCGCGCGGATCGCGCAGCTCCAGACAGAGGCTGCGCTTGTTGCGGTTCACCGTAGCGTGCATGAAGGAGAGCGGCGGGTCGGTGCCGGGCAGGAATGGGGGAGAGCGTCGCGCGATCTCCCCGCTCGGGTGCTCGACCTTCACGACGTCGGCACCGTGGTCGGCGAGCATGCAGCCGCACATGGGGCCGGCCCATGTGGTGGTGGCCTCCACGACCCGCAGCCCGGCGAGCGGCCCCGTCAGGTCACGGCGCGCGTCGCGGAAGAAGCGCTCCTTCTCCACGGCGTCAGCCCACGCCATGTTGCGCCAGGGCGCGCAACGCCGCCTCGCGAGTCCGGGGGTCGTCCGAGGCCTCGGCGGCATGGCGCAGCCACTCGCGGCCGGGAGCACCGCCGGGTCCGCGGGCCAGGCCCGCGATCGCGCCCACGGCGAGGCGGCGGCTGGCCGGATCCGCGTCCGTCTCGGCCGCCTCGGTGAGGCGCACCCAGGCTGCAGCGGGGGGCTCCATCAAGGCAGCCATGGCACCCAGCGCCGCGCGCCGCACCTCGAGATCCGCGGCGCGACTGGCGTCGAGCAGGGCGTGCGCGGTCTCGGGGCGGTCTGGCGCCAGCTCGCGCAGACAGAAGATAGCCATGCGACGGGCCGCGGGTCGCTCGTCGCTCGTCACGAAGTGCAGGACGACCGGCAGGACCTCGGCCTGGAGTCGCCCCATCTCGACCAGGATCTTCGCCGCCGACCAGCGGACGTCGCCCTGCTCGTGCTCGAGGGCGGCCAGGAGGGTCGGCAGGAGCTTGATCGGGGGCGGCTCGAGCCGGGCGATGGTGAAGGCCGCCCACCAGCGCGCATCCGGGGACTCGGCGCCGAGCAGCGCGTGGAGGTGACCGGGGACCGTGGCGTCCCGGGCCCCGATCGCGGCCAGGGCGTCGGAGGCCGTGCGGGCGACGATCTTCTCGTCGTCGGCCAGGGCCGCGCAGAGCGCGTCCACCAGCAGGATGGCCGAGGGGTCGGTTGCGGCTTCGGCGCAGGCGCTGCGGCGCGTCTCGAGATCCGGATCCCGGAGGCGCTCGATCAGCGGGTGGGTCAAGCCGGGCTCCAGGCGGCCTCGAGGGGGGGCTCGCCCTCGCGCCGCGCGCGCCCCTCGCGCTCGAGCTTGATCAGGTGCGAGCAGACCGAGGAGCCCGCCGCAGCGTGGAGCTGACGGGGATAGGCCGCGTAGACCCGGGCCACGATCTCCGGAATGCGCGCACATCCGTCGTGCAGCGCGGCGAGGATCTGGTCCTCGCGCTCGTTCCGGTGCGCAATGTACTCGCGGATCTTCGCCTCGCCGTTCGCGATGCGCGGGCCGTGGGCGGGATAGATGGCGGTCGGCCGCTCCGCCAGCAGCCGCTCGAGGGAGTTCATGTAGTCGAGCAGATCGCCCCCCTCGCTGGGAATCACCGTCGTCCCCAACCCCAGGACGTTGTCCCCCGAGAAGAGCGATCGCTCCTCCTCGAGAACGAAGCAGAGGTGGTCGGTGGCGTGTCCGGGAGTGTGCAGGGCGCGCAGCGTGGCGCCCTCGGTGCGGATCACGCTCCCCTCGCCGATGGGCGCGATCTCTACGGCGTGGTGCGGATCGAAGTGGTGCGAGGGCAGCTTCGAGACGCGCAGGTCGCCGTGGCGCGCGATCACGTCGGCGGCGCCGCCGATGTGGTCCGGGTGTCCGTGGGTGAGGACGATCTCCTGGATGCGACAGCCCACGCGCTCGAGCGCCTCGTCGAGCACGGGCAGGTACTCGGCGTGACCCGAGCCGGTGTCGAGCAGGATGCGTTCCGGGCCGGTCCCCACCAGGTAGGTGTTCGTGCCCGGGCCGGTGAACACGCTCGGGTTCTGACCCAGGGCGACGACGACGCGCTCCGACCACAGGTCCACGTCGGGCAGGGCCAGTCCGATCATGGTGGGCGGCGTCGACATCACTCTCCCGCCACGGTCATGCGCGCCACCCGAAGCGACGGCGCGGCGACCCGTGAGAGCCACAGCAGGTCCGACCCGACGGCGTCGATCTCCCGCAGCATGTCGCCGAGATTGCCCGCGATGGTGACCTCCTCGACGGGAAAGGCGATCTCGCCGCCCTCGATCCACAGCCCGGCCGCGCCGCGTGAGTAGTCGCCGGTGACGGGGTTGAAGCCCATGCCGATCAGCTCGGTGACGAGCAGACCACGCGGTGTATCCGCGATCAGCTCGTCCAGGCTGCGGTCGCCGGGCTCGAGCCAGAGGTTCGTGGGCCCGACGCCGGGTGCGCTGCCCGCGCTGCGGGTGGCGTTGCCGGTGCTCTGGTTGCCGATCTTGCGGGCCGAATAGGTGTCGAGCAGGTAGCTCGCGAGCCGACCGCCCTCGACGAGGACGTTGCGTCGGGTCGGCAGGCCTTCGCCGTCGAAGGGGCGGCTGCCGAGACCGCCGGGCAGGCGGCCGTCGTCGACGACGGTGATCTGCGGGCTCGCGATGGTCTCCCCGAGCCGGTCCGTGAGGAAGCTCGCCTTGCGATAGATCGCGTAACCGCTCAGACAGCCCACCAGCTGTCGCAGCAGGCTCGGGGCGGTGAGGGCGTCGAAGAGCACCGGAACCTCGCAGGTCGGGACGCGACGGGCTCCCAGCCGCCGCAGAGCGCGCTCGGCCGCGCGTCGACCCACGTCCTCCGGCGACTCCAGGGCGGCGAGACGCCGGTCGACGGTCATCCAGTAGTCGCGTTGCATCGAGCCGTTCCGACGGGCGATGGGCTCGCAGAAGAGGGAATGGAAGGTGGAGTCGTAGCTGCCGAGGAAGCCCGCGCTGTTGGCGTAGACCACGTGGCTGTAGTCCGAGCCCACCTGGGAGCCCTCGGAGTTGCTGATCAGGGGATCGCAGGCGCGGGCCGACGCCTCGGCCCGACGGGCGGCATCGATCCGCGTCTCGACCTCCACGTTACGGTCCTCCGGGTGGGAGAGCTCGAGGTCGAGGCCGGCCGCGTCGTCCGCGAAGCCGCCCTCGGGCAGGCCGGCGGCCGGGTCCGCCGCCGTCGCGCGGGCCAGGGCGACGGTCTCCGCGGCGAGCCGGTCCACGGCGTCGCCGGCCAGGTCGCTGGTGGACGTGATGGCGGAGCGCATGCCGCCCTCACCGGCGACGAGCGCTCGAATTCCCAGCGTCCGCTCGCGCGCCTGCTTGACGAAGTCCACCGTCTCGTCCCGGACCCGGGCCTCGAGGGCGTCGCTCTCGACCAGCACGGTGTCGGCCTGATCGGCCCCCTCGGCCTTCGCGGCGGCGAGGGCGCGCTGGACGATGGCGGCGGGGTCTCGTTCGCTCATCCCTCGGTCCCCCCCACGGTGAGCTCCTCGATGCGCAGCGTGGGCAGTCCCACGCCCACCGGGACACCCTGGCCGTCCTTCCCGCAGGTGCCGACGCCGCGATCGAGCTGGAGGTCGGAGCCGATCCTCGACACCCGGGTCAGGACGTCGGGACCGTTGCCGATCAGCGTCGCGCCCTTCAGGGGCGCCCCGATGCGTCCGTCCTCGATCCGGTAGGCCTCGTTCGCCGAGAACACGAACTTGCCGCTGGTGATGTCCACCTGACCGCCGCCGAAGGAGACGGCGTAGATCCCGCGGTCCACGGAGCGAAGGATGTCTTCCGGATCCTCCTGGCCGGCGAGCATGAAGGTGTTGGTCATGCGCGGCATGGGCAGGTGGGCGTAGCTCTCGCGACGTCCGTTTCCGGTGGAGGCGACCCCCATCAGCTGGGCGTTCAGTCGGTCCTGGAGGTAGCCGCAGAGGATGCCGTCCTCGATCAGGACGGTGCGCTGGGTGGGGGTGCCCTCGTCGTCGACGTTGAGCGACCCCCGTCGGCCCGGCAGCGTGCCGTCGTCCACCACCGTGACCCCTTCGCTGGCGACCCGCTCGCCGAGTCGCCCCGAGAAGGCCGACGTGCCCTTGCGGTTGAAGTCGCCCTCGAGCCCGTGCCCGATCGCCTCGTGGAGGAGGATGCCGGGCCAGCCCGGGCCGAGCACCACCGTCATCGCACCGGCCGGGCAGGGCTGCGCGTCGAGGTTGAGGACGGCGACGCGGACCGCCTCGTCGACGAGGGGCTTCCAGGCCTCCGGGGCCAGCAGCGAGGCGAGGTCCTGGCGACCGCCCATGCCCTGATAGCCGATCTCGCGCCGACCGCTCGCGTCCTCGGCGATGACCTGGACGTTGAGCCGGACCAGCGGCCGCACGTCGGAGGCGAAGCGGCCGTCGCTGCCCACGATCAGGATGTTGCGGTGCTGGCAGACACAGCTCGCCATCACCTGCTGGATGCGCGGATCGCGGCTGCGGGCGTAGGCGTCGATCTCGGAGAGCAGGGAGACCTTGGTCTCGACGGGCTCGTCGGTGGGGGCGCGCTCCACGGGGTAGAGGTCGCGGTCGCTGCGCGTCCCGGCACGGACGGACACGGAGCCGGCTGCGCGGCTCTCCCCGGAGATCGCGCGGGCGGTGGTGGCGGCGAGCTCCAGACTCTCCACCGTGATCTCGTCGGAATGGGCGTAGCCCTGGCGCTCTCCGGCCTGGGCACGGACGCCGACGCCCTGCTCGACGTGGCGGTCGCCGCTCTTCACGATGCCCTCCTCGAGAGCGACCGAGTCCTGGGTGGCGTACTCGAAGAAGAGCTCCGCGGAGTCGATGCGGCGCTCGAGGGCGGTCTCGAGGGTTCGCGCGAGGCTGCGATCGTCGAGACCGAAGCGATTCCGAAGCAGTGATAGGGCAGACGATTCGCTCATTGCGCAGGGCCTCGAGCCGAAGGGGCGTTCTTGGAAGGAGCAAGCCGGGCGGGCAGTTCGGCGAGGGTAGCAAGCTCGCCCACATCGACGGCGTGCAGTCCGGCGGCCCTGGCGCCGGCCACGTCCTCCACCGGGTCGTCGCCCACATGCACGGCGGAGCCGGCGGGGCAGTCCAGGCGAGCGAGTGCCGCGTGGAAGATGGCCGGATCCGGCTTCGCGGCGCCGGCGTCCGAGGGCAGCACCACGGCGTCGAGGAGCGGGGCGAGACCGTGACCTTCGAGCAGCCCTGCGAGCCTTCGGTCGAAGTTCGAGACGACGGCGGTCGCGAGGCCTTGCGAGCGCAACGCGAGCAGGGTGCTCCGGGCCGCGGGCGCCGGGCACCAGGCCGCCGGTTCGGCGAACCCGGCGTAGAGCGCCGAGAAGCAGGCCTCGAAATCGTTCGGTGTGACGCCGGGTGCGGCGCCCCGGAAGGTCTCCTGCACGAGCACACGCCACCAGCTGCGCTCTCGTTCGTCGATCCGGGCCGGGGAGGCGTCGGCGAAGACCATCGGGGGGGCTTCGGCCATGGCCCGGGCGAAGGCCTCGGCCAGGCGCTCGGCGGAGATGTCGGCGCCGAAGCGGCGCGCTGCCCGGGCGTAGGTCTCTCCCACCGGCTCGCGCAGATGGATCAGCGTTCCCGCGGCGTCGAAGAGGACCGCGCGGATCGGGGACGGCGTCACCGTGGGCGCCGCGCCGAAGCGATGAAGGTGGCAGGGAGGTCCGGGTTGCGATCGTGGGGGTCGTGGGTCTCGCAGTGGAAGTCGGTCAGCTCGGCCTCGGCGAACCAGCCCTCGACCTCGTCGAGGGCGAAGCCGAGCCACGTGACACCGAGCTCCTTGCGCATCCACTCGTACTCGTGTCGCACGAAGTCGACGGCGACGACGACGCCGCCCGGCGCCACGGCCCGCGCCATTTCCCGGATCGCCTCCGCCGGCGAGGGGAGGTACTGAAGCACCATGTGGGCGAGGGTGGCCTGGACCTCGCCGTCGCGCAGCGGCAGGTCGCTCGCCTCGCCCCTACGCAGCTCCACCGAGTCGACGCCGGCGGCGGCCAGCTTTGCGGCGGCCGCGTCGAGCATCCGCGGCGAGTGATCGATCGCGATCACGCGGAGGCCGAGCCGCGCCAGCTCGATGGCGAGGATGCCGGTGCCGGTGCCGACGTCGGCCACCCGCATCTCCGGGTCGATGAGCCGGGCCACGGCACGGGCGCGGAGCGCGTCGTCGTCGAAGACCTTTCGCAGCGCGTCCCACTCGGGCCCCACGGCGTCGAAGAAGCTGCGGGCCCGGGAGGCCCGGGAGCGCATGGCCTCGGCGAGCGCCGCGCGATCGCGCTCGTGGGTGGGGTCGTTCGCGAGGTTCCGGCGCACCAGCTCCCAGACGTCTCGCCACGGCCCCTCGGGCGGCGGCTCGAAGCGGTAGAAGACGTAGGTGCCGTCGCGACGGTCGTGGATCAGACCGGCCTCGCGCAGGATCGCCAGATGCCGCGAGACGCGGGACTGGGCCATCCCGAGCACGCCCATCAGCTCCTGGACCGCCAGCTCCTCCTGCTCGAGCAGGGCGAGGACGCGGACGCGGGTGGAGTCCGCGAGGGTCTTGAAGACCTTCTGGAGGCGATCCATGCCGGGCCGAGTGTACAACTCGCCGGCGACGTGCCCGCCTCCGGAGGTCAGCGTACGCTCGGGTTGGAGGCGGTTCCGGTCACCCGGAACTGCCCCGCCCCCTTCCGATCCAATCGGATGCCCTGGGCGCGCAGCACGGCCTGCACCGCGGGCTCGGCCGTCAGCTGGATCTGGAGGTCCAGGGGCGCGGCGCTCGGGCTCGGGCCGTGACCCACGGTGCCGGTCACGGAGCCCTGCCCGAGCGTGGAGTCGATCTCGAGCGACTCGATGTTCACGGAGACCTCGCCGCCCAGCGCGAAGCGTCCGCGGATCTCGTCGTAGGGAATCGCCATGGGGAAGGCGGGATGGCTCAGGGTCCCGGAGCGAGCCGTCAGATGCAGGGGCCCCTCGGCGCCGCTCTCGGCGAAGGAGAGCGAGAGTTCCAGGTCGGCCGTGCCCTCCAGCGAGAGCCCCTGGGCGAAGGACTCGATGCCCAGGGTGCGGAGATCCAGCTCCGAGGCCGTGCCCTGGAAGGAGGGGGCGCTCCCCAGGGTGACGACCCCACCCGCGCGACCGGTCCCCGACTCCGCGTCGATGGCCAGGGCCGGGCGGCCCAGCAGCCACGACAGCGACCAGGCCGGCCGGAGCCGCAGTCGAGACAGCTCGATCGGACGGCCGTTGCCCAGATCCGCTCGCAGGCTCTCGACGGCGATTCCCGGACCCAGGAGCTGGGGGCTGGCCGAGACGGCTCCCAGCGTGACGCGGGCGCCGGTCGCGGCCTGGGCCTGGCCCTCGAGGAAGGGGCCGAGCCGGTCGTAGGGGAAGCCCAGGTAGATGAAGGTCGTGGTGAGTGCGATGGCTGCGGCGACGACCGCTGCGATGCGCAGCGGCCGCGGTATGGACGTCGGCGCGGACTCCTCCACTACAGCCGCTCGAACGAGGACACGGTGAAGGTGACGTCCAGCAGGCCGGAGCCGTCGGGTCGGTTGCGGATGCGCAGGCTCTTCACGGACAGCACCTGGGGAGCGTCCTCGATCTGGTGGAGGTAGGTGACGGTCTGCGCGAGGCTCACACCCTTGAGGCCGACGGCGACCTTCGTCTCGCGATAGACGTCGTTCGCCGGGGAGGCCTGGGGCTCCATCGACTCGACCTTGACCTCGGCGCGTCGGGCCAGGCTCTCGAGGCTGGTCCGGAGGTTCCCCTGGGTGCTCTTCTCGATGCGCTGCTCCACGTCGGCCAGGCGCTGCTGTACCTCGTCGTACTCCCGGCGCAGGCGGGTCATGATCCGCAGCTCCTGCTCCGCGGTGTCCCGGCGGGTGCCCGCGTTCGAGAGCAGGCCGAGCACGGGGCTCACGATCAGCCCATAGAGGAGCGCCAGGGCCAGCAGCCCCCCCGCGGAGCCGACCAGCAGTCGCTCCCGGGGTGCCAGCTCGAAGAAGGCGGTGCGGATCCTGGTGATCCACTCGTTCACTCGTCTTCTCCCGGGCCCGACAGACTGATGGTCACATTGAAGTTCTTTGCGCCGGTCTTCCGGTCCGTCTCGATCGCCCCGATCCGCGAGTGGGAGAAGGGCCCGAACTTCGCGAGCTCCGAGCCCAGCCGGTCGGCGGCCTCGAAGCTCTTCGCCGAGACCCGGATCCGGATCGTCTGGCCGTCGATGCTCAGCTCGTCGAAGAGCACGTCGAGATCGGGGGGGACGCGCCGCGAGATCTCCTCCAGGAGGTCGAGGGCGGAGCGATTGCCGCTATAGACGCCCAGGAACTCGGCGCGGTCCCGGGCGGCGCGCACTGCCTCCCGCAACGAGGCCACCGGATTGCTCGACAGCGGCTTGCCGGGGAAGACGCTCTCGTGGATCTCACGGATCTGCGACTCGATGTCTCCCGCGCTGCGCGACTCGAGCAGGGCGCCGCTCGCGAAGTCGAGGACGGCCAGCCCGAGCACCACCGCGGCGAGAATGCCGGTGGTGCCAAAGTCGCGGCGATAGCGCCCGAAGTCGAGGCGCTGGGCGAACTCGTCCTGGCGGAAGTTCAGGTTCGTGGTGCGCCGCGTGGTCCCGCGCATGGCGAGGGCGATGGCGGGGGCGTAGAGGACCGGATTGCCTCCTGCGGCGAAACCCGTGCCCTCCTGTCCCGTGGGAAGGCCCAGTCGCTGGACGTCGAAGCCGGTGCGCTCGGAGAGCATCTCGTCGATCCGCTCGAGTTGGGCCGTTCCGCCGAAGAGGATCGCCTGGTTGACCCCGCCGGGCAGGAGCGGGTCGAGGGAGGTCGCGAAGCGGACCATCTCCGCCGCGATCTGGTCGAGCACCGCGGTGGCCTTCGGCAGCGGGTGCCCGAGCAGCGGGTCGAAGACACCGGTCTCGCACTTCTCGCGCTCCGCGTCCTCGAGCGAGAGGTCGCGGTCCTGGGCGATGGCCTCGGTGAGGGCGTGCCCGCCGACCTGCATCGAGCGCGCCGCGACGGCGCCGCGCTCCGACAGGCCGCAGAGGGTCGTCTTCGAGTGGCCCAGGTCCACCAGCAGGACGTTCTCCGGCAGGTCGAAGACCGCGCGCAGGTTCGCCAGGACCAGGCCCTCGGCCTCGACGGTGCGCGGGTCGCAGCCGGCCTCGTGGAGCGTCTCGATCAGCTCCGAGACCTCGCTCCGCTGGGCGATCGCCGCGACGACGTCGGCGTGGTGTCGATCGCTGCGATCGAGGGACCAGTCCAGGACGACGTTCTCGATGTCGAAGGGGAGGGCGTCCTCGATCTCGAAGGGCACGGCCTGGGCGAGTCGGCGTCGCTCCGCGAAGGGAAAGCTCAGGCGACGGACCGAGAGCCGGTCGCCCCGCACGGCGGTGACGACGTTGTCCGTGGCCAGGCGGTGGACGGTGGCGAAGCGGCGGACGAGGTCCGAGAGCGGGCCATCGACCTCACGGGGAACGGAGCGGACGTTCACCGATCGGAAGGAGCGGAGGCTCTGTTGCACCTCGACGGCCTTCAAGCTGTGGGTGCCGAGGTCGAGCCCCAGGACGTTGTTGAGGATGGGCATGCCCCGCCTCTCCCTAGAGGACGCGCCAGGATAGCAGCAGGGGTCGGGCGCCCGCGCCGCGGTCCATGACCGCTTCGACCGAACGGCGGACATCCCCAACCCGGGCCTCGGCCGTCACCGTGAAGATCGCGCTGTCGAAGGCGGGGGGCGGATAGACGGCATTGGGGCCCACGACTTCGCTGAGCGGTGCGCAGCCCTCGGCGACGTTCTCATCCCCGCAGACGAATCCCCCCTCCTGTCGCACCTTGAGGATCTCACGCACCGTGTCCTCCTCTGCGAATCGCAGGTCGACGCCGTCGTTGAAGAAGAGCAGGGAGAGTACGTGGGGGGGGGCGGTGTTGGGGTTGATGCCCGAGGCGCCGGCGAAGGGGTAGACCGTCAGATAGGGGCGGAGCCCCTGGACCAGCCGATCGTCGAAGCCCTCGACGCTCCGCAGCTCGTCCAGGGAGAGGAAGGGCCGGTTCGCGGGCCGCTCCGGCGGGTCCCGATCCTGGTAGACGTCGTCCTCGGGTCCGCCGCGCTGCCGGAGGTCGTCCTCGTCGGCGTAGTCCACCAGGTTCGCCACCAGGTCTGGCACGTCGTAGAGCTTCTCGCCGGGCGCGACCGGCATCTCCTCGATCACCTTCTCGAGCAGGTCGGTCAGCAGGTGTGTCGCGTTGTCGTGGGCGGCCCCGTTCTCGTCGAACTGGAAGATCGCGTTCAGGTTCAGTCGTGAGCCGGTGTCCTCGATCTTGAGGCGCAGGCTGGCTCCGTCCTCGAGGGGGATCTCCACGTAGCGGGCCTGGGCCCAGAGGTCGGAGAGCGTGTCGCCCACCGAGTCCGGGTCCTGGTCGCGCAGGGCGTCCTCCAGCAGCAGGACCGTCGCCAGGCGCACCCCCCCGCGGGCGAGCGCCTCGGCGCGGGAGGCCGCATCCCGGTTGCGGGCGATCATCGAGTCCACCGTCGCGCGGCGCAGGAAGGTCGCCACGCTGCTGGTGAGGAGGAGGGCGAAGACGAGGATCACCACCAGCACCACGCCGGACTGGCGGCGGACGCGAGCCGTCGCCTCGCAGGGCGGCAGGCCCGTCATCGGCAGCTCGCCCTCACGGCCGGGTGGTCCCCGTAGAGATCGCGGACCGAGCACCAGGAGCTTTCCATGATCGCCTCGAAGTCGATGCCGCCGGCCGCGGCCTGCTCCTCGAGACCCATGTCCGAGGCGATGTCCAGGTCGACGCAGTCGCGGACCAGCAGGCCTTCGCAGTCGTCGTCCTCACCGTCCTCAGCCCCGGCTTCCGCCAGGGCGGTCTCGGGATCGAGGAGCACCTCCAGATCGAGAGGGCGCATCGGCAGGAAGACCCTGCGTCGGAAGACGAGCCCCTGCGTCTCCTCCGGAAACATGTCGTCGAGGGGCGCCATGGCGACCTCGATCTCGATGGCGACGGGGAGGGTGCTGCTGTCCAGGAACTGGAAGGAGTCCCACTCGGTCTGCCACTCGCCCTCCTCGTCCTGGAAGCGCAGGGCGAAGTGATGGATGCCGCTCGCCATCGGGAGCGACGCCGGATCTCCGTCGAGGGGGAAGTCGCGATCGACGCTCTCCGGCAGACCGGGGGCCGACCAGCGGTAGAGGTCGAATCCGTCGCCATCCTCGCTCTCTCGCAAGGTGAAGGCCACCATCGACAGCTCCGACGAAGGCTGGCCGGCGCTCCGGACGGGCTGCCGGGCGACGAACTTCACCCGGTCTGCGCCACCCTCCGAGTGGCGCGACTCGGCGACGAAGATCCAGGGGTGGGCGAGGGGGTCCGTCTCGGCGGGCTTCACCACCATCATGGCCCGCTCGAGATCCCGAGCGACGCGATCGAGCAGGCTCGTGGCCTGGCGGATGTCGCGGGTGACCTCCGTCGCATGGGCGCTCTGGTTGGACAAGTCGACGTAGAAGTCGAGCGCGACGCCGACCACCAGCGCCGTCAGGAAGAGCACGGCCAGCACCTCGATCAGGGTGAAGCCCGACTCGTGTCCAGCGCGTGCGTTCACCGGGCGTTCCGGAGCTGCTCGAGCATCTGCTCGATGGCGGCGTCGCTCGGGGTGCCGCCGCGATCGCTGTCGCGCGTGCTGCCCCGGCCGCTCTGGGATCCGGTCCCTGCGGTGGCGTCCGTCCCGCCGTCGCCACCCGGCTCTCCGCCTCCCTCAGGGCCCTCGACCTGGAAGAAGGGCTCCGCGGCCGCGATGTCGTAGGCGAAGGTCGTGCGCCGCACGCTGTATTCGTCGATGCCCTCGATCCAGGAGACGGCGACCTCCACGGTGCGAAGGAAGCCCTGATCACCGACGTCGGTCGTGGCGAGCAGGCTGGCTTCTCCCGGCTCCGGGGCGACGTACTCCGCACCGAGCAGTGGGGTCGGATCGAAGGGGGTGACGTTCACGGAGATCAGGTAGTCACCCGCCTCCTCCTGGGCGCTCCCGATCTCCGGGGTCCCGCCGACCGCGATGATGCCCTCCAGGTTCGACAGATACTCGTCCGCCAGCAGCGAGGCCTCGAGGCGCCGGCGACTCGTGCCCTCGGCGCGCAGCCCCTGGACCGCCGTCGATGCCAGCAGCGTGTAGAGCAGGCCGAGCACGATCACGGCGGCCATGACCTCGAAGAGTGTGAATCCCCGGCGGGTGCCCACGGCTCAGATCTCCTCGTCCTCGATCACCCGGACCGCATCATCCAGGGGCAGGACGGCGAGGGCGGTCTCCTGACCGGAGCTGTCCCGCAGCACGATCTCCGTGTACGAGGCCGTCCCGTCGCGATCGAAGCTCACGAACGACTCCCCGGTGTCGAGCCAGCCCTCGGGGGTCTCGAGCCCGGCGAAGTCGAGCTCGTCGTCGAGGAGCTGATCGTGTCCGAGGAGGCCCGGGATGGGGACGTAGCTGCCTGCATCCTGCTGCGGGGCGCCGAGGGGGAGGGGCGTGCCGCCGCTGACGTCGTACTCGACCGGCACGAGCGGCTCCGGCTGCCCCGCGGTGTCCGAGCCGAGCCACTCGATGCGATACGTCCCGCCCTCGAGGTCGATCAGGATCCGGTGGGGGACGCCCGTCACGACCGTACGCTGGCGCGCGAACTCGAGGTGGGAGGCCAGGCGCATCGCCTCGGAGCGCAGCTTGCGCTGGCGCACGGCCTCGAAGCTGGGGCCCACGAAGGTGGCCACCATCGCCATGATGAGCACCACGGCGAGCATCTCGATCAGCGTGAAGGCCGCCCTGCGGCGTGAGCGGTGGATCGCGGGCGAGCCCAAGATCAGCCCTCGGACTGCTCGTCGGCCCAGTTCCCGATGTCCGCGTCCACTCCCTCGCCGCCCGGCGCGCTGTCGGCTCCCAGCGACCAGAGATCGTAGGAGTGGTCGTTGTGCTGTCCCGGGGACTCGTAGAGGTAGGCGTTGCCCCACGGGTCGAGCGGAACCTGCCGCTTTGCCAGATATCCGCCGGGCTGGTAGTTCCGCGCACCCTCCGGCGGATTGATCAGGGCCTCGAGGCCGTGCTCGCTGGTCGGAAACTTCGCGTTGTCCATGCGGTAGGTCTCGAGCGCGGCGTCGAGCATCTTGATCTGGGAGCGGGCCGTGCTGACCCTCGCCTTGTCGATCTGCGGGGCGATCGCGAGGCCGACCAGGGTGCCCAGCAGACCGATGATCAGGACCACCGCCATGATCTCGATGAGGGTGAAGCCTCTCCGGAAGCGCGTTTCTTGCATGATCTCCTCCTTCAGCCCAGCGAACTCGTGATCTGCAGCAGCGGCACGAGCGTCGCGAGTATGATGACCAGGACGATCCCCACCATGATCAAGATGAGGAAGGGCTCGAGCAGGGCCGTGAGCCGTGTCACGGCGGTCTCGACCTGCTCCTCGTAGGTGTCGGCGACCTTCGCGAGCATCGACTCGAGTTCGCCACTCTGCTCGCCGACCTGCACCATGTGTGTGACCAGCGGCGGGAACTCGCCACTCGCTCGGAGCGGCTGGGCGAGGCTGGCTCCCTCGGTGATGCTGAGCCGGGCCGCCTCGATGGCGTCGGCAATGACGGTGTTCGCCGCGACCTCCCCGGCGGTGTGGAGTGCGCGCGTGATGGGTAGCCCGCCGGCCAGAAGGGTCGAGAGCGTGCGCGAGAAACGCGAGATCGCAAGCAGCCGCACCAGGCGCCCGATGACGGGAAGACGCAGCCGGACCTTGTCGTAGCGGGCACGGCCGCGCTCGGTGCGGATCACGCCGCGGAAGACGAGGAGCATGAGGACCGTGCCCGCAGCGATCGCCCACCACCAGCTGCGTGCGAACTCGGAGCCGGCGATGATCCAGCGGGTGTAGAAGGGCAGTGGCTGGTTCAGGCTCTCCAGCAGCTGGGTGATCTGGGGCAGGACCACCGTGACGAGGGCGCCCACCACGACCATCGCGAATCCGAACATCACGCTGGGATAGATGAGGATGGAGCCGACCTTGTTCCGCAGCCGGACCTGGCCCTCCATGTACTCGGCCAGGCGTTCGAGGACGGTCTCGAGCGCGCCGCCCGCCTCGCCGGCTCGCACCATCCCGATGTAGAGGTCCGGGAAGACCCCGGTCGCGGCCAGGGCGTCGGCGAAGGACGACCCCTCGTTCACCCGATCTCGTACCTGGGCGAAGACGGACTTGAGCCGCGGGTTGTCCACCTGCTCCGTGAGAGCCCGCAGGCTCTCTACCAGGGGGATGCCGGCGCCCAGGAGGGTCGCGGCCTGGCGGGTCGCGAGCGCGATGTCGAGGGGGGAGACGCGCTGGAGGGAGGGCAGGTGGCGCGCGATGCCCCTCCGCTCGCCGGTCTCCACGCTCTCGGCGCGGCCCTCGGCGATCTCCGTGAGGAAGATGCCGTCTCGGCGCAGGCGCGCGCGGGCGCTGCGCAGGCTCTCGGCGTCCAGGTGGCCGCGGGTGTTGCGACCATTCGCGGTGACGCCCTTGTATGCGTAGACCGGCACCGCTTTCCTCAGATCTGCTCGACGGCGGCTTCTTCCTCGGTGGCCCGCAGGACCTCGGCGACCGAGGTCATTCCCGTCAGGACCCTCCGCGCCCCGTCGGTGCGGAGTGGATGCATGCCCTTCGCTACCGCTTTGTTCTTGATCGTCTTCGAGTCGATGTTCTGGGAGACCAGGGCCCGGATGTCGTCGTCCACCTGCATCAGCTCCATGATACCGATGCGCCCGCGGTATCCCGTGTAGTTGCAGGACGCGCAGCCGGCGGGCCTGTAGAGGCGGACGCTCCGGTCGCCCTTCTTGATCCCGATCTGGGCCAGCTCCTCGGCGGTCGCTTCGTAGGCCTCCTTGCAGTCGGGGCAGAGGACGCGGACCAGCCTCTGGGCGAGCACCGCCACCAGGGATGAGCCGACCAGGAACGGCTCGACGCCCATGTCGACGAGCCGGGTGATCGCGCTTGCGGCGTCGTTCGTGTGCAGGGTGGAGAAGACGAGGTGGCCCGTGAGCGATGCCTGGATGGCGATCTCGGCCGTCTCCAGGTCTCGGATCTCTCCGACGAGGATCACGTTCGGATCCTGGCGCAGGACCGAGCGCAGTCCGTTCGCGAACGTCAGCCCGACCTTCGAGTTGACCTCGATCTGACCCACGCCGGGCAGCTGGATCTCGACCGGGTCCTCGATGGTGATGATGTTCTTGTCCGTGGAGTTGATGCGCGAGAGGGCGCCGTAGAGCGTGGTCGTCTTGCCGCTACCCGTGGGGCCCGTCACCAGGATGATCCCGTTCGGTCGGTTGATCAGACGCTCCATCACCTCGAGCTGCGCACCGTCGAAGCCCAGCTTTTCGAGGTCGAGCAGGTCCTGGGTGCGGGGCAGGAGTCGCATCACGACGCGCTCGCCGAATGCGACCGGCAGCGTCGAGAGGCGGACATCGTAGTCGCGACCGGCGATCTTCAGCCGGATGCGGCCGTCCTGGGGCAGGCGCTTCTCGGCGATGTTGAGCCCGCCCATGATCTTGATGCGCGAGACGATGCTGGCCTGAAGGGCTCGGGGCAGGGGCTTGATCGGCTCGTAGAGGACGTCGTCGATCCGGAAGCGAACCCGGATCTCCCGCTCGAAGGGCTCGAGGTGGACGTCGCTGGCGCGCTCCTTCACTGCGTTGTGCAGCAGGGAGTTCACGAGCTTGATGATCGGGGCATCGTCGTCGGCCTCGATCAGGTCCTGGGGCTCCTGGGCGATCTCGCTCGCGATCGAGCTCAGGTCGCCGGCGGCGTCCTCGGCCAGGGACTCGGCCGATCCGGGACCGCGGTCGTAGACCTCGTTGATGGCGCCGAGGATGGTGCGCTGGTTCGCGAGCTCGAGCCGGAGCTCGGCGCCCTCGAAGAGGAGCCGCAGATCGTCGAGGGGGGCCAGGTCGAGGGGGTTGGTGACCGCCACCTGGATGGCACCGTCGTCGCTGCGCTGGAGCGGAAGGAGGCCATGGTCCTTGGCGAAGGTGATCGGCACGCGCTCGACCAGGCTCATGTCGATCTCGTCCGAGCGGATCTGGGCCCGGATCGGGAGCCCGAGCTGTGCACTGGTGGCGTCCATCACCTCGTCGGCGGTGACGTGGCCGGCCTCGATCAGCAGGTCGGTCAGGGAGCCGCCGTGCTGGGACTGCTCGATGCGGGCCTCCTCGAGCTGCTCCTCCGTGAGACGGGTCGTCTGCAGGAGGATCTGGCCCAGGTCGGTCCGCGTGAGACGAGGGCGCTCTAGGGCGTGGGCTTCGCTCATGGCTGGTCGCCGTTCTCTTCCGGCGCATCGGGCTCGACGATCAGCACCGCCGGGTCCAGTCCATGGGAGCGGCGCACCACCGCAGCCATGGTCTGCGCCTCTTGCAACGTAGGATAGGGCCCCAGATGAAGCTCGTATAGGATCTCGTCGCCGGACTCCTCGGAGACGAGCTGTCCGTCGTGGCCCGAGTCGATCAGGTCGGTCAGCATGGCCGCCGCCGCATCCGCGTCGCCGAAGACCGCCGCCTGGAGGTAGTAGGAGGGGGCGCGCTCGGCCGCAGCGCGTTCGGCCTCGATCCGGGCCATCTCCGCGAGCTCCGTCTCCTCGATCTCCCGCATCCGCTCGAGGGGGTAGCGGGCGGTGTGGCCCGCCAGGATGGTGCGCGCGGGGTGCCCGGTCTCCTCGGGGAGGTAGGGCTCCTGGGCGGCCTCGGCAGCGGCGAGCCGGGCGGCCTCGCGCTCCCGGTCCGTCTGGTCGAGCTTCACCAGGTCTCCCACCTTCTCCGAGAACTCCTCCCGCTTGCGGATGGTCTCGCTCTCCAGGTCGAGCGGGCTGCGAACGATGCGCGGAGTGAGGAAGACCAGCAGGTTCTTCTTGATCAGCGTCGTCGACTGGCTCTTGAAGGCCCAGCCGAGCACCGGGATGTCGCCCAGCCACGGCACCTTCGAGACCGAATCCTGGTACTCGTCGCCGATCAGGCCGCCGATCACCACCGTCTCGGTGTCCTTCACGATGACGGTGTTCTCGATCCGTCGGTTGGTGAGCGCGACGCCCACGTCCTCGACGTCGCCCACGGCGAGGGTCTCGTTGATGGCGGAGATCTCCTGGAAGATCTCGAGCCGCAGACTGTCCCCCTCGGTGATCTGGGGTGTGACGCGCAGGGTGACACCGATGTCCTGGCGCTCGACGTTCACGGAGCTGGACAGCCCGACGGTCTGGCCGGCAGCGGATTCGACCCGGCTGGTGATGATCGGGATGTTGTCGCCGACGCGGATCTCGGCCTGCTCGTTGTCGGAGGTCAGGATGTGTGGCGCCGAGATGATGTTGACGTCGCCGTTGCGGGCCGAGAGACGGATGATGCCGTCGATCAGGCTCCCCCCCGTGGCGTTGCCGTCGTCGTCGATGTCCAGGGTGTTGCGCAGCACGCGGCCGATGAGTGGGGCCGTGATCGGCGCGGCGGGTCCCGTCGCTGCGCCGAGCGCCCCCGCAACGGTGGGATCGGTCGCGGTCGCCAGCAGGAAGTCGGTGTCGCCGTTGATGGTGCGCAGCAGGCCGCTGAAGCCGAGGTCCTTGCCGTCGGTGACGTCCACCTCCATGATCAGTGCCTCGACCAGCACCTGCGGACGCTCGACGTCGAGCTGCTCGATCACCGCCTTCAGCGTGTTGAAGCCCTCCTGACTCGCCTGGATGATGAGCGAGTTCGTCGCCGGGTCCGCCGTGACCGAGATTCCGCCGGCGAGGCCGGTCACCGCCGTGCGGATGGCCGGTGCGGCGCCCCCGGCGGCTCCGGCCGCTCCGGGTGGCGGCGCGGCCGCGGAGCCGCCGCCGCCGCCGATCAGCCCGGAGAGGGTCTGGGCCATCTCCTCGGCATTGGCGTTCTTCAGGTAGTAGACGTGGATGCGTCCGCCGCCGCGCACCGGGACGTCGAGCTTCGCGACCAGGCGGCGCACCTCCTCGAGCTGGGGCCGTGCGGCCAGGACGAGGAGCGAGTTGGTGCGGTCGTCCGTGAGAATCCGCACGGGCTTGCGAGCGGCGGAGGTGGCGACCTCCGGCTGGTTGCCCCGCCGGCCGGCCCGCTGGCTGCGTCGACGGGCGGGGGTGGCCGCGGCGCTCACCTCGGCGCCGTAGATCTCCGAGACCTGCTCGGCGAGGGTGCCGGCATCTGCGTACTCGACGGGAATGACGGCGAGCTCCTCCTTGTAGGTCTCCACGTCGATCGACTCGAGGATCTCGATCAGCCGCCGGATGTTCGACGCGGACTCCGTCAGGATCACCGTGTTCGTCGGGGCGTAGGCGGCCATGGCCGCGTCCTTCGAGACGAGCGGCTTGAGGGTGTTCACGATCGAATCGGCGTCGATGTAGTTGAGCGGAATCAGCCGGGTGACGAAGCGGTCGCGATTGGGGGGGCGCAGCGAGCTGCGGACCGTCTCCACGCTCGACTCCTTCGCCTCCCGCACCGGGACGACCTTGATCGCACCCCCGGGCGTCGTGACCGTGGTGAAGCCCTTCACCTGGAGGACGGACTCGAAGACGGCGTAGGCCTGCTCCACCGGCATCGGCGAGGGGGAGACGATGGTCACCCGGCCGCGTACCCGATCGTCGTAGATGAAGTTGCGGCCCGTCATCTTCGCGATCATCTCGATCACGGCCGAGAGTTCGGCGTCGTTGAAGTCGAGCGTGACCATGCCCGACGACGGGCTGGCCTCGCGATTCTGTGCTGCGCCGGGGGGCGCCGGGGCGATGGCCAGGGCCAGCCCCAGAGTGGCGGACGCCGCGATCCACACCGCTCCTGTCCGACTCAACCTCTCCTCCGCTTCGCACTGGGTCGCACGCGGCTACTCGTTCGGAGCCACGAGGATGGTGCGGGTCTGCCCGTCCGCTCCCTCGATGACCAGGCTGATCTCGTCGGCGTCGCCGAGCTCCTGGATCAGCCGTCCGCTCTCCTCGGGGCTGCTCACCGGGACGCCGTTGAACTCGGTGATGAGGTCGCCGTTCTCGAGCCCCACGTCCGCCAGGACACTCCCGGACTTGATCGCGTTGACCTCGATTCCGATCAACTCGCCCTCGTCCATCTTCGGGAGGAATCGGGCCTGGGACAAGAGGTCGCTGGGATTCGCCAGCGCCGCAGCGACGTCCTGGCGCGGCACCGCGACGCGGCTCATGGGCCCGCGTCGGGCGCGGGGCTCCCGAGCAAGCCGGGGGTGATCCCGCTCGATCTCGCAGCTCTGATCTACACCTCGGGCAGCACGGGCAACCCGAAGGGCGTGATGA
>Ga0209536_100004595_pt1 | contig 21799 bp, 20 predicted proteins | sample DeeMarSeWOR28_12_FD_187461 | JGI IMG/M metagenome (GOLD analysis project Ga0209536, IMG submission 187461) | Marine sediment microbial communities from White Oak River estuary, North Carolina - WOR-2-8_12 (SPAdes) (version 2) | ecosystem: Environmental > Aquatic > Marine > Intertidal zone >... | reverse complement strand
TATAAGCATCCGACCAAATATGAGAACCATCAGCAACCTTAACAAGCTGTGCTGTTATACGAAGCCGATTACCTGCTTTCCTTACACTACCTTCAAGCATTGTTTCCACATCCAGTTTCTTACCTATCTCACGTATGTCTTCTTGTTTCCCTTTAAACATAAATGCAGAAGTACGGGCAATAACTTTCAAGCTTTCGACATGTGACAAGGCATTTATAATTTCCTCCGTCATGCCATCACAGAAATATTCCTGAGCAGGATCATCGCTCATGTTGACAAATGGCAGGACGGCAATTGAAGGTTTCCTTGGCTCATGGGGAGATTCTACTTTTTCTTTAATGTTCTCGGTTTCTTCACATAATACTTTATAAACTTTCACTGGTTCTTCGACGTTTTTCAATGTTTTCTCCTCAATGAACTCTACCGATATACCCGCTTTGTTCCTGATATCTTTATATACTGCTCCTGATATGTTAATACAACCTTCATCAGCCATTTCTTCGAGACGGGAAGCGACATTAACACCATCTCCCAATACATCTCCACCTTCAAATACCACTTCTCCTTCATGGATGCCTATTCGAAGAAGGATGTTCTCGTCCTTGCAAGCCTTTTGGATATCTATGGAACACCTTACCGCATCACTGGAAGTTGAAAAACTGGCAAGTATCCCGTCACCCATTTCCTTCAGCCATTCACCTCGGTATTTTTTAATGATAGGTCGCTGGATATCCCGGTTCTTGCGGAGAATTTGAAATGCTTTATCCTCATCCCTTCCCATAAGGGCTGTGTAGCCCACTATATCCGTGAACATGATAGCCGCTAATCTGCGATCTTGCACAACAGCATGCAGTTAGATTGAAAAAATCAGCCGCACAAAAAATTCTCGTTCATCCTCCGAAGCTTTAGCGCAGGAGGATTATACCCTCCTTCGTTAAAACTACGGAGGGTAATACAAGTTACAAAATATTGGGGATAGTTAAATGGTATTTTGTTAAATAAAAAAACCCCTCTACAACCGCAGGTGGGAAAAATTCCGTACTCCGTAGGGGAATGTTCATACGCGCAGGGCATGCGCACAGCCCCTCACGAATCTCATGCCTTAGGGCATTCGATTTCGAACCCCTCCCTACCCTCCGTTCTCTTCCCCTTATCGATGTCTGCTTAAAAATATTTTTCACAGTAACTCAATCACCCAATAACAAAAAAACCACGCCGTGGCGTGGTTTTTTTCGTACTCCGTAGGGGAATCGAACCCCTGTTACCAGGATGAAAACCTGGCGTCCTAACCCCTAGACGAACGGAGCATAAATAAAATAATCATTACATATACAAAGAACATCTTTTTTCCTGTTACCAGGTTGCCACCCTGCGGGTGGTCACCCGTAGGGTGAAAAACCTGGCGTCCCTGCCTGCCGGATCCCGATCAAAATCGGGAGAAGGTAGGCTAACCCCTAGACGAACGGAGCATTCTTAAAATATTCGATTATACAACTTTTCTTTTTCAGAACTGTTTCTCTTTAATTGTATTTCACGCTTTCTAGCAAGCGTTTTTGTTTTATACGCTTCATAGTAAACAAGTTCCATTGGAAGTTTATGTTTGATAGACTTAGTTTTTCCTTGATTGTGACCTTTCAATCTTTTATCCAGATCTTCGGTACTTCCTATATAAGTCGTACTATCTTTCAAACTTTTCAATACATATACAAAGAACATTTTTTTCCTGTTATCAGGATGCCACCCTGCGGGTGGTCACCCGTAGGGTGAAAAACCTGGCGTCCCTGCCTGCCGGATCCCGATCAAAATCGGGAGAAGGTAGGCTAACCCCTATCTGCCTTCCCTCGGTCGCCAAAGGCTTGCCGACGGCGACGCGCTTTAGCTATGGCAGACAATGGACGACCAAAACCATCCTTCTCACGCTATGGCGTGATACGGATGGTAAAACGGAGCAGTTTTATTACTTTTAACTTAAAAGAACTACTAATGTTTCATTCGATTTTTATTCCTCTCGCACTACTTTCAAAGACATCAAAATGGATCAAATAAAACCCATTTTAAAAACGTGGTGCAAATATAGACTACCCCCGATACATTACAAAAACTTGCTTCCAAAATTTTTAAAATTTAACAGTTTATTAATAAAAACAATCTGCCTGTTCATTGTCATTTGCCAATTTTGGGGCTATTTTTGGGGCTTTAATCTTTAACCCTAAATTTTTATTCAAATGGCAAAAATAAAACTTGGAATTAATGGATTTGGTCGTATCGGACGTTTGGTTTTCCGTATTGCCCAAACCGATCCAGATATTGAAGTTGTAGGTATAAATGATCTTCTGGATGTTGATTACATCGCATATATGTTGCAATATGATTCAACACATGGTCCCTTTAAAGGAGAGGTTGCAGTAAAGGATGGCAATATAGTTGTCAATGGACATGCAATCAGGGTAACTTCAGAGGCTAATCCGGCCGACCTGAAATGGGGCGAGGTAGGTGCCGACTATGTTGCTGAAGCTACCGGTATTTTTCTGACCAAGGAAAAAGCAGCCGGACATATAGAATCCGGTGCGAAAAAGGTAATCTTTACGGCACCCTCCAAAGATGATACCCCCATGTTTGTAATGGGTGTTAATCATGACAAATATACCTCGGACATGCAGTACGTATCCAATGCTTCCTGCACCACCAACTGTCTGGCTCCCGTAGCCAAAGTGCTGCATGATAACTGGGGTATTGCAGAAGGTCTGATGACCACCATACACGCTGTTACAGCTACACAGAAAACAGTTGATGGCCCTTCTAAAAAAGACTGGAGAGGTGGCCGAGGTGCCTACCAGAACATCATTCCTTCATCTACCGGTGCTGCGAAAGCTGTAGGAAAAGTAATAACTGATCTTAATGGAAAACTTACTGGCATGGCCTTCCGGGTACCAACCTCTAATGTTTCTGTCGTCGATCTGACCGTAAGACTCGAAAAACCGGCTACCTACGATGAAATTAAAGCGGCCATGAAAAAGGCATCAGAAACAACCATGAAGGGCGTTTTGGGATATACTGAGGATTCAGTGGTTTCCATGGACTTTAATGGCGATCCCAGAGCTTCCATCTTTGATGCTGGTGCAGGAATACAGTTAAGCCCTACTTTCGTCAAAGTTGTATCCTGGTATGATAATGAATGGGGTTATTCAACCAAAGTAATAGATTTATTGAAACATATGGTAAAAGTTGATGGCTAACCCAGTTACTTAAACTAGCACAATTTTTAAAACAGGTCTAATGGCCTGTTTTTTGCTTTTCAATATATGGTGTGTAAACAAGAGGCTGTATAAAAGTAAAAATATATCTTTAATAAAAAATTTCAGACTTATAAGTAATTGGAAATATCAAAAGGACTATTATCATTTATTACACACCCCTTCACCCCTTTCTAGAGGGGAATATTTGATTTTCAAATGTATATTTCGCTTCAATATAAGTCTTATTCAGTTTTACAATCTAATACCTCTCTGGTACTGCATAAATAGAAGATTACATATATGTCGTTTTGAAAGCAAGAGAAAAATAGTGTCGACACCGAGACCAATTACGTGTTTTAAAATGCGTGAAGGCTTCCTTTTTATTCAAATATCAATAATTAACCTATCGAATTAAGTACCTTTATATTTTGAATAAAATTTGTTTAGTTTTTCGTAAGAAATATTAAACATTTAATCACTGACAACAGTTAATGATATTGATATGAAAATTTCGGTTTGCAGAAAAGAACATTTTAATGCAGCTCACCGTTTATATAATCCGGACTGGTCCGCAGAAAAAAACGAAGCTGTCTTTGGAAAATGTAACAATCCTAGTTTTCATGGTCATAATTATGATCTGATCGTAAAGTTAACTGGGGAACCTGATCCGGAAACGGGTTATGTTTTTGACCTAAAAGAACTGAAAAATATCATCAGAACTCATATCATAGACAAATTCGATCATAAAAACCTTAATCTGGATACAGAGGAATTTAAAGATCTGAATCCAACGGCTGAAAATATTTCAGTTATTATTTATAATATTTTAAGAAAAAATATAGACGATAAATACGATATAAAAATCACACTTTATGAAACAGAACGGAACTTTGTTGAATATCCGGCTTAATGGATTTACCCATGATGAGATCGGAGATGACCATGTAGGTACATCCGCTAAAACTCCTATGCGTCCTGATGCTTTTGCGATGGAGGATAAAATGAAAATGAAACTGATTGAAAAGCATTTCAGGGAAATAATGAATATCCTTGGCCTGGATCTTACGGACGATAGTTTGAAAGGGACACCACACAGGGTAGCCAAGATGTATGTAAAGGAGATTTTCAGTGGCCTTGATCCCAAAAACAAACCACAGGTAAAACTCTTCGAGAACAAATACAAATACAACGAAATGCTGATCGAAAAGGATATTACATTTTACTCAAATTGTGAACATCATTTCGTTCCTATTATCGGCAAAGTTCATGTTGGATATATTTCCAATGGCAATGTTATTGGCCTTTCTAAAATTCATCGTATCGTCAACTATTACGCCAGAAGACCACAGGTTCAGGAAAGAATGACTATTCAGATCGCTAATGAACTACGAAAAATTCTCAAATCGGAAAATGTCGCTATTGTAGTTGATGCTGACCATTTATGTGTTTCATCAAGAGGTGTGGGAGATACTACCTCCAGTACGGTTACTTCGAAATATTTCGGGAAATTTCAGGAAGACACCTATAAACATGAATTTCTGAAACATATATATCAAAAATAGTTCGTGGTAGATTGATTAGTGGGTTAGATTATCAGGTCCCCGACGAATAGTCGGGGCTTTTTTATTTAGGCGCAAAAAAGATGAATTACCAGATTGATTTGATGTCAAATATCTTCAGATCCTTTATGTTTAATTCCCTTTCAGGAATGATATGAATCTGCGAATATTCTTCAGATGGGAAAAATATATCTGTCATGACCGTAAGTCCATTATCAGCAAAAAACTCGATAGAAGCTACATCGAATATCAAACGCATTTCTACATCTTCATCTATTGCTATCCTGGGCGCATAATGAATCGCAGCAAATTGATCATTGAAATCACTTTTCCCTGACGCAGTCCGGTTTATATAATATTTCTGGTCTTCCTTCAGGTAACCAATTACTATTTTATCTCCCAGTATATTACTTACTACAATTTTTAAATCGTCAGGATTTTCAATTACCATGGAAACCTCAAACAATCCATTTTCCATTCCGGAATCCAGATCTATTATAAAAGGTTCTTCAATGGTTTTTTCTTCCATATGATATATTTCTTGCCTGATATTATTATACTCCATAACTGGCGTTGAAGCCAGATGGAAAGAGCCAGAATCGTTTATCAGACTTAATTTCCTGGGTAAAGTCATGGCGCTCCTCCATTCTACGGTGGGTACGCGTGTGGCATACAACCAATTACTCATCCAACCTAAGAATATTCTCCTATCTACGACATTTGACCAGGTAACACCGGCATAATTATCCGTTCCAAAATCAATCCATCTGATAGTCGTATCCACAGGGATAAAGCTGTTTCCATCAAACTCCCCTGTAAAATACTGTGTAGCTGAGCCACCATTAGGTCCTCCGGGATTAATACTCACCAGTAATACCCATTTTTTTGTTCCTGTATTATCTTCAAGTTGAAATAGATCCGGGCATTCCCAAACACCCCCATGTGCACCGATATCCTTACCAAAATCACTTTCAAACTCCCAATGAATCAGATCTTCTGACGAATAAAAACTGACATGATCGGATACTGCTAAAACCATAATCCATTTATTTTCAGATCCATACCAGATTACTTTGGGGTCTCTGAAATCTCTGATACCGGGATTATTCAGTACAGGATTATTTTCGTATTTTTTCCAGGATTCTCCATTATTTAGACTGTAAGCTATGCCCTGTGTCTGAAAATTATTCTTACCAGCTTTTTCTCCCTCCGGATCATGATAGGTAAAAATTGCAACCAATGGCGGATTATCTATACTTCCCAATCCGGATGTATTATTCGTATCCACTACAGCACTCCCTGAAAATATATATCCGTGTTCATCGGGAAATAATGCAATGGGTTTGTGTTCCCAATGTATCAGATCATTGCTGGTTGCATGTCCCCAGTGCATCGGGCCCCATACATTACTATCCGGATAATGTTGATAAAACAGATGATAGATACCCTTAAAAAATACCATACCATTCGGATCATTCATCCATTGACTTTCCGGAGAAAAATGAAATTGAGGGCGATGCTTCTCTTGAAAATCCACTAAATCCTGGTTTAAAACAGCATCTTTTTGTTTTTTATCGACTTTGGCACAAGAAAAAGAAAAAAAAACGAGAAAAATCAGAGCTATGGATTTTTTCATATTCGTATGGTTAGTGATACAAGAACCGCAATATCCCGTTCAAATAAAAATCAGCCATGTTAACTGCTAACAAATTTGAAATTTAAGATACTTCTTAAATTTAAAAAAATCCTGTATAGAATCTTAAATTACCCGGATTAAGACAATATGAACTGGTTTTACAGTTGATTTTCTTCCTTTATCCTTCGTAATATAAACTCCAATTGGGTATCCTTTCCACTCACCAGGTCTGGTAAATCCATCGCAATCGGAAAATCCACGTTGAATTTTTCACCATATTTAAATCCGGAAACATCTGTCATGAATATCATCTGTGGTATATTGGCTATGATCCCGGTATGAGGTAATCGAATCTGCGTGCTCATATCATTGCAATAAAACGAACTGCCTGGCTCCTCCCCTACAAATTTTACCAGATTATGATATTTTAGTAATGAGACCAGATGACCTGTAGTTGAAAGGACTCCTCCATCCACCAGCACATAACAATTACCCGAAAAAGCCTTCTCGTTAGGTGACATTTCTCTGTATAAGGGTTCAAATTCATCCGCACGATTTTTATTTTCAAAATAAACGAAAGAATCCTCTGCCAGGTAAGAAAGTAGGATAGCCGCAAAAATAGGATGGCCACCCCGATTGCCTCTCACATCCAAAACAAGATTTTTAAACTTTCTTTGATTGACCTCAGAGAATATCTGATCAAGCTGTGTAAGATACCCGTCAATGTCACTTATGCCGAATGTAGGAATACGTAGCATACCAAGACTCAACTCTTCCATGTTTGAATAGGATAAACTTTCACTTTTTTGTTCCATTCCATTTTTATTATCCTTAAAATTTTCTATCTGTTGGGATGAAACTGCATTTATCTGAAAATGTGAAAGGTTACCGTAGTCTGCAGGTTTGTATGTTATATCAAATTGGGTAGAATTGTCCAGCAATCGAAAATAAGAATTAAAATTACGGTTGATCTCAAAATACTTTGAAGAAACATTATGTCCATCCGCAGGTATCCATGAAAAGATGATCTCCCTGATTTCACTAATTTCCTTTCCGTTTATAGATAGGATTTCTGATCCTTGTAGAATATTATTTTCCTTTGGAAAACTGGAAATACAAAAGGATTGCTCCCCAATAAATCGAATTTCCAGGGGTAAATAATTACCGGATTCCTCCAGAGTCGTCTGATATTGATCTGAAAAACGAATTCCGGTATGACTGCATTTGACTTTTTCAACGATCGGTGCTATTAACTGATAAAATTCCAGCGTGTTTAACCCGACGTTTAACAGTTCATTTGACTTCATGAATAATTTGTTGAGTTCTGACTTATCGGTAAATCTGTACAACTGAGGATGAGTTGATTCCAGATTATTTTTCAGATAATTGAGATCTTCTTTCAGTTGTTCGTAGGAAAATTGTCGATGTAGAAGTTCCAGATCATTCACTGAGATCTCCCTGTCCTGGTCACTGGAAACTTTGAATTTGACCAGTTTTAATGGATGTTTTGATAAATCAGGAAAAATAAAATAACCTTCAATCCGGTTATTTTCCATATCCCAGGTACCCTCGAAATCTGTGTTTTTTGCAGGTATCGTAAAAAATAATTGCGGACCTGCAATTTTGATATCCGAAAGTTGATCATTCTGTATTTGCTGGTTTCCGTCATACATGACCAGTCGTCCTGAAAACTGATTTCCTTCATTTACTTCCAGTATCATTTCCAGATCAAACTGATCCATAAATTTACCTTTCCATGTACCTGTGATCGGATTGGGATCATCAGAAAAGGTTTGGGTAAAAAAACATAGGCTAGTCAGTAATAGGAATACTATTTTTATGGCTGTTTTCATGATCGTTCTATTTAAAAAGTGATATCAAATATCTCATGTTGCTCGTGCATGAGGTGCAAAATGTTTTCAATATAAAAAGAACTTTGGTTTAACCTGCTAAGATAATTAACGGTATCAGGAAATTTTAATATCATTTAATAGACCAGCTTGTATAAATCGTAGATCAATACTACTTTTTCGTCTTCTAAACATTATTAGGATCTTGTGTGAAGGGGAAGGAAAACAGGAATATAATGTCAGGAGTGTTGTGGCTGGCTATTAACCTCAACGATTTCCAATTATTTTTTAGTCAAATACCAATCTGCTGTCAGTTTGATCCCTTCCTGGTAGCTTACTTTTTCAAAAGGGAAAGTCTTATCAAATTTAGTGCTGTCAAAAAGATAATCTGAATCGTTTTGATACAACATTTCTATATTTTCTTTCAGGTCCCTATTAAAGATACCCATCATCTTGATCAACCATTTCCCTACTACCATATATTTCGGATCTTTATTAAATGCAATAGCGGCCTGCTCAATAAATTCTTTTCCTGTTAACACATTGTGATCAGAAGGTAAATGCCAGATCTGATTATAGGCGTGATCAGTATTACCGAGTAAAGCAGTTGCCTTACCAGCATCCGGTGTATACGTAAAGGAATGTTTAACCTTATCATTTACCAGCCATTGAGCTGATTTCCCTTTTGCCATATTTTCAAATACAGTCACGGATACAACACTTAAAGGAGTATCCGGACCGTAAAAATCAGCTGCCCGGGCGATTAAAGCTTTAAGAACTCCCTTATCCACTTCATTCATTAACATTTCAGCTATTTTTGCCCGCACCTCTCCCTTATTACTTACAGGTTGTACAGAAGTAAGTTCAGTCATCCATCCGTCTACTTTACCATACATATATACATTATCAAAAAAGACAAGTTTCGCCTTGTGTTCTTTACAGGCATCGATCACATTCTGCATGATCACCGGCCAGGTGGATTGCCAGATATGTAATTGATATGGTAATCCGACAGTTAAATATATTACCTCAGATCCTTTTACTGCCTGGAATACCTGATCCTTTACTGTGAGATCTGCACTCATTAATTCATCATTTTCATTTACTTTTTTGGGATTTCTACTGACCAGCCTGATTTGATTTGTGTAATGTGTGAGATTTTTTGCAATTTCTTTTCCAATGATTCCGGTAGCGCCTAGTATGGTTTGCATTCTATTAATTTATCATATAAAATTTATTCCTCATTTTTCAATTTATCTGATTCATTATTTTCAGGTGCGATCAACTCACCAGTTAGGGTATATATAAAAATTACAGGTTTGTCGGTCATTTTCTGAACCAATGGCCTCAGGATCAATTCTGCATTATTCCTGGTATCCTCCAGAATACCGTTTTCTATTGCGCTCTTTCTGATTTGACGTTCTGCCTCCCGATAAGCATTCTGAATAACTCCTTCCATTTCTTCATTGTCTGAAAAAATCCGGCTCCACCAACCTGATCTTTCAAAATCGTATATTCTTGTATTTTCCAGATCCAGTTTGTAATAGCAAATTTCAGGATCCGGCAGATGAATGATCAATGTATCATCCGTATAAATAATATCATTTAATTTCAGTTTTGTCAGATCAATGCAACCGACAGCTTCACCACGTGTGATTAATACTGCCTTTAAATCCGGACTATAGTCAAATTGTCGGATAGCTGTGGTTCCTTTTATCTTTCCTTCACTTAATTGCTGATAATCAAATATTTCGTGATAGTTATACCTGACCAGTTCAATTTTACCCAGATCTTCAACTTTTTCCAGTATAAGTGTTGTGTTGATAACCTCAACAGTTCTTTTTCCTGATTTTCCTGGAAATTCAAATCCTGCATACCATAAAATCAATAGGATTCCGATAAGTAGCCATGGTAAAGAATATAACAGAAACTTGATTTTTTTCATTGTTGTATTACAAAACAACCGGTGAAGATACAGGTTATATTGCTAAAAATAAAGGAAGTGTAATAATCCTTCCTCCAAATAGCAGTAAGAACTGAACTGATCTTACCAATTTTTATGGTTACAGATTATAAATTAACTTTTTGTATATATTGATAACTTCTTGCAATACTCTCAAAAATATCAATGGGTGAATGATCCTGTTCGACAAAGGTATTTTTCACTCCCGTTTCTTGAGCTGATGTTAATACTTTTTCGAAATCGATAATTCCATCACCAACAGCCTGAAATGCCTCTTCCGAAACATCGAAAGTAGTGTAATCCTGTGGAACTCCAGGTTTCAGGTCTTTCAAATGAAGAAAAACAACCTGTCCTGATAATTTTTTTATCCAGGACGAAGGATCATTCCCAGATATGGTTGTCCAGAATACATCCAATTCAAGTTTTACCAGATCAGGATCGAAAATATTGATCATGGCCTCAAGAGGTGTTGTGCCTTCCATAGGTTCAAATTCAAAACTGTGATTATGATAATATAACTGTACTCCTGCTGCTTTACTTTTTTCCCCGACCTCATTTGCACGATCAGCTAAAAGTTTATAATCATCTAGCGATGTTCTTTCTTCATTAAAAAGAATTGCAATGCCCATGTAGTCTACCTGGCTCCTTGCACAATCTTCTATGATATGATCGATGGAGTAATTGTCCGCCTTATTTATTCCCATCTGATTGGCTTCGTTCCATTTATTCGTAATATATCCGGGTAAAAAGTGTGTGCTTACTACTCTCATCCCTAAATCATTTACGACCGGAACGTACTGGGACAACATTTGTGTTTCAAAAAATTCTAATTCCTTGTATCCAATCTCAGCCACTTTTTTCAATGTTTCTTCCGGATTATCTAGGAAATAATCCCTCACAGTATATAATTGTAATCCCAGATGATCACCAAATTTATGCATCTCAGGTTCAACTGCCAGAGTTTTATCTCTGGATTCATTTGATTTTTTTCTTGTTTCACAGGCAGTAAAAGTTAATGATGGTATTCCCAGCGTCGCCATTGATACCAACCTTAGAAATTTTTTTCGATTAATTTTTGAATTCATAGTATTAAAAAGAATTATTTACTTTAATTAATTTAAAGAAAACATTAATAAACTCTATATAATATAATTTATCGATCTTCATTCCAGATATTAATGGATGCCTCAGGCATATCTTCCGGATCCAACACGACATGTTTTATTTTTGTCCGATTCCAGGTATATACAATATGAATCAGCCCTTTTTTATCCTCTATGATTGAAGGGTATGAATATTCTCCTGATTTATTTTCAAGTTCAATTGAAGCATTCCAGGTATCACCGTCTTCACTTATTGCAAGATTTAAGGGATACCTGGGCCCGCCCCATTTATTTACCGGTTTACGGCTGTGATTATAGACAAGTATATGTTTTCCATTCGATAATGTAACGGCATCAATACCTGAATTGGGATTGGGTAAGACTGTCGGTTCCAGTACACTCCATGACCTGCCCTGATCTTGCGAAAGTGAGGTAATAATAAATCCATCTTTACCTCTGCAAAGCATTTGAATCCATCCATTTTTCAAATGTAATAAGGTGGGTTGTATCACCTGATAATTGGATTCGGGATCAACCTGCACCTTCGGTATCCAGGTTTCTCCAAAATCTTTCGTGATTTCTACATGAACTTTCCATCCATCATGTTCGGTACTTGAAAAACAAAGTAAATCTCCATTTGATAAAAGTTCCGGTTTATTTTTAATGGGTCCGAGTATCCCATCCGGTAATTTTTCAGGATCGGACCAACTTTGCCCACTATTTTCAGACCGCTTTTTCATTCCCCACCATGATGATGGATCGGGTCCTACCTTATAAAACAATAACAGGTCTCCATCAGGAATCTGGTATAATACCGGATTCCAGCATGGATATCTTTGACCCTCGAATATCCCATCTGCCACTGTAAAGGGTTTACTCCAGGTATCATTTACCTTTCTACTGAGCCAGATTTCAACATCCTGATGTTTTTCATGTGTCCCGCCAAAAAAAGCGACCACCAATCCATCGGGAGTTTCAGCAATGGTGCTGGCATGACATGACTTAAAGGGGGCCTGCTCGAATATAAATTCCTGAACGATTAACGGATTTTGCTGGGCAAATGTCTCAAAAAAAAATATTGAAAAAAAACTGAAAAATACGATAAACCACCTGGTCAGAATGTAGAAGTTCATATTATATCTATATTGGGATCTTTATTTCAAATCGTGTAAAATTATTCTTCTCACTCTGTAATTGAATACGCCCATCCAATTTTTCAACTGCACTTTTTACGACATACAGCCCAAGACCGTTACCATGAGATAATTCGGTTCCCCTGAAATACATTTCAAAAATGCGATTAAAAAATGATTCATCAATACCAATGCCTTTATCTTCAAAAACGATTCTCATATTTTCATTATGTTCTAATATATTTACAGAGATTCTGGCTTTTTCCTCACCAGCGTAATGAATGGCATTTTCAACCAGATTGTCCAAAATTATACTGATGATCTTATTTCTGGAATCTACATCCTTATAATGTTCCAGGTTTATATTAAAAATAAATTGATGACCTTCACTGATTGCGGATGCTTTAATATCTTCGAGTACCTGATGCAGAGAAACTGCCTGTCCATTAACCTGAAAACTACTGATCTCGTATAACATATAAAACTTTTTAAGCATTACATCCATGTTATTCACCGTATCTCCCATTAGCTCCATAAGTTCCATTCCTTTGGGATCAATTTTCATTAACCTGGCCACTTCATTCAATCCCATCAATGTTGTTAACGGTCTTCTGAAATCGTGTGAACTTCTGTAAAACAAAAGATCTAACTCTCGATTGAGTTTCTGTAATTCTTCAGTTCTTTCCTCAACTTTATTTTCTAATTGCTGATTAATCTGTCTAATCTCTTCATTAATTTTGATTAACTCGTTGGATAATTTCTCATATTTAGTTTTCAGAAAAATAATCAGATATCCTCCTAATGCAAATAATATAAATTTATATACATATGCATAAGGTGGATTATAGATAGGATCCCGGGCAATCCAAAGCTCAGGATAGAGATTCTCAATTAACATGATAGCCAATATATTAATAAATGTAAAACCCAATAATACAGGCCGTTCCTTATTATTTGCAATGATGAGCGAAACAGTAAAAATGAGATAAAAAATAATTACATTGGCAATATTAAATCCCCCTCCATCAATAATGATGGCTGCATTGATTATTGCATACAGGGTACAGATTACCAATTTACCTAACCATCGTATAGCACTCCATTTTTTAGCCTGATAATAAACAAAAACAAAAAGCAGGAAGGAAATCGACTCTATGACAACTGAATAATAATTCTTAACATAAAAGAGGTCGATGAAAAATAATATAATAGTTGTGATAACGCCAAAGATACTTATAGTTATAAAAAACCGGTATTCCAGCTGTTTGGATTTATCTGTTTGAAATATTACACTGGCCTTCACTTAGAATTTTAAATTTTATTACAGTATAATGAAAATAAAATTCAAAACGAAGATTGATTATTAAAAAATCCTTGAAAATATGCGATAGCATTTAATTTCCGCTGTTTTAATCTTGAGGTAATATTTTCTGTATATGATTTTGGCTAAAGGTCAGATGCTGAGCTGTTTCCCATACTTTGATTTTACACTAAATTAATTTAATATCCCCTAGCTGTAATATTAGTTGATTGAAAGCCCTTATGCGCCAGGTGTCTGAGATGATTTCAAGGGTTTGTCGAAAGGAGAGTGAAGTCACCTGAGCGCACAAGAACTTTGATTTTACTGGTTGTCCATATAACCAGTTTCAAAAATGTTTTTTTTGCTGAAACATTACATCAATAAATGCAAAGAACAAAGGACTTTCGCACTAGTTCCAAACTAATATCTTTGCCTGATGCTAATATAGAGGTATTAATTTTTTAATAAATTCTAAAATGATAACAAAACCTACATCAGTAATAAAAGATGATAGATTAGGTATTAATATTTCACATATAATTAAAAATCATCATGATACCCCTCCACAGATCAGTTTATGAAGAATCATTTACTAAATAGGGATTTTTATTAAAATGTAATATTTAAAGCATTATGTAAATATTCAGGCATCTCACTCAATAAAAGAACTATACTCAAACTATTCTAACTTAGAAAAATTTAAGCGAATGAATTATCGCGTTTCATATTATTGAAATTTAAGTTAGTTTATTAAAATGAAAATGGTATTTAAGCATTAACTTATACAGACGAGAATTTACTTTTATAATAATCTGGAAATAAAATTATATTCGCATTGTCTAAAGAAATGATAATTATTTTATATTAAGATATTATTTTTACTCATTGCCTGATAGTAGACAATACATCAAAAAATATGAGATTTTTGAAATTTTTATTTTCTTTTATCATTACTGCAGGATTAATCGTCTTCTTAAATCAAAAAGCTGCCATTACTGGGCTTGGAGATATCCCTCCGCTCGGTAAACTTCTCGATCCATTTCACGGTTTCTGGCAGAATGCTGAAAAAGATCCTCTCGATCTGAAAATTTCTTTGGAGCAGCTTAAATTATCAGATGAAGTTCAGGTGCTTTACGAAAAAAATCTCATCCCGCACATTTATGCAAACAATGAATATGATTTATATTTTACCCAAGGATATCTTACGGCATATCACAGACTTTGGCAAATGGAATTTCTATGCTATTTAGCCTCCGGGAGGGTATCAGAAATTCTTGGAAAGGTAGCATTGAATTTTGATCGGATTCAGCGCCGGAAAGGGTTGGCCTATGGTGCGGAAAATTCATTAAAAGAATTGGAAAGGGAAAAGGGAAATCTTCGATTTATTCAAGCCTATTCTGATGGAGTTAATGCCTACATCAGCCAATTGAAATATAAAAGCTATCCAATTGAATATAAAATATTGAATTATCAGCCAGAAGAATGGACCCCATTTAAAAATGTTTTACTGCTGAAATACATGGCTGATGATCTATCCGGGAGCGATTATGACCTGCAAAACACGAATATGGTACAGATTTTTGGTAAAGAAAGATTTGATTTCCTATTTCCGGATGTACCAGAAGGAATTGATCCGATTATTCCTTCAGACGTTAAATGGAATTTCGATCCAGTAGAAGTTACTACCCCCGAAAATTTTTCAATCCAGAGTAAATTTTCACCGGTCATACCGGAAAATATTGAAGATGGAATCGGCAGTAATAATTGGGCTTTGTCTCCCAGAAAAACTAAAAATGGAAATGCGATTCTATGCAATGATCCTCATTTGAGATTTAGCATACCTTCAATCTGGTTTGCACAGCAATTAAAAGCTCCTGGAATTAATACGTTTGGTGTTACCATTCCGGGATTACCTGGAGTACTGTTAGGATTTAACGATTCCATTGCCTGGGGTTTAACCAATGCCCCCCGGGATGTGAGAGATTGGTATCAAATTACGCTTAAAGATGGGGAAAAAGAAGAATACTTATATGATGGCAAATGGTTAAAAACCCAGAAAAGGATTGAAAAAATTAAAATTAAAGGGGGCAAGATGTATAACGACACTGTGATTTACACACATTATGGTCCGATAGTCTATGATGATACCTGCGAAGATGATTCATCTAAAATGAATTTTGCTTTACGTTGGACGGCCCACCTTCCTTCAAAGGAAATTATGATGGTTTATCATTTGAATCGTACAAAAAACATCAATGAATTAGAAAAAATTTTAATAGATTTCGAATGCCCACCACAAAATCTGGCTATAGCCACAAGACAAGGTGATATCGGTATTTTTATAGAGGGCAAATTCCCATTAAAATGGAAAGAACAGGGTAAATTTCTGATGGATGGCAGTGATCCCAAATATGAATGGCAGGGCTACATTCCAGATGAACATGATGCCAAAGTCATCAATCCTAAAAGAGGATTCATCAGTTCATCAAATCAACACCCATTTACAGAGGATTATCCTTATTATTATTACAATAATACAGAAGAATATTTTCGAAATCGGAGGATCAATGACAAACTATCAGCTCTGATGGATATTACCATTGATGAAATGATGCAATTACAAAACGACACATACCACCTTCTGGCAGCCGAGGCCCTTCCTGTAATGCTTGACAGCCTCGATACAGCTATCTTGACCAACAATCAACTCAAGATCTACAATGACCTGCGAAATTGGGATTTTTCTACAGAGCCTGAACTGGTAAGTCCTTCCTATTTCGAAGCCTGGTGGAATAAATTATATGATTTTTTATGGGATGAATTTGATCAGGATGTCCCTCTTGTCAAACCAAACGATTATATAACTATTAACATATTGAACAATCATCCCTTAGATTCTGCATTTGATATGGTTAATACATCTGAAAAAGAAAAAATCAAAGATATATTGACGATGTCTTACCTGGCAACTATTGATAGTATCAGTAACTGGAAAGATCAACATCCTGATGATGAACCGGTTTGGTATAAGTTTAAAAATACCAGGTTGATGCATATGACCGATCTCCGACCTTTTAGCATGTTACAGATACCGACCGGAGGTAACAAGCATATCGTAAGTGCCAATGGACCTACCTGGGGAGCTTCATGGAGGTTAATTGTTGAAATGGGTGAACAGATCCGCGCTTATGGTATTTACCCGGGAGGACAAAGTGGTAATCCGGGCAGTCCGGCTTATGATACTTTTGTCGAAGACTGGGCTTCAGGTGAATATTTTGAAATAAATTACTGGCAAGATCCCGTTAAAAATCTGGAAGACATCAAGATGGTAAGATTCCATAATGGGTCAAAGTGATAAATCGGAGAATGGCATAAAATAATGCATGATAAAAAATAATATGTAAATGAAATTCCTGATAAAATTAATCCTTATAAGCATTTTGACTTATGCATTTGAGCAATTTTTGCCCTGGTGGTCGATTGCCATTGCAGCATTCCTGGGAGGAATAATATTTAAAACAAGGGGCATTAATGCCTTCCTTGCCGGAGCGCTGGGTGTAGGATTGGTATGGTTATGGGTGGCATGGCGTATTGATTACGAAACTAACTCAATTCTCACAATCAAAATAGCAGGAATCTTTCAGCTCGAAAATAAAAACCTACTCATTGCCATCACCGTTTTACTGGGTAGTCTAATTGGTGCTTTTTCAGCCTGGACAGGTTATAACTTCAGAAGTTTATTTGAAAAGAAACAGCGAAAAGGATATTATAGTTAACCCCGATTATTCATAAATTATTTTTATAATAGAATGCCACCAGTATATAACTCATTTATTTTCAAATAAATGCGTAACGGGGTTAACCCTCGATAAGCAGAAATTCAATTACTCCTTTGGGCTACCGAGTAAACATAAAATTCAGAAATAAATGTGTATCTTGTTGATTGTCAGATAATTGTGCTTCTTGCACCTTTGGGCGCCTGCCTGCCCGGTGAAGTCCAGTGCGTGGCAGGCAGGCAGGAAAAATTCATGAATTTTTCGGGTTAATCCGGATTATTAAATTTTCAGTTTAACTGAGACAAACAAATAGCTATAAAACGCTATGAGAATAAAAGAAGATACGCGTCGTACTATTCACTAAACATGAACATGCTTTTCAGCATGATAACTAGACCGTACCAGAGGGCTGGATTCAACATATTTTATTCCACGTTTTAATCCCTCTTCCTTATAAAATGCAAATTTATCCGGGTGAATAAATTCAGCAACCTCAATATGTAACCTGGTTGGCTGCAAATATTGACCAATGGTCAAAATATCACAACCATGAGCAATCAGATCATCTATAACTTTAAAAACATCTTCATCCGTCTCCCCTATTCCAACCATTATTCCGGATTTTGTTCTTTTACCAAATTCCTTTGTTTTTTTTATCTGTTCAAGACTTCGAGAATATTTAGCCTGGGGCCTGACACGGCGGTACAGCCCCTCGACCGTTTCCATATTATGCGATACTACCTCCTGACCAGCGCTGATCATGTGATATAGGGCATCCCAAGAACCCTTTACATCAGGAATCAAGGTTTCTATAGTGGTTTCCGGACTTAATTCCTTTGTTAATTTAACAGTTTGGTGCCATATTTCAGCTCCTCTATCCTTCAACTCATCCCGATTCACTGACGTGATAACGGCGTGTTTCACCCCCATTGTCTTAATCGCCTCTGCCACCCTTCTTGGCTCATCTTCATCATATTCCGGCGGGCGTCCTGTAGCCACGGCGCAGAACGTACAACTTCGCGTACATACATTCCCAAGGATCATAAATGTTGCTGTTCCTGCACCCCAGCACTCTCCCATATTCGGACAATTGCCACTTTCGCAAATGGTATGTAATTTATTTTTATCTACAATGTGCCTTACACGGGTGTATTCCTTACCAACAGGTAATTTAACTCGTAGCCATTCAGGTTTTTTAATTGTGACGGATTTTTTATGCTTATTTACTATAGGTAATTCAATCATACTTTTTTCCCATTCCTACAAATCTAATAAAAAACACAGATAATTTTATGCAGAGGATTAACGGCGGGAACCATAATAAAGAGTGACAAATGAATTTGGAAATACATTTTCCTGTTCAGCAGTGGGTATTATTGGTATCTTTTTTGTAAATGCTTCCACCATGAATCCTACCTCAATCCCGAAAACATTATATTTTATAGTTCCAAATTCAAATGATAAGCCAAACTTAGAATTTAATCCAAAGACCAGATCAGATTCTCCTACTCCCTGAAATAAATTTCCTGTACCAAGAATATTATTCTGATCATAATGTATCTCAGGATTGTACTGCTCCCTGACTACATTTCCATCTGTTCTTAAATATTCGATATAATAAGGAGCAACGATGCCAAGTGAGGGGCCCAATGCTATGATTCCATCAATCTGAACTCCCTGCTGAGGTGCTTTTTTGAAAAAAGTCCATGAACGGCCACCATGTACTCTCAAACTATAAAGGTAATTAGATTTACCATAGATATAAGTATTGCCCGTGAATGAATAATATCTTTCCTCTTTAGGATGCTTTACGTTGACAATTTCCAAACCGAAATAGTGAAAAGCATCATTACGGTGTCTGATGGAATATTTCATAACAGCTCCACCGATCAATCCGCTATTGGTCGCCTTTGTAATACCGAAGGCAATCTCCTTACCATATTCAAAACTGGAAGGTGCCTGCGCCACAACTTTAGCAGCCATGAACACTATGATCAGAGGGATCAGCCAGGTAGTGACTTTCATAAACAGATTTCTGAACTCCAACCTAAATAATTTTAAAATTTATTAAAAATAACGAAAAAAATAATCCGATTGTTATTCTGAACTTAGATTTATAGTAATATGTCAGTTAATCTACAGGATAGGGAATATAAACAAAGCTTGTTAACTGCTCATCTACAACGAATAAACAGCAATATTCATCGGCATCTTTGAAAGTCTTTTTAAATTCCTCCTCTTTCTCAATGAGTTTCCGTTGAATAAATTCATCCAGGTACGATGCGTAATAATTCCATTCAATATCAAAATCCTTTCTGCTGATTAACAGCTGACCAATGGGAATCTCAATTCTGGAAATGGCAAAAATTGGGAATTCAGAGAATCCTCTTTTCCGAATCTGGTATGAAGCTTCCTTCAGATGGTCCGATACTTTTACAAAATCCTGCGTAATAGTCCCCAGGTACTTACCATTCAATTCGGGATCGTTATCAATGAAATAATTATTATCCATGATCTTTCAATTCCAGTAAGGCTATATTTTCAATATGATGTGTCTGGGGAAACATGTCTACAGGCTGGGCTTTTTTAGGCTGATAATATTCCTTCAATAACTCAATATCCCTTGCCTGGGTCGCAGGATTACAGCTTACGTATATGATTCTTAAAGGTTTTGCATCAATAATTCCAGCAATCACATCTTTATGCATTCCTGCCCTTGGGGGATCGCTGATCACCACATCGGGTTTACCAAATTTTTTTATAATATCACTTTTGATAGTTTCTTTTATATCACCTGCAATAAAAAAAGTATTTCCTATTTTGTTTAAATCGGAATTTAACTTTGCATCCATGACCGCTTCTTCAACATATTCAAATCCGATCACTTTTTTTGCATGCTTAGCGATAAACAGGGCAATGCTACCAGTTCCTGAATAAAGGTCATAAACTATTTCATCATGTTTAATATTTGCAAATTCCCGGACTACCGAATATAACCTGTAGGCCTGATCCGAGTTGGTTTGAAAAAATGATTTTGGACCAATTTGAAATACAAGCTCCTCCATTTTTTCCATTATATATTTTCGGCCTGAGAAATGAATCGCCTCAAGATCCTGATAGGATTCATTCCTTTTAGAGTTGATAATATAATATAGGCTGGTTATTTCCGGAAAAGTTTTATTAAGAAAATTGAGTAATTTTTGAATCAGTATTTTATCATAGTATTTGACCTGCAGGATAACCATCCATTCTCCGGTATTACTATTTCGTATGATCAAATTTCTGAGAAATCCAACATGTTCTTTCAGATCATAAAAAGGAATCGAATTTGATTTTGCGTAATTTTTAAATGCATTCCTGATTCTGTTTGTAAGATCATCCTGAAGGTGACAAGTGTTTATATCAAGTACCTTATCAAACTGTCCTGGTTTATGAAAACCCAGTCCATTACGATCCAATTCAATTCCGGATTCGATCTCATCTCCGGAAATCCAACGTCGATTTGAAAATGTATACTCCAGTTTGTTGCGATAGAATTTTTGTGAAGCTGATCCGATAACCGGCAGTAATTCAAAATCTTTAATTCTCCCAATCCGTTCAAACTGGTCCCTGACTTGCTGGTATTTAAAATCCAGTTGTTTTTCGTAATTGATGTGTTGCCATCTACAACCTCCACAACTCCCGTAATGAGAACAGAAAGGTTCCTGACGAAATGTAGAAAATTGATGAAAATGTACCGGAGTCGCTTCCAGATAGTTTTTCTTTTTTCTGGTGATCCTGATATCAACAATATCACCAGGAGAGGAATTTTCTACAAAAACCACTTTCCCATCCACTCGGGTCAGACATTTGGCTTCTGCAGCGAAATCTTCAATGGTAACGTATTCTAAGATATCTTTTTTCTTTGTCATTCTTCTGACAAAGTTAACCCGATTTATTGATAAATGATTTAACAATCAAAGTAATTAATTAAGGTAACTTATTGATATTCAAATGAATATATTGTCGGGTTAATCCTCGATAAGCAGAAATTCAATTACTCCTTTGGGCTACGGAGTAAACATAAAATTCAGAAATAAATGTGTATCTTGTTGATTTTCAGATAATTGTGCTTTTTGCTCCTTTGGACGCCTGCCTACTCGGTGAAGTCCAGTGCGTGGCAGCTTACTATATTGCAGTAGTGGATAAATTGTGAAAAAAGGCATTACTGCAATTGTTAGTTTAGCTAATTAATTAAATCCTA
>Ga0209536_100004594_pt1 | contig 21802 bp, 22 predicted proteins | sample DeeMarSeWOR28_12_FD_187461 | JGI IMG/M metagenome (GOLD analysis project Ga0209536, IMG submission 187461) | Marine sediment microbial communities from White Oak River estuary, North Carolina - WOR-2-8_12 (SPAdes) (version 2) | ecosystem: Environmental > Aquatic > Marine > Intertidal zone >... | reverse complement strand
TGATCTCCGTCTTTATGGTTCACATCCGTGAGGGGCTGAGCCAAGCTCAGCTTGGGGTTCGAGTCCGTTCGCGCCCTTATATGAACTCTGGTTCAAAAACCAGGGTGTTTTTCGTTTATATAGGTCTTGAGATTGGTGATTTAGCCCAAAATACAGTTTGCTGACCGCACGGATAGCAGATTAACGTGGTGCTGTAGTGAAGCAAAGTTGCCTATCCCAATCGCAAATCTTTTAGAGAATGTCTGCTAATGTTTCGGTCGGCAGGCGTCTATGGAACACGCTTTAAGAGTGTCTGGGCCATTGGCTTATTGTTGTTTTCCAAATAGTTGCAGGCGGATGAATGCCGCAGGATACGCCGAGTAACTCCTTCCAGTCGCGAATATGTGGGCCAGCTCTTCTGCCGTTAATGGACCTTACCCCTAAATCCCTCATCGCCCGCACCTTCGCCATCTCTATCTATTCGCTCTATCTCATAAGCTCCCAAATCAACCCGGCAACCAGCCGTTTTACTTGAGGTTTTTGGCGCACTGGGCATAATAGCGTTTGATAACGCACAACGTGAGGGTTAGACGATGGGTATTGAAAAGGTTTGCATTGTTGGGGCGTCAGGCAAGCTGGGACAGTACATGGTGCAGCATGCGCTGGACCGCGGCTACGAGGTGATTGGCGTTTGCCGCGAACAAAGTACACCTAAGCTTGATGCTTATAAAGATCAGATGACCATTTATCCCGGGGCGACGAATGATCGCGAGGTGATCGAGAAAGCGGTTGTGGGATGTGATGGCGTACTTACCGTGCTTGTGCCTTGGGGAGTCGCCGGGTATTCCTCCGGTACTGCGCAGGCTGTCCTTGATTATGCGCCACCTGGCGCGCGTCTCTGTTTCTCCTGCGGCTGGCATATCACGCGCGATGGCCAGGATGTCTACTCACCTGGTTTCCTGGCGCAGGTCAAGATCTCAACCTGGCTTGGCCGGTTGCTGCGCATGGTAGACATCGACGACCAGGTGGAGGCTTGTCGGCGAGTGTTTGAAAGCGATACTTTATGGACGGTCGTGCGCGCGGGCGACCTGGAAGAGGGCGAAAGTCAGGGCCTACCGGTGTGGAGCGAACATGTGGGCGATCCCATCCTAGCCAGTAAATTGACGCGCCGCATTGACTTCGCGCTATTCATGGTGGCGGCTCTGGAAAATGGGGAACTTGTCCAAGAAGCGCCGGCGATCGTTGGCTGCCAGACACCTTCGGCGCTGGAGCATGCGAGTAAGGAAGTGTGAGTATGAAAGCGGTTATTTGGACAAAATACGGACCACCAGATGTGCTTGAACTGCGCGAGGTGGAAAAACCCCTTCCCAAGGATAATGAACTGCTGATCAAGATCTTGGCGACAACAGTAACGGCCGGAGATTGCGAGATGAGGCGCATGGATTTTCCTTTCTTTCTCAGCCTTCCTATGCGCCTATGGCTGGGATTCTTGAATCCTAAAGAAGGCTCCATCATGGGGACGGAGCTGGCCGGGGTGGTTGAGGCGGTTGGCGAGGATGTAAAGCGTTTTAAGGTGGGCGACAAGGTATTTGGCGCGACGGGAATGGAATTGGGTACGAATGCAGAGTACGTAACTTTGCCCGAGGAGGCCGGCGAAACGGATGGGGGCGTGGCGATCCTGCCGGTTAATATGAGCTATGAGGAAGCGGCGACGGTGCCCTTTGGCGGGCGGGACGCACTGCATTTCCTGCGCTTGGGCCATATCCAACCCGGACAGAAGATGTTGATCAATGGCGCAGGGGGAAGTATCGGCACTTTCGCGGTGCAGTTGGCCAAGATCATGGGGGCCGAAGTGACGGCCGTGGACAGCACGGCGAAATTGGACATGCTGAAATCAATTGGGGCAGATCACGTTGTTGATTATACAAAGGAGGATTTCAACAAAAACGGGGTTGTCTACGATGTGATTTTCGACGTCGTAGGTACGGTGTCGCTGGCCGATAGCGCCGATTCTTTAACGCCGGACGGGGCTTATCTTCTAGCCAATCCTCTGCGGGGCCAGATCCTCCGCGGACCCTGGCACAGGTGGCGGAGCAGCCATAGGGTTGTGATGCAAACGGCGAGCGGCACGGTCGAAGATCTGGTTTATCTGCGAGACCTGATCGAGGCGGGTAAGCTGCAGACGGTGATTGATCGCCGCTATCCCCTGGAAGAGATTGTTGAGGCGCACCGCTACGTAGAAACGGGAGCGAAGATAGGCAACGTGGTGATCACAATCGCGCATGATGACATTGACAATAAAGGATTGGAGGCATGACGTCGGGGAACGGCAGCGAGGCATTTAGCCCAAGCTGGATCGATCGTTTTAACAACTGGGTGGAGCGCCTGCGAATACGGCCGTGGCTCTTCTATGTCGTTTTGGGCATCGGATTGATACTGGTGCAGATGCTGTTCCTCTGGCTGGACAGCGGCTCTTTTGCCAATGAACTGCTGCCGGTTGTCGTCTTCAACGGGCTGGCGGTTCCCTATCTCCTGGCCATGATCCGGCTGCTTGATAAGCAGGCTTTGCAGGCATTAAAGGGCATGAGACCCATGCTTAATATGTCAGACGAGGAATTTGACGCATACAAGATCAGAATTGCCGATATGCCCTTTCTTGCGCCGCTGCTGGCCGGCCTGGCGATGACGGTATTCGCGATCCTGTTTCCCCTGGTTGCGAGTGAACCGGAGCGCTATACAGCGCTTGGACAGCTGTCCGTTTTCACCATCGTTTACCACATCATCGATAAAAGCTCCGCGTTTTTATTTGGAGTCGTTATCTATCACACAATCAGGCAGCTGCGTCTCGTTTATGCAATTAACTCAAACCATATTCGTATCAATATCTTCCAGCTGCGGCCTGTGCAGGCTTTTTCGCGGTTGACTGGGGCAACGGCTTTAGGCCTGGTGATTTTCTTTTATGGCTGGATACTTATTAACCCGGAACTGCTGGCGGATCCGGCGATCCTGGGCGTGTCTTTGCTATTCACCGCCCTGGCTGTGCTGGTCTTTGTCTGGCCATTGTGGGGTGTGCACAGATTGATGGTCACAGAAAAGGAACGAGCACTGCATGAAATTGAGCTGCAATTCGAGGATGTCTTTGCCGCGTTCAACCTGCACCTCGAAGAGAATGATTATGCCGGGGCGCAAGAGCTGAATGGCACGATTATGAGCCTGGAGATCAAGCACAATAAGGTCAGCGCAGTGCCAACGTGGCCCTGGCGGTCGGAAACGGCGCGGGTTGTGCTTACGGCCGTCGCCTTGCCGATTCTGCTGATGATCGTGCAGTTCATCGTGCAACAGGCACTCGGGCGTTGAAGCATTATAATCACCAGGGCAAGCACAGGTCTCCATTATTACATTACCTTTGACTTGTAGCGTACGGCAAAACTAAATCAGAAGAAAACCCCCGAGCAAAATTCATTTATATGCCCATAGATTATCTATGACCCCCATCTGGTAGCACTACAAATGAGTAAGGAAGGCTCTTTTTGACACAATGATGGCTAATTGTAGAATCCGTAGAAATTGAAGATTTTGCATGAGGAAGCTGATTTGCAATAACCTTGCAGATCAACCCTCACGGTTCTTGTAAAAACCGCTCTACCTTAAAGAATCCTAACTCTAATAAAACGACATTAGAAACGCGATTTTCGCATTTTACTATTTGTAGGGTTCACATCCGTGAGGGGCGGAACCATGTTCTGCTTGGGGTTCAAGTCCGTTCGCGCCCATTTTTCCGACGCCCTGGTCTGGGAACCAGGGTATCTTGTTTCTTGAGCCAGGCTGATCCTTATGGTCAAGAGGATCAGTGACCACACGGATCGGAAAACTCCGTGACTTCGCTAAAAGGATCAGTCTCAATTCCAGCAGTTTCCGATTTGGCACTGGCTTCGGAAAACAAACACAGACGTCTATTCATTCGACAATTGACTTCAAACCCCATATAGTTGGAAAGGCGAAGCCTCTAGGGGCTAGTCGACTGGTATTCCAAAGCTTCCGAATATGCACAATGATATGTGCATGAATAGCCGCAAATAGGAGTTGCGAAATGGGTCAACAACTAGCTGTTTTAGTGTTCCACGCTGACAATCAAGGGGATCTCATCGATTACAGCAGAGATATAACCAAAGATTACAGCACCTTTAAGCACAGCGAGAAACAAGCCACTTGGGCCCTTAAAGAAATAGAGAGATTGGTCAAAGAGGACAAGATGGACGTGGAAAGCGCGACGATTGTTGTCAAGGAGGAGGGTGGCAAAGTCAGCCTCAGAAAGACATCGGAGTGGACCACCAAGAAAGGTGCAGGTTGGGGCGCATTCTGGGGCTTGCTGGTGGGGTTAATCTTTGCCGGACCGCTGCTTGGACTGTTGGGTGGTCTGGGTCTGGGGGCACTGCTAGGCGGAAAGAAGCACCAGCCCATAGACCAGGACTTCATGAAACAACTGGGCGAGTCCATGAAGCAAAATGAGGCTGCGCTATTCATGTTGATTGAAGAGGGTGACGCCGCCACTATTGAGCAGCTACGAAGCTTTGACGCCACCCTCTACACAACCGTCTTGACTGACGACGCAAAAGAAGCAATCGAGCACGCGACCAAGAACGAAGAGGTTATGGCTGCCCTGAAGATTGAATCGGATGAATAGTAGCAAAGCGGCTCCGACCGTCGCTCCTATGGAAGGGATTTCATCGCCGCAGTCGACAAATGAATCGCCACCGTTGTCGGAAGAACCAACACCGACATTGTAAGCTTCGCCAACACCGTAGAAGCTTGTCTCTTCTTCAGAGCAATTTGGGACAAAGAAACGACAATTGACACTTGGTTTCATGGATGTTAAATATCGAGAAATAATAATCAATCGAGGCAGAGGCTGATTTACAATAGCGCTGCAAATGAGACCTCGCGGTTTTTAACATAACAGCTAATTGTTAAAGGATTCTGGCTGAACGGAGTTCAGCTAGCGAGTAGAATGACATTACGGACGTGTTTCCTGTTCTGCGGGTTCACATCCGTGAGGCCCGCAGTTTCAAGTCCCTTCGCGCCCACTTTTTCCCTTTTTGGTGAAAATCAGCCTAAATGTTAAATATTCCCGCCTGAGGTGATGAGGGTCTCTTTTTCGGCCAGCGTGGACCGTTGTCGGGGTGGAGAAATCACACTATCGTACAGAACTACGCTCATCAAGCAGGGCTCGATGATGTTGCCGTGACAGGATTGTGAAACTGATTCGACAAGGCACCGCCGATTGGAAATTGGTCACAGGTCACTAAAGAATGGCGTAGCGGATGGTGACGCCGAGGATGTAGTAAGCGGCTAGCAAGGAGCCACGCAGATTACCGCCGACCTTGGACTGATCAGCGCGCCGCCGCTTCCAACTAACGGGGACCTCGACGATGCGCGCCCCATTTCGGGCCGCTTTGACCATCATTTCCGTCGGCCAGCCGAAGGTCATTTCGCGCATGCCCAGTTCCTGGACTAGTTCGGTGCGAATGGCGCGATAGGGGCCAAGATCGGTTACTTCTACGCCGTAAAGCTTTGAAACAAGCCACGAGGATAGGACATTGCCAAACTTCTGGTGGGGCGGCATGGCGCCTTCGCTGATAGTGCCCAGGACACGCGAGCCGAGCACAAGATCACCCTTGTTCTCTCTGAGAGGATCGAGTAAACGCGGCATTTCCCCAGGGACAGAGCTGTAGTCGCCATCAATAAAGACCAAAACAGTCGCACCCAGCGTGATTGCCCTGGCAGTGCCTGCCGCGCAGGCGTAGCCATAGCCACGGCAAGGCGCGCTGACGACTAGTGCGCCGGCCTGGCGAGCTATTTCGGCCGTTTCATCGCTTGAGCCATTGTCGGCGACGATGACCCAGTCGATTTCCTGGGCAAATGAATCGCGCACAACCGCAGCGATGGCCCCGGCTTCGTTGAGTGCGGGGATGATTACAGCGGTGGACATATTTCAGCTGTTAGTCACCAACTAACACTTGCTTGCTCTCTCATAGATTCGGCTGAGAACGCCCGATGAATTCTTTTACATGCTGGCCGGCGTGGCCGCTGGCTTGCAGGCGAGACAGGGCAGCGGCGTCGTCAACATCATACCAGTGAGGTAACATGGCCACCCGGAGTCCGATGTCCAGGGCCATGGCCACTGTATCGGCCAGGACCGTTGGTGTCGACATGGTCACATCGCGCACTAGGTTTGGATACGGCCGTTTCCAGCCGATGAGATAATAACCCCCGTCATCGCAGGGGCCGAGGACAATATCGACACCGGGATCATTTAGTTCGCTATACGCCTGGACCAAAAAAGTGGCCGGCAGCGCGGGGCTGTCGCTGTTGATGGCTGTTACCTGGTCATAGCCCTGTTTCTGCACGGAGAGCAGCGCCCCGGATAAGCGCTCGCTCAGGTTATACCCCCGCTGGGCCAGCAGCTGAAAATCAGGCGCCAGGGCCTGGAATTCGCTTTGTCCTTGCGCGGGGTAAAAGGCAATAAATGGCCTGAGGGTCAGTTGTCTGGCCGCGTCGCGAACCGCTTCAAGCGTATCCAGCAGCAGACAAGTGTACAGCTCGGCCGCTTCGCTGGGGGACAGGGGCGGCGACAACCGGGTCTTGGTCTGCCCCGCAACCGGCTGCTTGGCCATGACGATAAGCGCGCGTCTGGTCATAAAAGGCAGCCTCAACGCAGGAATTTCAGGCCGGTTTCGCCATATCTTGTTAGCAGCCAGGCATCAATGCCCCAGGCGCGACCAGATCGTGTTAGGGCAACGACGACGGTGGAGACGGTTAACAAGACATAGGTCCAGATCCATTCCTGGCCGCCCCAAAAAGCGAGGATGAGATTGAAGAAGAAAAAGGCCGCGCCTAAGCCGGCCAGCGGCGTAAAAAGGCCTAATAGTAAGCCCGCGCCCATCAGGAATTCGGCAACCAGTTGAAATGCGCCAAAGGCGGCCGGCGCCTGGAGAATCGTGACCCTGATGATCGCCCGGTAAAAGGCGGCGCCGCCACCATTTTCGTCAAAGATATATTCAAACAGGCTGCTGATCCCCCCGCCTGAGTAGGTTCCTTTGGTTAAATTCTCGATCCAGGTGACCAGGATGATAATGCCTAAGGTAATTCTGAGCAGAGCGACTATTTTCCGTAAGCCGGCAGCGTCGTCGGGAAACATAATTTGCACCTCATCAGGGTCTCACACGGAGACCCGGTTTTTAACCTCAAGTAAATTCAATAAGCTCTTGTATACCATCCGGTTGCGCTGCAAGATTCTTCTGGATACAGGTCACGGCGGCAGATAAGGGAAAAATCCGCTTCGTGACAAGCATATCTTCGCTACTAGGGGAAGCCAGCGGGTGCCAGTAGATGCCATTAATGGTCACCGTTATCTCGGGAACAAGCGTACCAGGGCCGACTTCCAGGCCTTCGGATGAGAAGCCACGTCTGGCAAGCGGCCGGATAAAATGATCTTCGTCGGCGATGCCCAGGCTGCGCCGAAATTCACGCAGTTCATCGAGATGGGCACTGTTGGCGGGCGTTTCCGTGGTGCTCAAGCGCAGTTTCAATCTGTTGTCTTGAAGCGTCCGGATGCCCTCGACAGTCTTCTTCCAGCTTCCTGCGCCACGATAGGCATCATGATGCTCGGCGCGGCCGCCGTCCAGGCTCACCTGAACGTGCAGTTTGGGATTGGCAATTTTCAGCAGGCGGGCCAGACGGCGACCGTTTAACAGCATGGCATTAGTCAGCACAGTTGTCTTCAGCCGCGCCGAGGCATAGGCCAACATGGCGTAAATATCATCATGTATGAAAGGTTCACCGCCCGTGAAGAAAAGTTCTTTGAAGCCGAGTGCCACGGCTTCGTCGACAAGACGCTGCGAGTTTTCTAGGCCGATGGCATTACGAGGGGCTCGGGGCGTCGATTCGGCCACGCAGTATGAGCAACGCAGATTGCAATCAAAGTTGGTGTAAATCCACAGTTTCCAGGCCAGGTCCGGAGCACTTTCTTGCTTTGTCATTTGCCAACCCCCTGGTGTGTTACAGAGCTGCTTCTATTTGGATATTCCGACAGGTGCAATGCATACAAGATTATACCAACATGATTCAATTCATACAGAGGCGGCGGGATCTACGTCTCAGCGCAGCGGCGCCTGCTTATTGTCTTCAGGAGGCGGCACTCGCCAAAGGGAGTAGAGGGCAGCGGCAAGAAGCAGGATAGTGGGCAGCCACTGGAGCAGGCGTACCCATGGCCTCTCGTAAACCTGGGCGGGATCGCCGTAGGCCAGGTAGGAAAAAACGGCCGTGCCGCTGAGATAGATCCAGGGAAAAGCAGCCAGCCACCAGCGGCGATCTTCTCCTGCCGTTGGCGGTAGGAAAGGGATAAAGGCCAGCACGATGAGCAGATACCAGGGATGGAAAGTCGGCGTGAGCAGGAGATAGGCCATGAAAGGCAAAGCGGCCAGGCGCAAGGTTGCCCGCGGCCCCCTGTATCGCTGGGCCAGGATAAAAACCAGCAGTAAAATTACTGCCAAGAGAAAGCCTACCAATAGTTTTGCGCTTGTAGTCGCCGCAATTGAATCCCCCCCACCCAGCATCTGTTCTAGGGCAAAGAAGAGACCGCTGTTGAATTTCCAACGACTGGAATAGATAAGGATCGCGCCGAAAAGGCCACGGCCGTTTAACTCCTGATTGAGACCCCACCCCGCCCCCAGACCGAAAGGCAGCAGAACCAGCAGCACCAGCATGGGATATAAGAGGCGCTGAAACCAAGACCAGCGCCAGAATAACACCGGCGCCAGCAGCGCGGGAATGAGCTTGGTCAGGGTGGCCAGGGCCAGGAATAGGGGCGCCAGGACGCTATGCCTCCCGGCCGGTTTTTGTTTCAGCGAGGCCTGCACCGCCAGGAGCGTGAGTAAGACCATCCAGGCATCGACATGCGCGCCATGCGCCACTTCGACGATGACCAAAGGACTCCAAAGATACAGCAGGAGCCGCCGCGCCGGAAAGGCGGTAAATTCTAACAGTTTGGCGATCACCAGGGCCGCTCCCAGGTCGATCAGGACCATGATGCCTTGCAACAGAATGGGATGCCGGCCGATCAGGGCTGTCAAGAAGAAAAGCAGCTGCGCTGAAGGCAGGTAGGGGCTGGCCATCCAGGCATGATTGACGAGTCCACGCTCGGGAATAGCGAGGAAGTCGAGGAGGTGATCGTCAACGGGGTAAGCATAGGGGCTGAAGCCGTTGACGGCGACATGGCCATCCCAAATGTAGCGGTAAACATCGTCCGAAAGAGAGGGGGTCGTCCATAAGAGAATAAAGCGCGCGCCAATCCCTGTGCCCCAGGCCCAGACCGCTGACCAAGTGCCGCCATTTTCCAGCCATACCAGCGCCACCAGATAAGCGGCAAAGGCGAGCAAATACAGGGCGATCGTTTGGGCTGTGGCCTGGCCGCGCAGTGTGCCCAAACTACGCTCAATCACCACCAGCCCGCCATAGGCAAGCAGACTTACAGCCGATAGAAGAGGAAAAACGTATCGCCCGTTCAAGAGTTCCCTTTTGGCGGCGTGGAATGAATGAATCCAGCGACTGCGGTACGGATTTCCTGTTGGTAGCCGCCGAGGAGGCGGTATGCCTGGCCTAGAGCCAACTTCGCGGCCAACCAGAAGAGATTGAATGACGCGACCATGCTGATGATCAGCTTTTCCTTTTCGCTAACCAGATCGGAGTCCTGCTTAGTTTTGCTTATGGCCGATATTAAGATCAGGTGCGTGAATTGTCACGTGGGGTTCTCCTGTACCAAATCTTGTCCCGAAGAACACTTCACCTGGTCTGGCGTCTAGCCTGCACAAGCAGACCTATCTCACAGCTCGGAAAAAGCAGGACACAGCTAAGAGAGTCCAGACGACGATTCCGGCAAATGCCAACAGGCGTGCAAGAGCTGGCCAGGGAAAACTCCCAGACGCCAAGCCCTGCCATGATTGGGAGAAACAACAGCCAGACAATGATCGCCACCACGGAAGGTAATGCCCGCACCCAATTCCAGAGCAAGTCCAGCGACTCGCGATTCAAGACGAGTGCGATAGCGAACCCAACCCACAGCACAACGAAGATCACGATGGCGTGTGTCCTAAGTACTCGTGGAACAGAAACACTCCAGAATGATGAGTCACTCATAGTCACCGTCCTGGGCCTACAATATCGTCAACCCCATTAGGAACTCGCCTGGCCCTGAAGAAGACAATCCCTTGGATGATCAAAACTCCTTTAGCGCTACGGCCATTGTGGATCCCGGAATTAGGGCAGTGACTCCAAACAAACGTCCCCTCTGGACCCGCTGAAAACAGTACAGCATAGTTCTTTGTGCGAACATTTGGTGACACCGTCAGCCACCCTGATGAATGGTACAGCAGAAATGTATTCGGCCGAAATCCCAAGCAAGAGCCAGTAAGTATGATCTTGTCTACGCCCGCATTCTGGATCATACTTCAGTGATAGCGGTCGGCCGTTCTCCGACCGCAGCGATAAAGCTATGAAGAAAATCTATGTACTGCAAGGGCTAGTGATAGTTGGTGTCGTATTGACCTTGTTGGTCAACTACCTGGCGACAGCGGGCTTCTTGAACGGCGTGACGCCGCCCGAGATCTCAGACGCACTGCTGACCAAATTCACGCCCGCCAATTATGCATTTGCGATTTGGAGCATCATTTACACGTTCGTGATCGGATTCGCGATCTATCAAGCGCTACCATCCCAACGAGACAATCCGAAATTGGCAGGCGTGCGCGAACTGTTCATCGCAAGCTGTGTCCTCAACATATTGTGGACGTTTGCCTGGCACTATGAGTTCTATTTTCTGTCTTTGGTCTTCATGGTGGGCATCTTGCTAACGATGATCGGGATCTATGTGCGAGCCGGCATTGGCAAACCTGCAACCAGTTGGGGAGAACGCCTGTGGGTTCACGTCCCGTTCAGCCTCTACCTGGCGTGGATTGCGGTGGCGACGATTGCGAATGCGGCGAGTCTCTTAGTTTATTATGGCTGGTCGGGGTTTGGCGTCAGCGATTCGCTGTGGTCGGCGATTATGATCCTAATCGCGGCGCTGATCGGCGCGGCAGTCCTGTGGAAGCGAGCCAATGCGGCGTACGCGGCAGTCTATGTGTGGGCTGTTTTCGCCATTACGGTGCGCTATACCAACGAAACCCCCATCACCTTCGCCGCCTACGCAGGTATCGTCATCGTCGTTGCTGCAGCTATTGTGGGGTGGTTCCGCTTTGTCAAAAAAACACCTCTTGACAGCTAACCAAAACCCTTAACTTGTGGACGATGAACTACACGTAAGGGCTATGAAAATCTTTCGTCGACTGTTAATTGGTATTCTCGCAATCCTCCTGATTGGGGTGATAGGGCTGGTTGGTTGGGCAACTGTGAGTGCTCAGGAAGCGACAGAGCGTGCAGTTGCGGTGTTGCAGGATAATGGTGTTCAGCAGGAAGATGGGCAGCTTGTATTTCGGCCGAGTTCCCCAACAGATCGAGGTCTGATTTACTATCCGGGTGGACTGGTTGATCCAGAAGCATATGCAGTAACCGCACAAGGCATCGCGGACGCAGGATATTTGGTGGTGATTCCAAAAATGCCCCTCAATCTTGCGTTCACGGGTATCAATCGTGCTGATGGAATCCGGGCAGATTTTCCAGAAATTGAGTCATGGGTCATTGGTGGACACTCGCTCGGTGGTGCGATGGCGGCTGAATACGCTAAAAACAACGTGGATAGCCTTGATGGGCTCATCATGTTTGCCTCATATCCCGCAAACTACGAGGATTTTGTTGATTTCCCAATACCTATTCTGACAATAATAGGGTCAAGAGATCCAGGTGCTCCTCAACAAGAGGCGTTCTATAAAGCGATTGCCGATTCGGCCAGACGCTTTATCATCGAAGGGGGGAACCACCGCCAGTATGCCGACTACAGTTTTCAAAAAGATGACGGAATTGCCACGATTTCTGCGGCGCAACAGCAAGACCAAATCATTGCTGCCACAGTCCAATTCCTAGACACACTGGAGTAGCCTGGTACAGACCGGCTCCATTTGCTTTTCAGCCGTTCGAGGTATGGTGACAGCCGTCCCTACTTAAGCCCGTACGATAATTTGCAGAATCATACTGGCCGGCATCGGTAACACTACCACCAGCACATCACCCTCTCGCATGTAATCGAGGGCTTGTCGAAACCCAGGGCGATCGGTTTTTGCTCCACTAGCCTTGTCGCTACAGATCCTTTCGCATCCAGCTTGCGTGAGATCCTCAATTTGAACAATCAGGTCCTGAATATCCTTAATAACCCAGCATTACCAATCCTCATGGACCCAACGATACGGTATCAAAGTCCGTCTGGGCGAAATGAGTCTCTCTGCTCTGATGACACGAATGACGTCAATTCGGAGTGTGTTCTGGTGCCGCGAGCTTGGTCGCGATACGAAGAGGTCTGGCACTGACAAACCAGGCATAACCGCCTGAAAACTGCAGAAGTTATGTTTCCGTGCTAATCTAGCAATTAAGATCTGGCCTGCAGGCAATGGCGCAAGAAGGCGCGCAACCGAAAGGATTTGCCGAGCAAGACGGAGGAAGAGAATGAGCGCTGGAAAGCAAGACGAGCAGCAGCTCGCGCTGCAAAGCGAAAACGTGCCGGAACCTTACCTTGGGTTCGCCAGGTGACTCTATGAGCACCCAGATGTACTGGAGGTGTGGAGCGTGGTTTCTGATTTGCCAGAAATAAGCGTGCCAGAAGCTTCCCTGACCCTGGATGCCGGAACATGGTTCCTATGCCGGATGAATTTGCCTCCTATACCTAAAGAAGGCGGGATTATCAGCTTCGTACGTCAAGTATTGAAATGAACAGCTCTCATCGACCTGAACCCTACTTTGAGTGGTTTTACTTCCACTTCGTGACCGACGACGGCGCGGCTATCAACCTGGTGTTGCACGAGACGGACATTTTCGGGCTCAAGCGCGAACCCTATCTATCCCTCTCGTTCCTGGAGCCAGGTCAGAAGCCCAGATACTTACGTCGTGGCCTTTATGACGGCGCCATCGCCAGGGAACGACCATATCTGGAAGTGGGCGAAGGTCTGATAACTGAGAGCCTATCAAACATCTGCCTCGACATTGACTTTCCAACGCAGGGAATGTTTAGAGCCGAGATCTCAAAACTGGCGCCTCCATTAGTGATTGAAGATGGCATCCTCTATGAGGAACCACGAACCGGCCGGTTAAGTCACTGGATCGTCCAGGTACCGCACGCGACCTTCACTGGCATCCTGCAGCTGGATGGTGTGGCTCGCCGATTGCGCGGCGTAGCCTACCAGGATCACCAATGGGGTACAGTTTTGATTCAAGAATTCGTGTCTGACTGGGTTTGGGGCCACTTCAGCAACGATCAGGTCGTCGTCGTCTTCTTTCAGATACTGACGCAAACAGGGAAGCAGATCGAGCGGGTTGCGATGCTGAATGACGAGGGTAGGTTTACAGGAACGACCGTGAAAACCGATCATCTGGGCACCTTATACCAGGCTGATCGACTGGAGGCATTGTGGATAAAGGCCAGCGTTTCTTTCCTCAACCAATGCTTCCAATTGGAGCTCCATATCTCCCCTGAAAACTTGATGCGCAGCCACCTCGATGAAGAACATGGTGATAACATGGCCAGCTATCTGCGCTGGATGGTTGAGGGTGATTTACTGGCCGGGAACATTCATGAACCTCTCTATGGTGTGATAGAGTACCTGCGCCTTCGGCCGATCATGGTTACGGGTTAATCCATCCTACTTATGCACTTTTGGAATAGTCTTCGCTGAGCCAACGTTCAGGTTCCATACGCACCAAGATGTCTCCGGTACCGGCCGAGTCCCCACCCAGGCTCTCAATAAATCTGTTACCTTCTTCTGGTCCAAGATAGCGATATACCAAAGGCCGAAGATCACGCTCCAGCTGGATGGGTTCAATAGCAACTACCGGACCCTCCGCACTAACGTATTTGTAGGGAGGATTTTCTTGTTGCACGCACAGGCTAAAGCGACCTGCTTTTTGCAATAGCCTGGCCTTACGTGAGTTGCCTCCAGTCCAGATATGAAACTCTCCATTTGGGACGAAGGAATACCAAACTGGCACCGTCAGTGGTCCGCGACCACTTTCTGGTATGCTGATAATGGCCACATGCACTTCGGCCAGGAATTCCTCGCGTTCTTCTTTGGTCATAGCCAATGACATTAATCTTTCCCCTTAATATGGTGTTTTGCCGGATTAGTTTACCAGATACTTTCTCGCTGTCCTGCTGTGAAGAAACGATGCCCGCACCCGGCCCTTTATCGGCTCTTACTTGGAGGCCGAGATCTGATTTACCCCCCAATATGGACCCGAGCACCGCACCTTATTATCAAAATATCGGTAATCATCAGCATCCTTCTCGGCACCGGTCACCTGGATCGAATCGCCGATCTGGGCGATCTCGTCCAGTCCTCGGTCGACAATCCGCAATGGGTCTTCTCGTAGATAAGTTTCTGGTGGCAAAATAAGCAGGTATTCGTCCAGGCGGAGGCAGCCCTCTTCATCCAACTCCAGTTCACCGCTGAGGCTGTCGGTTTCAGGACTCGGCCGGGATTGGTTGACGAACCAGGCCAGGATCCGACCGCCGCTGGAAAATGGTTCAAAGTAGATATCCGGCACGGTCTGCTCGGCCATGGTTTCCAGTGGAGCTGCCACCCAGTAGGGACCGGGACAGCCTTCAATGGGCATGCCGGGGATCATCTCATTGAGACTGGTCATGCCTCGGGTGTTTTCAACAGCCCCACCACCTGCTCACAACCAGTCACCCACCCGGGCCACCGGTTTGCCGTCTTCGTTTACGACTTCAATACGATCTTCGGCCACCCGGATATCAGAGCCAAAGGGCCAGAGCATCAGCCAGCCATCGGCGTAATGACCATCCTCTATCCGCAGGCAGCCATCGACTTCCACTAGCTTCCCTTCCATCAGGGCCGCCATGCTGTCCTCGCTGGGCGGCTGCACGGGCAGATAGATCGCCCGGCCGTCGGGGGTGATCGCTTCCAGAAGGACGCCCAGGTTGGTGCCAGGTAGTTCCCCTTCCGGATCGCTGGCCAGGACGACTACCGATTCGGGTAATTGGACGCCGGCCTGGGTCAGATCGCTTAGTAGGAGGTCCGGATTACCGACGACGAGTTCGATCCGGTTGTTGACGATGTCCACGGCGGTGACGGCCGAAACCTGAACTGAATCGGCCGCCTGGCTGGCCATGGCCTGGTCTGCCCGCAATTCCTCCAAAGTGTAGTTGACCGGCAATACCTCCACAAAGTCAGCCCATTCATAGCCATCCAGATAGGGCCGGATGGTCTCTATGTCCCCTTCGGTCAAGGCTATGACGATGCGATATTCGGGATGTTGCTCAACCCATAAACCGCCGTAGGTATCGGTCAGGTCAGCCATTAGCAAAGACTGGAATTCACCGATGGTTTCCTCAAATCGCATCCGATACGTGGCCTCGTCCAGGGGCAGTCCCTGGTCATCGACAAAGGCGGTGCTGTCCCGGCTCGAGGCGCCCTCCACAGCTACCAGAAAGCCGTAGTTAACCCCGCCATAATCTGGCCAGTCGACGAACATGTCAAACACATATAACCCTGGTTCCAGGGTCAGCTCGATAGAGGGATTATTGTTGGGGGGCAAGGTGAATTGATCTCCAGGTACCGATTTCCAGTGAAGCCAGTCACTCTCTTCGGGAACCGTCAAAACAGGTTGTGAAGCCGGGAAGACCGTTAGCTGCGCTCGTCCAGGCTTAGCATCTAGCATCAATTCAAATTGGGCCAGGAGAGTTGCTTCGGCCGGGATGGGATCAGGAGGGGTTGTGAAGCCAATGCCGTCGGCACAGATGCTCGTGCCATCTCCTTGTTGCCAGCAGTAGCCGGTTATGCCCGACTTCTGCTCCGTGCCGTCGATGTTTAATGTGGCCGGCGGTGGCTCGGTACTTGCTTGATCGGGCGAATCAGCGGGGCTATCGTCCACGATCACAAGCTCATCGTCTGACAGAGCCGATTCATCCGTAGTCTTTGCTGGGGTGCAGGCTACCATCAGGAATATGAGCAGTAGTCCGACAAGAGTGCTTGGTTGTCGTCTTAACATGGTTGGTTGCTCCATTGGCAATAGAAATATCGGGAGATAAACGCCCTGGACCATCTTATGAAGGGTACCTGTTTCACTGACCCTGTCACATAGCATAAGACGTCAGAGTTGGCCAAAACGTTCCCAGGAGACCAAGTAGGCGACCGGGGGAGATCGAGGCTAAGCAGTTGGCTTTCCAAAGTTGCAATGAGTCCAATGCCACGTTTCCCTCTCAGTGTCCGGTTATGCTAGACTGAAATAGTGGAAGGCTTTATCAACGATGAAATTGTAAATATCACGCTTGCTATAATGACCGTGATGACGTCGTCATTAGCCTTGTACTACAAGCGGCTTGAACACCGCCGCGAGGTGGAGGAAGTCATCGACAGCAACCGCAAAGTGGGCCTATTCTTGTCCCGTGAGGCGATGATCAAGTATTTACTGGAGATGTATGATCAGGCCGAAGCCGGCGACGTTATCTGGGCACAATGCGTGCGCTGCACCGATTTCACGCCCGAGGTGCGAACGAAGATTCTGGAAGCGGCCGGTAGAGGTGTTCGCTTTCAGATGGTCATCAATAAACACTCGCCGGCCGCTGAAGAATTTCGCGGGCTATTCGATCCAATCGAGGGGGCAGAGATTATCGAGGCTCCGGACAATGCTATTTCGATGCAAGGCCTGTCAGATCGGGAAGTGGTGATTGCGTTTCCAGGAGTGGAGTCGTATACGGCCGTTTTGGTGCGGGACAAGTATTTTGTGGGAATTGTTAGGAACTGGTTTGATGATCGAAATGATCGTTTCAGATAGCATTTGTAATCCCTAACTCACCAGAACCGTTGCTTTTTCCTGGGAGCAGTCAGACTAAGACAGCGCAAGAATCATTTCGTGAAATTGACGCGGCGTCCAGATGCGGAGCTCTTCAATTTGATCATTCAAGGCCAATAAATCATCATCCCCTGTGACCAGATAGTCTGCCTTCCCGACTAAAGCATATGCGAGAAGATAGTCATCCTTTGGATCTCGTGTTGCGGTGGGAATAGGATTTGTAATCCGGGGGATCGTTTCTCCGAGGATCTGGATAGTAGTTAGAAACTCCTCTAGAACTTCCGGTGGGATTCTTTCGCTTAGGCGAGGTTTGCTGGTCACCGTTACCAAGATCTCGTTCAGGAGCGCTTCTGGTACCAGCAGCGAGAACGACCCCTCGATCCAGATCTCAAAGATCTCTTGGATGACGCCTGCACTATGGGGGCTCAAGAGATAACTGATGAAAACATTGGTGTCGATGAGAACTCGCATGGATTACGCTTGTTTGAATGAGACTTTCCCTTCTTCAACCATACGTTCAATGGTTTCTCTGGTGATTTCTTCAGCGAGCTGTTCGGTCTCTTCTGGTGACAAATCCTGGTTCTGGGCTTGGACAATGGCTGCAAGCTCTTCTAGGCGTTGTAGAGCTGCTCGGCGCTGTTCTCGTTCGCGCATCGACAGATATGCCTCGTATTCCGCGTAAGGCAGAATCACCGCCTTCGGCTGGCCTCGGCTCTCTACGACAACACCATCCTGATTATCAATGGCCCAATCCAGCATCGCGCTCAATTTGTTCTTAGCTTCAGTAACAGATATCGTTTTTGGCATTTTTTGTATTTCTCTTTTTATCATACTCTTATAGCTTTTAATATGGCTAAATACATAGCCAGTATATAGCGTACTAAGATAGCTTGTCAAGTGGCTCTTGTCACGTTTTTTGTGATATAATTGCTTGTGATAAAGAAGAAAAAGAAGAAGAGATTCATGTGGCGCGGAGTCTTCGGAGCCGCCACATAATCTGCTTTGAACTAAGCCGGAGTCGCACGTATATGGAATTTAAGACAACGAAATTCGGGGGTTGAGTTCGGTTTGTCGCAAGAGATCGGGCTATAAAGAAGAAACCAGAGCAAATGAGTACGGTATCAGCTAGGACAGGGATGGTTGCTCGTCTGTAGGATTGGAAAACTGAGCATCCGATTGGCAACGATTGGCAAGGGGATGCCACTGACACCGCCTGAAAACGGAATCGGATAGGTCAACGACGAGCGTTAATCACCAAATGGTCAGGGTGGCTGGCGAGACCATGGTCGAATGGTTTGCACCAGGTGCATCACCTGCCCACAAGTTGGGCAACGAACGCTATGTGTCAAATCAGGAGAATCGACTGAGTCATCTACATCATCTTGAGGTGGTGCCTCCGGAGCAGAAGTATCCAACCACAACCGGATCACACCTAACTGATGCCGCTGCACCGGACTGGAGAGGCCGTAATAGCGCACTTTGACAAAGCCCTTAGGCAGAACATGCTGCAAAAAACGGCGGATGAATTCCTCGGCGACGAGTGCACAGGTTCTGAGTCGACCGGTGTCAGAAGCACGGTAGCGAAATATCACTTTGCCGTTAGTCACCTTGAGAATGCGGTTGTTGCTGATCGCCACTCGGAAAATGTAAGGAGCCAGGTACTTTAAGGCAGGGAAGCCATCCCCTACAGGTTTGCAATGGACTACCCACTCGCTGTTCCAAGTCTCAGCTGGAACCAGGTCAAAAAAGTCTGTCTCTTGCAGAGCATCACGGAATTTGGCCCGAAACAGACGGGAGAGCGCTTTCACAGGGACCAGAAAGTTATGTCGGGCGTTGAGCCACTGCTGCCCGTCAGTTGATAAGCCACCCGCAGGCACCAGAAAATGCACATGGGGATGATAGCATAGATTGCGCCCCCAAGTGTGTAGCACCCCGACCAGACTGATTTGCCCACCCACATAGCGCGGGTCCTGGGCTAATTCCTGCAGCGCTGCCGCTGAGGTGCGAAACAGCAAATTGTACACGGCTCGTTGGTTGCACCGGGCGACATCACGTAGGTTAGCAGGCAGAGTGAAAGTGACCATGAAATAGGGCCCAGGTAACAAGGACTCTTCTTGTTTGTCCAACCATTGTTGAGCTGCGTTATGTTGACACTGAGGGCAATGTCGATTCTGACAGGAATGGTATTGATAGTGGCTTTCGTCACAAGTCCCACAATGATATACGTGTCCTCCGAATGCGACTGTCCGACATTGAGCAATGTCCCGGAGCGCCCGCCGATGACTGGGTAACAGGCGATCACCAATCTTTTCCTGATAAGCTGCCCCATACTGGTGGACGATCTCGGCCAGGGTACTCATGGCATTTCTTCCATCAGTTCATTGATCGTGGTCAGGGCAATCTCTTCGGCTTTCCAGGTCAAGTGGGTGTAGATGGCGGTAGTTTTCGGTGAACTGTGACCGAGCCACGTTTGAATCAGACGCAAATGAACGCCGGCTTCTAACAAATGGGTTCCCCAGGAATGTCTGAGGGTATGTACCGTTGCCGCTTTGGTGACGCCGCTCTCTGCCAGAGCTGCTTTGAATGCCTCGCTTACGCCCTCTGTGGACATAGGGGTCATTGCTTTGAACCGGACACCACCTCGTGTCCGAGCCGGAAACAACCAAACTGGATGGCGATGCGTTGCCCAGAAGCACCGGAGTTGCTTCAGTGTTTGGGTTGGCAATGGAACGTAGCGGTCTTTGTTGCCTTTCCCTAAGTGCACATGGATTTGCATGCGGGCACTGTCAATGTCTCCCACTTGCAGATTTGTTCCTTCACTGATACGCAAACCACAGGCATAGATGGTGCTTAGGCAGACCCGGTAGTGTGGTCGGCGCACACAATTGAGAATTTGCCGTACTTCCTCCTCACTCAATACGACTGGGACTTTCTTCTCTTTCTTGGGTCGTATTAACTCAAACACAGGCCATTGACGTCCGAGTGTGTACTCGTAGAACAACTTAATACCGCACAGGGCTACTGTGCAACTGCTTCGAGAAAGACGCCGCTCGTTTTTCAAATACAAGAAGTACTCGCGTAGTTCTTCCTCGCTGATTTGGTCGGGTGACCTGGATATTTATTACCTTTCAACTCAGTGAACCTTTCTCTCAGGGTGCCCATTGACCGCACGGTTCGATCATGTTCCGCCCACTTCCCGCCAATCGTTCTTGCCCCCAAACGACCAACGGATCGCTCGTCAACAACAGGCGTTCTCGCCTATAGTAGAGGACTTGTCGTTATCAAGGCAATGGATGCTACGAGATGCGATTAATCATTGGCGATATCCTCTGCAGCAATCCACAATCGGGCTTTGGCCAAAGCTTTGTTAAGTGGGCCAAAATACTGGGGCTCAGCTGGGATGATATCCTCCTTACCGAGCAATTCCATTAGCTCTGTCCTTCTCAATTGCTGGATGATGCGATCATTCATGCCGGCCAGCATCAGTTTATTTCCTGACCCATCGAGCTGTTTAGCATAACGCTCAATGATGCGGACAAAAGTGCTGCCGATTTCATCTCGATCCCGTAAGCCAATTATCACCACGGTGCGCTGAGCCTCGCCTACTTCGGGCAGATGCTCCTCAAATTCGGCGGCGCCGGCAAAGAACAAGCTGCCAACCGGCAAGAGCGCCACGATCTCAGCGCTCGGCAGCACTTCCGGGACATCATCATCAATGAAAGTGCCATCAGGCTGAGGGACAACACGCTTGATCTGGACTGCCTCGGCCGACCGATAAATGAACATGACGACGGATAGCAATACCCCTATTCCAACAGCCACTTGCAACGGGGCGAAAAGCGTAATCACGAGGGTGATAATCATGGTGGCGGAGGGAATCCAACCCGTATGCCACACAGTTTGAATGCGCGGCACATTGATCATTTGCACGCCGACCACGATCAGTGTCCCGGCCAATGTTGGCAAGGGGATAAACTCGATGAAGGGGGCAATCAGCAGGACACAAATCGTAGCAAACACACCAGTGAAGATGTTAGCCCAACGGGAGCGACCACCAATACTTTGTACCTGAATTGTACCCGATACAGACCCTCCTACGGCGATTCCGCCGACAAAGCCCACAGCGACATTGGCCACCCCCTGGCCACGAAAATCACCTGATGGATCTGGGAATTCGCCATCCGGATTGGGAATACTCTGACTAACGCTCGCTGCCTGAACCAGAGCGATGATGGCGATTACCAGCGCTGGCATAATCATCGCCGGCACCAGCGAAAGTTGTGGTAGATTAAGCGCAGGCAATGAACGCGGAATCGTTGTGGTATCTCCCACCACCGCCACCGACTCCAGGTTCAGGATGGCCACCAGCACGGTCGTTACCACCACAGCCACGGCAAAGCCATAACGGCCAAATCTAGTCCGATCGAGGCCGACAACTATAGCTATGGTCGCCAAACCGACGGTCAAGGTAACCCAATCGATCTGCTGCCAATGTATGATCGTGTCAACTGCTTGAAACACCTTCTGATCAGCGTCACTGTAATAACCGGTTAGATCGCCTACCTGACCCAATATAGTAAGGAGGCCCAGACCACTAAGGAAGCCGGTTATTACAGAATTGGAAATAAACCGAACTAGAAATCCCAATTTCAGAACGCCAAAGACGATCATGAACAACCCCACCAGGAGCCCCAGCACAACAAGATATGCCAATTCTTGTTCTTCTGGAATGCCTGCCAAAGCGTCCAACGTTGCAATTGATGTGGCGCTTGTTGCATCGACATTCATGATGACAGAGCTGGTAAACAAA
>Ga0209536_100004591_pt1 | contig 21805 bp, 16 predicted proteins | sample DeeMarSeWOR28_12_FD_187461 | JGI IMG/M metagenome (GOLD analysis project Ga0209536, IMG submission 187461) | Marine sediment microbial communities from White Oak River estuary, North Carolina - WOR-2-8_12 (SPAdes) (version 2) | ecosystem: Environmental > Aquatic > Marine > Intertidal zone >... | reverse complement strand
CAGAAGGAACAGGCGAGCGAGCAGGGCAAAAAGGGCGAGAAAAACGAGCAAGGCAAGGATGGGAAAAAGGACGGTGAAGGTCAGGAAGCCGAGCAGGGTGATGCAGGTCAGGAAGGTGAAAAGGGCGACAAGGATGAGCAAAGCGAGCAGGGTGAAAAGGGCGACAAGGACGAGGAAAGCCAGCAAGGCGAGAAGGACGACAAGGATGAGCAAAGCGAGCAGGGTGAAAAGGGCGACAAGGACGAGGAAAGCCAGCAAGGCGAGAAGGACGACAAGGATGAGCAAAGCGAACAAGGTGAGAAGGAAGAGAAGGACGAGGAAGGTGAAGAAGGCCAGGAAAGCCAGCGGAATTCAGCAGACTCCAGCGAGGGCGAAACGGAATCCACGCAACAGGAATCCGGAGACGAAGGCGAGCGGCAGGAGCGTGAGCAGAAACAGGCCGACACTGGCGAGGAAACCGGATCCGGTACAGAAGAAGAGCAGGCGGATAAGGAATCCGGCGACCTTGACGAAGGTGAGCAGGGCGCGCGGGAGAGAGATCCGCAGCAACAGGGTGGCAGACCCCGAGAGCACCGGCAGATGGCTGGAAGACCGCGAGGTCCCGAGCCGGGAGAGCTGGACCTGTCAGACGCCGCCATCCAGGCCGATGCCGTGGAAGAGTTTGATCAGCTTGGTGAGCAGCAGGATCCGGATGCAGAAGACAGCAGCCAGACCCCGGACGAAGGCGGCGAGGGTGGTCATGCCTACATGAGACTGGTGGAACAGCGACTCGACGGCATAGAAGGTGATCCAGCAGAATTGTTGCATAACCGTTTCAAGCTGGAGGAGCGACGCCGGCTCCAGCCGCGCATGGGGGGTGTTATTTATGAACACCGTCCCTGGTAATTACTTCATGTCCGTCAGGCTCGCAGGTATTTTCCTGTGGCTGACCAGCCTGGTCCTGCCGGTATTCGTAACGGCCCAGCCGCTGGCGCCCGGTGTGCCCAGCTACAACCCATGGTCCGTCACCAGTCCGTATAATCAGTACGACAACTTGAACAAGGGCCAGAACCAGAGCCAGCCTCAACTGCAGCCCCAGCTCCAGTCCCAGCCTCAACCGCTGATGCAGCCACAGTTTCAGCCGCGGTTTCAGCCGCCCGTCGCCGGTCCCGGTTTTTATAATCGCCAGCCACCTGTCCAGCAACCCTTCGGTGCACCACCCCGTTGGGCTTACCCTTCAACACAGGCTGCGCCAGGCTACCAGCCACAACAGCCGGCACAGGTGCAGGCCAGCAGGCCTTACCTGGAGACCAGTGTAGACAGTACCAGTGCATACGTGCATCAGAACCTGGTGATGACCATCCAGGTTATCAGCACGGTCAACCTGAAAACCGCTTCGGCCGAGCTGCAGGATACAGACGACGTCATCTTCCGCCAGCTGGGGGACATCAAGGTCAGCACCCGAACCAAACAGGGGCAACGGGAGATCGTCAATACATTGTATTTCCAGCTGACCCCGCTTCGCAGCGGCCGCATAGACCTGGAGTCGATACGCGTCACCGGCATAATGGAGGGCAGTACGCCCAATGCAACAAGTTATGATGCTGTCGCGAGCCTTCCCGAGCAGCTGGTGGTTTCAGATCCCGACCCCAGTGTGCAGCCCTGGCTACCTCTGCATGAACTGGAGTTGAGCGCCAGCCTGACTAATGACGAGCGCATCGGTGAGGGCGAGCCACTGACCCTGACCGTCGAACAGCGGGCCGTGGGGATGTCCGGTGCGCAACTGCCATCACTTGAATCCCAGTTGCAGGCTCCTGGACACCGCCTGTACCGGGAGAAGTCCGAGTACGAGGGTACCATCACCAAGCAGGGTACACTCATCGGCAGTCGCATCGACCGCTTCACCCTGGTACCGCAACAGGGCAACCAGGTGAAGATACCGGCAATCCGGGTCGACTGGTGGAACGTGGAACGCCAGCGCAAGGAAACCGCAGTTCTGCCCGGCCGTTTCCTGAATGAACTTGCCCGCGGGCCGGGTGAGGAAGCGCAGGCCGGTGGCCTGGAAGCGGGCAGGACCCCGGGACCCTTGTTGATGTGGTTGGTCTTGCTGGCTATTGCCTTCCTGCTGGGCCGGTTCTGGCTTAGCCTGGTGCCGGGCCTTCAATATTCCGGGCGCTGGATCTGGCAGTGGCTGTATAGCGCCAGTCGACCGCTGCATCGACACCTTGAGGCGGTACTGGTTCGTGTCTCGCCAAGGCGCAACCTGCATCTTTTGCGCCGTAGAATTGCAGAGAGCCTGCCCCGTTCCGCACGTTTGTGGTTCTGTGTTCGCAGCGCCGATGAAGAACAGGATGCGGATGACTGGAGCCAGGTACTGCGCTTCCTCATAAACCGCCGCCTCAGACTGCCGGCAAACCTGCCCATGTCGAAACTGGCAGAGCACATCATTGAAATCCACCCGGGCGCCGATCCGGACAAGATCCGCTCCCTGCTGAGCGAGCTCGAAGCAGCCCTGTTTTCAGGCTATACCATAAAGGACTTCGATGCCTGGAAGAAAGAATTCAAGCACCAGGTCCGGCCACGTCTTTTCGCCGGCTTGCGCCGCAGACAAAGGCATCGCCGCGCCACCGGCCTGCCTGGTCTGAACCCGGCTGTCAGTTGAGGTAACGTGATAAACAGGAAATAATAAGGGTGGTTCCGGGCGGCTAAGTAAATTAATTTATCTATACGGTTAAATCACATACCTTGCGTATTTTTTAATTCTTCATATTATTGATCGGTCGAATGCAAACCATAATGACAAAGAGAATATTCACGATTGCATCTGGTGTGGTGGCAATAATTTTCTGGTTTTTTGAATCAGCGATGCATTATTTTGTTCATGAAGAGCCACAATTTGAAATTATCCCAAGTGCATCCAACGAATTATGGATGCGCATTGTTATTGTCTTTTTAATTACACTTTTTGGAATATTATCCGATTCATTTACAAGCAGGATAGTACATAAACAGATGGAAGTGGCTCGCACATACAACTCGATGCTGCATGTCAGTCAGCATATCATTAATAACCTGCTCAATCAGATGAAGCTGTTCAAGATGGAAGCGATGAAACAGGAGGGTTTCGATCAGGATGTTCTTAAATTATATGATAATGCAATTAACGAAGCGTCAGATCTTATTGATACGTTATCAAGAGTTGAGGATATATCAGAAGGGCATATCTGGACATCTGCAGAGCAAGAGAAGCAATCAGGGTCAAGCTGACACCGTTTTTTGATTTTTTTAACAGCTCCTGCTTGATCGAATATCCTTATTACACAAATGAAAAAGCCCTTTTGCATTTTGATTGAGTCCAGATTTCTGGATTATCTTTTTCATTACCTGGGGCGACAGATATTCCAACTTGTCCCGAATCCCGTTTTTCTGCAGTAGGCAAAGACGCTATTTTGAGTCTGCTTTATACTGTCTGTCTGAATGCAGGCATGTTTTTTAAACCGGGGGAGGTCTATGATGGTTCATGTTATCAAGAGGCTGGATTACGGCTATGTGGTTTTGTCAGATGCGCCGTTTACAATATAGATGAATAATCTTATGAAAAAGAAAATGTTCACGATTGCTGCTTTTTTAACGGCGGTGGTGTTCTGGTTTTTCGACTCATTCATTCATCACTTCCTGTATAAAGAGCCAGAGTTTCATATCATTCCAGATGATTTCAATGAATTATGGATGCGTGCAGTTATCGTCATATTAATCATGCTATTTGGAATATTTTCTGATTACTTTATTAATAGGATTATGTTCAAGGAGAAACAGCTGGAGGTGGTTTATGTCTATAGCGCAATGATATATGCAAGCCACCATATACTGAATAATCTGCTTAATCAGATGCGGTTATTCAAGATGGAGGCGCTAAGAAGCAGGGACTTCGACCGGGATGTTATTAATTTATATGAAAATGCAATAAAGGAAGCATCAGATCTTATGGATACATTGTCTAAAGTTAAAGATGCATCAGAAGAAAGTATCTATACACCTGTAAGCGTAAAAGATCTGTCAAGTACGGCAGGAAATTCTAACCCGGCCGATTAATAACAGGAAAAACAAGTGCGCAGTCCTCTCATTTGTAGTGGTCCAGACTTGATCTGTCAGATTTCGCATGATCTAAACCGGACTGGTTTAGTGGTTTGTAGTATTTTCTCTCGCAAAGGCGCCAAGATCGCCAAGAACTTCATTGTTTTTTTTGTTTAGCCCCAACGCTTTTGCGTGCTTTGTGTCTCGGCGAGATCTAATGATTGTTTCTCTCGCAGAGGCGCAGAGGCGCAGAGGCGCAGAGTCCGCAGAGAATTTCAATGTTTTGTTCTTACCCCAGACACCTTTGCGTGCTTTGCGCCTTTGCGAGAGAAAATATCGATGAATTATTTTATATCGCCAATTCTGGCTTTACTGACAAAAGATCATAGTCCGGGTTTGAGTTAATGCGATACTGACTGTTAGATTGAATCCTGACTATTACATTTCATTGCCATGGTGATCGTAGCTGGAGCTGTCAGTGTACACCGTACTCACTATTATGGATGGCACTAACTGTATGAGACCGGGTATAAAATTCCTGACTGTACCCAGTTACAGGCACTTCCAGTATTCGCAGCAGCACACGAGACGATACATCATTATGATCGTATTCATCAGGGCGCCAGTGCACAAACTCGGATAGAAAATGATACTGTCATTATAAAAAAGGCCGCACATGGCGGCCTTTTCTTTGTTGCTTTGCTTACTCCTGTTACGGGTTCGATAAGATAATCACACCGGGTTTGAGTGTTTCAAAAGGCGCAAAGCCATTCAGCAAGCCGATCACTTCGACGTTGACACCATTGCCCAGGGCGCTGGCATCCAGGACATTGCCTGTACTGTCATAAACACCCGACAGGCTGACAGATGTGACCGGATAGGTATTACCTGCCTCAGAACCTGCAGTGATATTTAAATTAATCTGATCGTTCACCACGTCACCAGAGAGTGTGCCCGTATAGGTGTTCAGGCGTGTGCTGTACTGAATTACATGCAGTGCATTGATCGTATCCGTAGTCACATCGAGGTGTCCGAACACCTGTACCCGGGTGTTTTCGATATCACCAATACTTACGACCGGAGCCAGGCTACTGTTCATCACCACGGTGTCCGGGCTGGTATTCACCTGCACGCAATCATCCACCTGGTCCGGATTACACAGCTGGAATGAATCGGTTAGCAGATTCCGCACATCACCCTGTTCGTTCATCAGCAGCGGCGTCACTTCCTGCGGGGGTGCATCCGTATCCGTTGGTACGCTGTCGACTTCGACGGTAGTATCCGGGTCGAACACAGGGTCACCTGTATCCGGATCGGTACCCAGTGATGCATCTGCATCCAGGTCCAGTTTGACGACCAGCTGGCGAAGACGGTCGACCGCGAACTGTGTGCGGGCATTAAGATCGATCATGTTCCTTTCCAGTCGCGGGATTACGCGTTCGGTAATATTGCCATAGCGGTCCCGCTTGATCAGTTCAACATCACTGATCTGGAAACGTACCTTGCTGTAGGTGCCGACAGGCGCTCTGGTCTTTGACAACCTGCAGAACGTATTGCGCAAATCCAGCAGGTTGAACCTTGCCGACCTGTTCATTAATTTCGCCTCACGCGATCCCTCACCAATCAGCGAGACCTGTTCAGCGACTACATTGATTTCGTCGTACGCAGACGTTGGCGCATCGGTGATCAGCAGGGCAACAGCACCCGTATCCAGTCCGGAAGACGGGGTGGTCGTATCTGACGAGTTACAGGCTGTGATCAATGCCGAGCTTAGAAGTACAAATAAAAAAGTGCGAGAAAAGGGGGAGAGGCTTGTAAACATCGGGGACTCCTTCCTGAGAAATGATATACAACTCAGGAGACTAGTAGACAAATAGGGAAAGTGAACGACCGTTCGTCAGTCAGCCCCCGGGAACCGACAAAAGGTCATGTTCCGGTTACCGAATAATGCGTTTCAGCAGGCGTTTTCAGGTATTTACACAGCCGTAAATCGAGGATGATCAAAGGGTTACTGGCCAATATTTAACGCAACTGAAAAGGCGGCAGGCTGACAGGCTATAATCCCGCCCATGCTTCAATTCAACGATCTCTCGCTACGCCGCGGTCACCTTCTGCTGTTTGAACATGCGGGATTCCAGGTCTATCCGGGACAGAAAGTCGGCATCACCGGGGCCAACGGGTGCGGCAAGTCCAGCCTGTTCGCGCTGATACTGGACCAGCTGCACGCGGATAGCGGTGACTGCCTGTATCCAAAGGACTGGGTGGTCGCACACGTGGCACAGGAAATGCCTGCGGAAGACCGGGCAGCGGTCGAATACGTGCTCGATGGCGATGCCGAGCTGCGCAGGGTCGAAAAGGCGCTGGCCCTTGCCGAGGCGGACGATGACGGCATCCTGCTGGCCTCGTTGCACGGTACCTTCGATAACATCGGTGGTTACAGCGCTCGCAGCCGTGCCGCTCAGTTGATGAACGGGCTGGGTTTCGCTAGTAGTGACGAGGGCCGGGCGGTGAAAGAATTTTCCGGCGGCTGGCGCATGCGGCTGAACCTGGCGCGCGCACTGATGTGCCGCTCCGATCTGCTGCTGCTCGACGAGCCCACCAACCACCTCGACCTGGATGCGGTGATCTGGCTGGAGGGCTGGCTGCGTGCCTACGCCGGTACCTTGCTGCTGGTATCGCACGACCGTGACTTTCTCGACAGTGTCGCCAGCCACATCGCCCACATCGAGCAGCAGCGCATCACGCTCTATAGCGGCAACTATTCAGCGTTCGAACACATCCGCGCCGAGCGCCTCGCCAACCAGCAGTCCGCTCATGAAAAACAGCAACGTGAAATCGCACACATGCAGTCTTTCGTCGAGCGGTTCCGCGCCAAGGCGACCAAGGCGAAGCAGGCACAGAGCAGGCTGAAGGCACTGCAACGCATGCAGGAAATCGCGCCGGCGCACGTGGATTCGCCGTTCCAATTTTCATTGCGCGAGCCCGAGAAAAAGCCGAACACGCTGTTACGCCTGCATGCTGTTGCTGCCGGCTATGGTGACGCCTCTATTATCACCGGAGTCGAGTTGAGCATCTTGCCTGGCGACCGTATCGGCTTGCTGGGTCGAAACGGAGCTGGCAAATCGACCCTGATCAAACTGCTGGCCGGAGCAATGCAGGATGGACTGCAACTGCAAAGGGGTGAACGCGAAATCCACAAGGACACCCGAATCGGTTACTTCGCCCAGCACCAGGTCGAACAGCTGCACCCGGAACATTCGCCGCTGGAGCATCTGCAGCAGCTCGATCCCAAAGCACGTGAAGCCGAACTGCGAAACCATCTCGGTGGTTTCGGATTTTCCAGTGAACGCGCACTCGCAGCGGTTGGCCCGTTTTCCGGTGGCGAGAAATCCCGCCTGGTGCTGGCGATGCTGGTGTACCAGCGACCGAACCTGCTGTTGCTGGATGAACCCACCAACCATCTCGACCTCGAAATGCGTCAGGCACTGGCAGTGGCCTTGCAGGATTTCAGTGGCGCGATGGTGATCGTGTCACACGACCGCCACCTGTTGCGGGTCAGCAGCGATCAGCTAATGCTGGTGCACGATTCTCGAGTTGATGATTTTCCACTGAGCCTGGATGATTACCCGAAGTGGCTCAGCGAGCAGAACAGGCAGGCCGTGGCGGATTCAACACACAGTGGCAACAGCGGCGATTTGGAAAACACTGCAGTAGCCAGAAAGGAAAAAAAGCGCCTGGAGGCCGAACAGCGCAAACGCCTGCAACCATTGCGCAAGCGCGTTACCCAGGCCGAAGCAAAGCTGGAAGCATTACAAAGAACCAGGGCCGAACTGGACAGGCAGCTCGCCGACCCGGAAATCTACAGCGAACAAAAAAAACGCAAACTGCAGGAATGCCTGCTCGAAAAGGCCGATGTGGATAAACAGTGTGAAGCCGTGGAAACCGAATGGATGCTGGCCAGTGAAGAGCTCGATAATCTGACCACCGATTTGCAGAAGAGCTGAAACCGGTTGTTAATACGACCAGCTTTTATAATTTGTAATAGTCAGGATTTAAGCTGACCGTGAGTGTCATATTAAATCAAGCACCGGCGATGGATTTTTATCAGTACAGCCGGGTTTGGCCAGATCGAAAAGGCTATTGAAAATTACTCTCGCAGAGGCGCAGAGGACGCAAAGAAAGATGAAAAGAAGATGTTTTCTTTGCAAAAATCACATCACACCTCTGCGTTCTCCGCGCCCCTGCGAGAAACCGGGATGTTAAAACACCAGCACAGGCAGATTTCACACTGATGCAAATATCGACAACACCTGTCAGATCAAGTCTGAACGACTACATATTATTTAATTAATTAAATACATATACTGTTATTGCTATACCTCTGCTATCGCTTCCGGAACTATCGACGTATTCGGTGCTCACACTTTTAAATGAAAATGACCCAATGAGACTCACCATGAAATTCCTGATTGTTCCCCTTTTGTTTGCACTTCCTGTACATGCAGTAGCGCACGAAACCACCGACCATTATGACCGTGTTCATTTGAGCGCCAGTGCACAGACACAGATCGAAAATGATACCGTCATTGCGACGCTGTATGCACAGGAAGAAGGCAGTGATGCCGTTCAGTTGGCAAATCTTGTCAACAAGCGAATCAACGAAGCTATCGAGCTTGTTAAACAGCATGATGCAATCAAGCTTCAGACAAATAATTACAGCACCAGTCCCGTCTATCACAAAAACAGGATCACAGGCTGGCGTGTCAGACAAAGCATACGTCTCGAATCGCAGGACATGACATTGGTGAGCGGGGTACTTGGAGACCTGCAACAGACACTGGCACTGGAGGGAATAAGTTTTGCTGTGTCACCGGAATTAAAAAACAGTACCGATGACGGGCTAATCGGTGAAGCCTTGAAGGTATTTGAAAAACGAGCGAAAAATATTACTCAACAGCTCGGGCGAAAGAATTACAAAATAGTTGATATAAACGTATCGACTTCAGCTAACCACTATGCAAGACGCAATTACGAAGTAGCGGTCATGGCCAGCAAGGTGGCGGCACCCTCAATCGAAGGTGGTGAACAAACCATACAGGTTACGATTACAGGGCAGATAGAGCTGGAGTAAAGTGTGAGCCCAGGCCTGTTCCGACAGATTGATATGCCAGACAGTCGGTAATGACTCAAATTATTCACAAGCAGACGTACTTATTATCAGGCCCATCTTCCGAAGTAAACCCATAGCTGCCGTTCGGCATCTGTAAAGAAATCATGAAGGATTTGGCCTTGAATACTGCATTCTGTATGGTGTTCTTTACACATTTAATAAACAACGAAATTCTAATATTAGGCAAGCAGTTGATAATAAGAAACATTCTCATATTGGCGTAATTATTGCATCTAAAATTATGTATTAATTTTTGCTTTATTAATAAATGAGATTTATCTGGGGGGGTGATATGGCTACAAAATCAATATTGAGTACGTTATGTGCCTGCTTGTTCTGTTTATTTATAAATTCAGCGAACGCTGCAATTATAAACCTGACTGCAACAATTGACGGCAACCAAGAGGTACCACCAACTGGCAGTTCCGGAACCGGCACAGGCATCATTACCCTGGATGATGTGACTAACTTACTGAGTTGGAACATCACCTACAGTGGCCTTACCGGTACACCGACGGTGTCACATTTCCACGGTCCTGCACCCGTGGGGACCAACGCCGGTGTTCAGGTCGACATTGTGGCCAACAGTGGCGGCAGCATTGCAAGCCCAATGATTGGCTCTGCAACAATTACAGATGCACAGGCAGACGATCTGTTGGCAGGGCTTTGGTATATAAATATTCACTCGAATCAATTCCCCGGCGGGGAGATTCGTGGTCAGGTAACTGTGGTGCCGATTCCCGCGGCTGCCTGGTTATTCGGTTCCGGCCTGCTTTGCCTGTTCGGATTGGTTAGACGTAAACACGCTGTTTACAGTCCGTTTAAGGAGTAAACACGATGATTAGCTGCCCCCATTGTGAAAAGCCGGGCATCTCACCACTGCGTAAGGCGATAATGAGTCCTGGACTGGTAGCATCCTGTAAATCATGTAACGGCTCATCAGGTTTACGCTATACATCGTGGTTAGCTGCGATGCTCCCCGGTTCGGTTTTGATGATTGCCGCCATGTTTGTGGATACTGATTCAGCCGAATGGTCACTTAATATCATCGGATTGATTCTGATGATTATCATTCCATTGATGTTTGCACCCTTGCACAAAGAAGATTAGTAGAATTTGCACATCGAATAACCAGCGGCCCCATCAGGGGCCGTTTTTGATTATGCTGTGAATTTCTGCAGTTGACCGCAAGCCGCCTTTCGTGGTTTTTAGTAGTCTATTCTGGTCTGAGGGGCAGTTGAATCCCCACAGCTGATGCTCGGTAATTTGTAATGAAACCCGGGCTGGCTATTCATTCTTCTCGTGGTTGATATGAATCAAGGGTTCTAAATCATGGTGGCGCTACACTAATTCTTATAAGATTAATGTGATCAAAATAATATTAAACGTGGGAGAGTTATTGTGAGTCTGAAAAAAATCAGGGTTTTATTCATTTGTTTAACCGTGGCTTTGCTGGGTATGCCTACGGCAGTAATAGCCGGTGCCGATAGTGGCTTCTACATTGGCGCTGGCGTCGGTAATGCCCAGATAGAAAATACTGATGCAGGTTTTGATGAAAGTGACTCGGCATATAAATTATTTGGCGGATACAACATCGGTTTTATTCCCCTTGTTGATTTTGCTGTTGAAGCTTCTTATGTTGATTTTGGCAAGCCCACTACAACTGGCAGCAGTATCGAAGTAACTGGATTTAATGCTTATGGTTTAGCGGGTCTGAGTTTTGGACCTTTTGGTGTATTTGCCAAGGCTGGTGCGCTTCGCTGGGATGAGGATTCTACTTTTGGCACTGTAAGTAGCAGTGACTCTGGAACAGATCCTGCTTATGGCGTAGGCGCAAGATTTGCAATCGGTTCTTTTGCGGTGCGTGCAGAATACGAAGTGTACGATCTTGATAATACCGACCTTGGTATGGCTTCGATTAGTGGTGTTTTTACATTTTAAAACTTGTGGCATTTTCACCTTCGATGATGACGGTCCCGAAAGGGGCCGTTTTTATTATGCTGTGAATATCTGCAGTTGGCCGTGTTCAGAACTTAACTTAAAAACTTGTGAGTCTGCTTGCAGCATGTTTTGAGTCTTTCATCTCATGATTAAACTGTCAGATCAACCATAAAGCCATATTGCGATGTGTCAGACCAGGTATGAACTACAGGGAATAAAGATCAGGAAGGAGACGGTCTGATCACGTTATTTTTTTCATTTTGTCACTCATTTGTCACGGTTGACTTTGATTTGATTAACGTGAAATGAGTGGGTTATGCTGGGCAATGTTTGCTGTATCTTATTCGTTCAACGTGTTTTCTCGATGCTTGCGGCTGGGTGCTGTTTTTGCGCTGTTGGCCTGTGCGGTTACCCTGTCTTATGCCAGCCAGTATCCCATCGAAGGATACCCTGGTGGACAAAGTTTTATACAGGGGGAGGTCATCGATTTCCACGTTTCTTCGGAGATTGAACGCTATCACGTCACGATTCGTCGGATCGGTGCCATTAGTGAAACGGTGTGGGAGCGTGAAATCGAGAACGGAACAAAGCATCAGATCCCGGCAGATGCCTCTGCGAAAGGATGCGCCTGGCCTGTGTCGTTTTCCGTCACCGTACCAGCCTCCTGGAGAAGTGGTTATTACGAGGTGTATTTCGGTGCCCCGGATGCTGACAACAAAGAACGATGGCTGGAGGGACGAACCACGTATTTTGTGATTCGCGCAAACAGGCCCGGCTCGACTGCGAAAATTCTGCTGCAGCTCACCACCAATACCTACAACGCTTACGACAACTGGGGTGGGTACAGTCTATATGGCTTCAACAGTGAGGGCGGGAGGCCGGGTCGAAAGGTCTCATTTTCCAGGCCGATCACGAGCGGCGCCTGGGAGTGGGAGCTTGCTTTCATACAGTGGGCCGAGAGCAATGGCTATGAGCTCGACTACGCGGTAAACAGCGATCTTGAATTACACCCCGAGCTGCTCGATCACTATCAGTTAGTTGTCAGCGTAGGTCACGATGAATACTGGTCTACTCCTATGCGCGGCAATATCGAGCGATTCATCTCGAACGGGGGGAACATGGCATTCTTCGGTGGGAACTCCCTCACCTGGCAGGTTCGGCTTGAGAACGGGGGCAGGGAGATGGTTTCATGGAAGGAAGCCTACCGCGAGGATCCGCTCTACCAGCCGGAGCGAAGCAATCCGTTGCTATCTACCCTGTGGAGCCATCCCCTGGTGAACCGGCCGGAGAATCAGCTGGTCGGGGCCGGGACGATGTTCGGTGGCATGCACCGGAGCAAGGGTCAATACATGGACGGGTCGGGCGCTTTTACTGTCTACCGGCCGGATCACTGGATTTTCGCCGGCACAGGGTTGAAGCAGGGAGAGCAGTTCGGTGAGAACGACCGTATCGTCGGTTACGAGTGTGACGGTTGTGATCACACTTTTGTGAACGGCAGACCGGTACCGACCGGGCAGGATGGAACACCGGAAGATTTTACAATCCTGGCACTGGCGCCGGCGAGTTGGGCGCCGAGCGAGTGGAGCTGGTACGAGCGGTGGGAAAAAGGGCGTAAAGGCAACGCCTGCATGGGCATACACCGTGTTCCGGGCGGCGGCACCGTTTTTACCGCGGCGACGACCGGCTGGGCACATGGCCTCAAGGGGAAGGATCCCATCGTCGAAACCATCACACGTAATGTGCTGGACCGATTGTCCAGGTAACGGCTAACACCCGCTATTATTCTCCCGGCACACTGCTGTCCGGAATATTAATATGCTTATGTGGAGATTAAAATCAGTCCACAGATGAACGCAGATAAACACAGATATTAAATATATTATTTGTCCGCAAAAAAACGCAAATATGTTATGTATTTGTTATTCCATTAAATGTAGTGGTTTGTATTTGATCTTACGGTTGCTGTTGATTTTCATACCAGAGGAAAAACTGACCTACTCAAGGTTTAATATGCTTTTATTCTCGCAGAGACGCAGAGAACGCAGGGGTAACATGCTTATTGTGCAATAACAGTACCGTTTTATTCGCCTTCCTTCGCGGTCTCCGTGCCTCTGCGAGAGTAAATATCTGAATTTTTTCATACAGCCAATCCAGATTGTGCTGACTTACAATCATAATCTGAGATTGAGCTGATATGACACTGACTGTCGATTGAATCCTGACTATTACATATTATTTGTTCGCGTTCTTTGCGTTTTTCGCGGCGATTACGTTTCCGTCAGTTCTGTATGTTGAAAAATACGAGGTAGAACACGATTGCGAGCCAGGTGATTGCCAGCAACAGCCAGGGAAGCCAGTGCTGCCTGTAGCGGATTGTGCCGGGCTTCTGCAAGTCCGGATCCAGGTGCGCATTTTCTCTGGATTTTTTATTGCGTTGCCTGTCCAGTTCTCTGCTCTTCGCCTTCTGTTGTTTTTTATACAGATCAATACCTTTCTGTATGCCCTGGGCGATGAGTTTCGTCTGTTCCCTGGTCTGTCCCGGCCGTTGCGTGCCGCGAGCGATTTTCAAGGCCTCGTCGCGGGTTTCGGGGGATGGCTTCGGGTGTTTTGTATACCTGCTCATAAAATCAAGATTAAATATTGAACAATTTATCTAAGTGGTTAAATAATAACCTCTCCGTCGCATTTATTCATCCGGCCTTTGCGGTATAAAAATATTCTTTCTCTTCGCTTTCGCGGCTCTGCAGTAGTAAACCAGATCACGCTGTTGCTGCTGTATCCAGATCTTGTGTGCATGTATCGCTAGCCAATCAAAACGCATTGCACCACTTCTATGACGCATGCCGGGACTGCCGGTCGGGTTGTGCGAATTGAATAACAACAGATCAGTGCAGTATCGATTTGTAAAGAATTGTTTACATTTGGCTGCAGATAGCGGGAATGCTGCCCGGACCAAGTAAGTCTTATATTATCAATGAGTTAGCATGAAATTACGGGTCCTGAGTTGTTCGCTACGGCTTGATTGATTGTCGTTATTATTTACACTACGTAACCTGCATGTATGGGAACACGTGCCCAAAAGTATTTAACCTATTGAAAAAACAAGTAATTACATTTCTAGGCATGCTTATTGCTCTGTTTATATATTGAGCACCCCGGCAAAGTAATAATCCCGCCGAAGGCAGCTCATAAATGAGACAAAACCTTCCGAATACCCGCAAGGGCTATTCATAAATGTGACCAAACTAGCTTTTCTCAAATGACACCAGGGTGTGTGAAGCACGCTGATGTAATCAAATCTGTACAGAAGGAGTTTGATATGAGTATTTTAAAACGTACTGCATTGAGACCTGTCGTGTTCCATAGGCCGAGCTTTCCTGCTATCAGGGAAGATTACCCGCACAGTTTGTAATCAGAATGTAAATTTGGGAAAATATTCACAAATATATAATTTTGTGTTAGTTTACGCTAGTTTGCGAAAACCGAGCCAAAACTACACTGTTTAAATGATTAAATTGGGTAAGAATATGAAAAATTCACATGACACAATCAACGGTAAGGTGTTGTTTCAACAAGAAAAATCTGACCGGTCAATCGATAGGGAAATCAAGCTTACCAGGGTACTTATTCTATTCACGCTTATCGCAAGTATTTTTGCCACCATCGACGTTGTGGGAATACTTTTCCAGCATGCGCGATCAGGCTCGGTTGGGGCTGTGCTGGAACAGTCGATCTTTATTTTTATCGTTGCTTTTCTTGTGTACGGAAACCTGGTTTACCAGTTCACCCGTCTGGGTTATCTGCACAGAAAGGCAGGTCACTGCCCTGCAGGTATCGACGAGCTCCGCTCCGTTTTCAAACGCAGCGGGCGAGGGCTGACGGTGCTGGTGCCCTCCTACAAGGAAGAGCTGAATGTGGTCGAACAGACCCTGTGGTCGGCTGCCCTGCAGGTATGCCCTGATCGGCGTGTTGTGCTGCTGATTGATAATCCACCGGTTCCGGGCGACCTGAAAGATCAGCGCCTGCTTGATATGACACGGCGTCTGCCGGCTAAGGTGGAAAGGGTCATCGCTGAACAGGCCGGCTATTTCAGGGATGCATACCATGTTTACAGAAAACGGGAGCAGGTTGATTACCTGGAAGAAACCCGACGACTGGCCGGGTATTATGCTGTGGCTGCCGACTGGTTTGAAAAGCAGGCTAGAAAATTCCGCGTAAACTCTCATACGGACAGACTGTTCATCGACAAGGTATTCGCCGAACCGGCAGCGATGTATCGTGAATATGCGCATACCCTTTCGACAAATGGCAGCAACAAGATAGGGATTATTCTCAACAGAGAACAGATCGAGGATGAATATGCTCGATTGCTGGCACTGTTTGAAGTGAAGCTCGAGTATTTCGAGCGTAAGCAGTATGTGAATCTTTCACACGAAGCCAACAAGGCGATGAATATCAACAGCTACCTGGGTTTGATGGGTGGTAGTTATTGCGAGCGTGTTCGTGGCCAGGAAATATTTCTTGAGCCTGCCATTGGACACAAGGCGGACCTGCTGGTGCCTGATACGGAGTTTGTGGTCACGCTGGATGCAGACAGTATTATCGCGCACGACTATTCAGCGCGCCTGATCCATCAACTGGATCAACCCGGAAACGAACGGGTTGCCGTGATCCAGACGCCATACAGTGCGATCCCGGATGCGCCTGGCGTGCTTGAAAGGATTGCCGGTGCGACAACTGACATCCAGTATATTATCCACCAGGGTTTTACCAGCTACCGGGCGACATTCTGGGTGGGTGCCAATGCCTTGCTGAGGAAAACGGCGCTGGAAGATATTGTCACCATCAGTCGTGAGCGGGGATTTGAAGTTCGCCGCTATATACAGGACCGCACTGTTATCGAAGATACCGAATCAAGTGTAGATCTTGTGGCCCGTGGCTGGTCACTGCTGAATTATCCACAGCGTCTTGCCTACAGTGCGACACCGCCTGATTTTGGCTGCCTGCTGATTCAACGGCGCCGCTGGGCTAATGGTGGACTGATTATTTTCCCCAAGCTTTTACGTTACCTGTTCAGCCGACCGCGAACTGCTTCAAAAATAAGCGAAGGTCTGGTGCGCAGCCATTACCTGACATCGATCACGGCCGTCAATATCGGGCTTTTACTGCTGTTTACGTATTCCTTCAAGGACAGTATGAACAGTCTGTGGCTGCCACTGACTGCGGTGCCCTATTTTTATCTGTATGGTCGTGACCTGGTTAGCCTGAAATATCGCTGGAGCGACCTGCTGCGTGTCTACGCGCTAAACCTGATGCTGATACCCGTAAACCTGGGTGGAGTGTTCAAATCAATTTCGCAGGGAATTTCCGGCCATCAGATCCCCTTTGGTCGTACACCTAAAGTGGATGGGCGTACCTCGGTGCCCAGGGTTTATGCCCTTGCCGTGCTCGCACTGGCTGCCTGGTGTGTTAGCTCCACTGTCATAGATACGTATTATGAACATTGGGGACATGCTATGTTCTCGGCTATAAATGGAAGCTTCCTGATCTATGCAATCACGAAATTTATCGGTTGGCGTGAGTGCTTTGAAGATCTCGGACTGACAGTAAATAATCAGTCTGAAACTGTAGCTGTGCAGATGGCTAACGCCGATATTATCCATTTGAATGAGAAAAGGATTGCAGAACAGAAGCCTTTTGATCTGGCTTCAATGTTTCCACTCAAAGATAAGGATGGAAGATATATTCGTCAGTTTCGCAGAAAAATAGCGGAGGCAGTGACGGAGTAATTTCACCAAAGTCTTTCACGCTTCTACTGATGCTATGCATCAACTGGCTAGCCGGTAGCCATGCACAAGGACTTTGTGCATGGCTACGGTTTTCGGCAGCATTACTTTTATTTTTTTTCGGAGCCGGCCTGGGTCGAGGACAGTGGCGTGCACAGTAAGCAACGCAAACCTGCAGCCTGAACTTATAACAGGCCCTTAATTTATGGTCAGAATATCCAGTACCGTCAGCGCCAGGCTTGTACCCAGAAAAATCATCTACAATTTTATACTCAGACTGCACCAGCGGAACAAATAGCCGGTTGGCTAATGAGAAGGTATCCGGGAAGCGAGTGAAATCACGTGTCACACGAAACAATTGATAATAGCCTGTTATTGCAAGCGGGTGGTGTGCTTAAACAAGAGCTGCTTGAGTATCTTCGCGTCAGGCTGACAATCCGGCGATGTGGGCAATCAAACCAGCACGGAGGTGGACGCAGACGAGTACCTAAAGCAGTATTAATGACTGTTGTGTTATATGCTGCGGTATTGATAACGGTACCTGCAATGGCAGAAAAACGTTTGTCGACGCCTGGGTCTACCTGGGGCGAAATACGTTTCCCGGGATCTCCGCAGCCCGAGGATAGCGACAACCTTATTCTCGAAGGTGCAGCAGAGCAGGGTGTGGATTTCTTTTCACTGTCAAAAGACTCGAAGCTCAATTTTTTCGGCAGGGTGGATTATTCCATGGATACCGAAGCACTGGACTGGAACAGAAAACTCCGGCTCGGTGCCGGCATCAAGCTGCGCCACTACTTATCCGATACCGCAGTCATCGCTGTTGGCGCGAAATATGAAATTGACAAACGTTTCGTAGACGATAGAACCATGGACGGTTTTCAGCTTTTCTCCAACTGGTTTGGTTCATGGCTGTTGCCTGGCAGTCACCCGTCATCAACTGATTCAGGGCAACCGCTTGGTTTTCCCGGACTTACCTGGGGGGAGCTTAGATATCCGGGCTCACAAGACCCTTCAGAGGACAACGACCTTATTCTGGAGGGTGCAGTCGAACAGGGTGTGGACTGGATGAACCTGAATCGATGGGGAACCATGAATTTCTATGGCAGCCTCGACTATATTGTCGACAGTAAAGAGCTGGACTGGAACAACTCAATAACCTACGGAATCGGGGTGAAACTCAAGAAGGTCGTTGGCTCCAACGTGTTGTTACAGTTTGGAATCGAAGCAGCGCGCGAACGACGTTGGGTCAGTAACCAGACTGAGAACGTGATATTTGTTTATCTCAACTGGTCTGGCTGGTGGGATCCGCGGGCGATTCGTCTTGATTTACCCGAGTAATATGGCCAGGGACAAGCTCATTCGTGTCTGACGGATATTTTGGCAGTTTTTCAATTCAGGACCGTTTCAGCAGCTAACAATATAAAGCTGTATTTGTTTCAGCATAAGCGTTTCTTGTATAGCTCGCATTCGCTCAGGTATTTTGCGGTACTTTTCGGCATTGGAGTACGCGCCCGGGTGATAAACGCAATCAGCCTGACACCTTCTTTGAGCATGTGTTTGACGTCCAGTGCATCAATCAGCGGATCAGCGGGGAGGGTGGCGTTGTGTTCGGGTATAAAATCCGTGACCGCCTCACCGGCCACCACGAAATCAGGCCAGACATCGAAGATATCATCATCCGTGCGCAATGTTTCACATTTGCGTCTGGCCGCCTTCGCATATTCCAGGATCAGCTGGTCAACCCCGGGGAAGCGCGGGTCATTCTTGATACACCCGGCCATATAAGCGGCGGCCTGATCGATGTTTTTCTTTGTCATGGCGATCTTTATATATCGACTTTCGTAGAAGTCATCGATTGACATGATGAAAGCTTTGAAGGGTTCGCCCCAGAGTTCATCGATACCTTCGTCACCATTACGGTGTTTAACAAGTTTGCCAAATTCCAGGGCCTGCTGAAGGCATTGGCCGCATGTATGCATCAGGTCATTCTCAGGCAGGATTTCAACACCACTGGCTTCCAGCTCTACAAGATGTGTGAAGATATCGGCAGAACGGTTGAACAGGGCGCCTGCAAGCATGGCGCCCTTTACGCGTTTTTTTCTGGGGTCCTGTTCAGCTTCGTAAACTGCCCGAACTTCCTCCAGCAATTTGCCCGGGATGTTGATGCCGTGTTCCATGTGATTGAACAGGCGGCGCGTCAATGACTGTATCAGGCTTTTCTTTGCCGACAGGCTGTTCCGGGGCGGTTTATAACATTTTATCCAGTAACCTTCGTAATAAACGTGAGTGACGCCATCGATTTGCTTGCGACAGCCATTTTCAATGGTCTCGTTCATGTTGTATCGATACTCCCTTTATTTAACTTGCCCGATAGAAAAACTATATAGACAAGGGTTCTGTTCCTGTAAGGCTGACAGTTGATACAAGTAACCGGGAACAGGGTAAAAAATGCTATTACATTATTACTCTGTTGTGGACGGAATATTACAATAAATGAAGACAGGGAGAATCAACATAAATCAATTTATCCAACATATTAAATGATAATTATTTCGTCTTTGTTAATGATTTATCGTTGATGGCCAAATCAAGGTTACCGCCCATAATATTTTCACCGCAGAAACGTGGAGACACAAAGAATTGATTGATGAGCTGTTTTCTTCTGCATCTGTGCTCCTCTGCGGTAGAATAATAACTCCCATGCCAAAAAAACGATATTATAGATAAGCGGGTATAATTACCGTGCTACATTTTCGAGGTCGCCGTGAAGAAGCTGAAAAATGAAAAAGAACTGGTGAAAAAAGCGATCGCCGAAGGTGTAAAATATGGCGAAGCACGGGGTGTCGTGGAATTCGAACCCACCGATTCGGCGAGTGAGAAGATCGAGTATATCTATCGGCTGCTGGTCCACGATAAAGTGATACAGCCCATCCCGGAAGACCAGGTCTCCCAGACTTCCATGAAACATAAGCTGGCAATCTGGGCATCGAAACTGAAGTAGCATCATGAGCAGGATTCTGCTCATGCATCATCCATGAACCTGGCAATGAGCCGGTGGCGAATGATATTTCTTTCTCCATTGTGATATGTGAAATCACAGCCCCGGTCCTGTGATACTGAGAGTGCCATGAAATCACAAACCGACAAACTATTACAGCGGCACAGGCAGCTTAGCCATACTGAGATGGCCAAAGTCACATCGCATGTGCAAAGAGTACAGGATGACTGGATTCTGAATACGGTCATGATCGAGGAATGTGACGTACCTTTTAAATACAAGCGTAAAAAGCAATACAAAAACCTGAAAGGACAGCGTGTAAATCTGACTTATTATCCCGGCACGGAGTCAGTGGCAGGCATGGAGCTGGAAATCATGAAGGTGGTCAGAATCAAGATAGCATAGACAAGGAGGATCCAGCGGATCAGCATGCTCCAGAGTGCAGTATTCCGCTGATATTCATACGCTAGTGATCTGATCTCGCTTTGTTTCCTGCGCCGGGGTTTTGTATAAAACGAATCTGCTACCGAGGAGTTGCGCGATGAGCATCGAAGATCTCGAAAACAAACTGAATGAAATCGGTTTAAAAAACATCGATATTATTCGATGGAACCTGACAACCGCCCAGTTATATGAAGAAGCCATTCGGCGCAGAGAGGGCTTTTTTGCACACCGCGGCCCGCTGGTAACACGTACCGGCAGTTTTACCGGGCGCGCACCCAACGATAAATTCATTGTCGATTCGCCCGGAAGTCATGACGATGTCTGGTGGGGCAGCGTAAATCACTCCATTTCAGAAGAGAAGTTCGACCGGCTATACAAAAAAGTCTGTATCTTCCTCGAGGGAAAAGATCTGTTTGTTCAGGACCTGCTGGCAGGGGCAGATGAGCATAGCGAGCTGCCAATTCGTATTATTACCCAGATGGCCTGGCATTCCATCTTTGCCCGTAACCTGTTTATCCGCCCGTCAAATTTCAATCGAAAGATCGGAATTGAAGAGCCGGAATTCACCGTCGTTCATGCCCCCCATTTTCATGCCCAGCCGAGTATCGATGGTACCAATTCAGAAGCCTTCATCATCATCAACTTCGCCAGAAAAATTGTGCTGATCGGCGGCACCCAGTATGCCGGGGAAATCAAGAAGTCAATATTTTCCGTGATGAACTATCTGCTGCCCCGGCAGGGAATACTGAGCATGCACGCATCGGCCAATATTGGAGAAAACGACGATGTCGCGGTTTTTTTCGGATTGTCCGGCACGGGCAAAACAACCCTGTCGGCTGATCCTCATCGGCGACTGATTGGAGATGATGAACATGGCTGGGGAGACGATGGGGTTTTCAACCTTGAAGGTGGTTGCTATGCAAAGGTGATTAATCTCTCAAAAGAAAAAGAACCGCTGATCTATGAAACCACCCGTTGTTTTGGCACGGTGATCGAAAATGTCGGCATTGATTTCCGTCATCGTCAACTGGATCTCGATGATGACAGCCTCACCGAGAACACGCGCGCTGCCTACCCGATTACACATATACCGGGTGCGATCTATCCGGGCAGGGCAGGGCACCCCCGTAACATCGTGATGCTGACCGCAGATGCCTTTGGCGTCATGCCGCCGATTGCGAAGCTCACTGCTGTTCAGGCCATGTATTATTTTCTTTCCGGGTATACCGCGAAGGTTGCGGGCACTGAAGCGGGCGTCATTGAACCACAGGCAACCTTCAGTACCTGCTTTGGCGCGCCCTTTATGACACTTCATCCGAGCGTCTACGATGCGCTGCTGGGCAAAAAGATCCGCGAGCATAATGTCGATTGCTGGTTACTCAACACCGGCTGGAGTGGCGGGCCGTATGGTAT
>Ga0209536_100004590_pt1 | contig 21808 bp, 15 predicted proteins | sample DeeMarSeWOR28_12_FD_187461 | JGI IMG/M metagenome (GOLD analysis project Ga0209536, IMG submission 187461) | Marine sediment microbial communities from White Oak River estuary, North Carolina - WOR-2-8_12 (SPAdes) (version 2) | ecosystem: Environmental > Aquatic > Marine > Intertidal zone >... | reverse complement strand
TTGGAAATATCCGTACTGGCAACACCAAGTAATCCTGTCAAACTGATGGCAGGGAATCTTTGAGCAACGGCCACACCGACCTGGGCATTCTGCGCCCTTAGTATTTCTTCGGCCTGTAATATGTCGGGCCTTCTTTCGACTAACATGGAGGGTAATCCAGCTGGAATATCGGGTGGTAATGGTTGATCCGCCAGTTCAGAACCGGTCACGACAGGTGCCGGATTTCTTCCCAATAAAATACTAAGGGCATTTTCAGTCTGAGCGACTCTCCGTTCGAAGCTTGGCACAGCTGCTGCAGCGATCGCCTTTTGGATCTGAGCCTGGTTTAGATCTATTTCAGGTATGATGCCTTTATTAAACCTTTCCTGAATTATATCTAAAGAGGCCTGACGTAACCTGAGCGTATTTTTTGAGATCTCTAACCTCCATTTGAAATCCAGTAATGTATAATAGGTGCCTACGATCTGAGATATCAAACCAATCTGAACAGTACGCTTCCCAAATTCTGAAGCTACCAGGGTGGCTTTGGCAGATTCCGTAGCCCGGCGGAATTTTCCCCAGAAATCAAGTTCCCAGTTGAGGTTTCCAAAACCTGCAAACACATTAAGCGCACTGCCGCCCTCAGTCGGTACTCCCTGAAATATATTACCTCGAATTGCACCTGCCTGATATCCCAATTTCGGCCCGTAATCTGCTTTGGCGAGGCCAACTGCAGCTCTTGATTGTTCAATGCGTGACGAAGCAATAAGTACATCTTTATTTTCCCTTAAACCGGTTTTAATAAGCGTATCCAGAACAGGATCCTGGAACATATCCCACCATTTGATATTTAACACCGAATCGGTTATGGCCAGTTGCAGACTGTCGAACCGATAAACCGCAGTTGAATCAATATGGGATGAGGGCTTCTGAAATTTTGGACCTACGACGCAAGCGTTTATAGCGAATATGGTTGCTATTATAAGCAAAAATTGATATCGATTTTTCATCCAGGAATTCATCTTCAGATTATTTAGAACTTTCTTTACCGGCCAATTCTCTCTGTTTTTCATATCCTGCGATCTTGCCTATAAACACAAATAACATGGGATATAGAAATACGCCTAAAAGGGTGGCAATTGTCATCCCACCTAATAGTGCCATACCCATTACTTTTCTTGCCTCGGCACCTGAACCGCTGGCTACAACCAATGGAAACACGCCAAGAATAAAGGAGAAAGCGGTCATAAGAATGGGCCTGAATCGTGATTTGGCGGCTTTAATGGCTGCATCAAACAAACTTAATCCTTTCTGAAATTCTTCATTGGCAAATTCTACAATCAGAATGGCATTTTTGGCTGCCATCCCGATCAGCATAACAAAAGATACCTGCGCGAAGATATTGTTCTCGAAGGTGGGACTGATTAATCGCGCTGCCCATAAGAAAAGCAATGCGCCGAAAATGGCAAAAGGTGTACCGAGAAGGATGCTTAAAGGCAATGACCAGGATTCATACTGAGCAGCCAGAATCAGGAACACAAAAACCAGGGAAAAAGTCAGTATGGTCCAGAGCGAGCCGGAAGCTTTTTTTTCCTGAAACGACATGGCGTTCCAACTGTAATTCATATCCGCGGGTAATGTCTCCATAGCAACCCTTTCCAGAGCCGCCATGGCTTGAGCGGATGTATAACCTGCCGCCGGCCCACCGGTAACTTCTACTGCCCGGAACAGATTGAAACGGTTGGTATAGTCAGGGCCATAAACTGGTTTTATAGTGACAATGGTGGATAAGGGAACTTTTTGTCCCTGGTTATTTATAACAAAGAAATTATTTATCTGGCTTTCATCGACTCGATACTGAGGTTCAGCCTGGATATAGGTTTTATACAACCGGCCAAACCGTGTAAAGTCATTAACGTAGCTTCCTCCCATAAAGGCGCCTATCGTAGTGTACAGATCATTCAATGAAACCCCCAGTTTTAACGCCTTTTCTTTGTCAATATCCATAAATCGTTGGGGAACACCTGCCTGGAAGGTGGTAAACGCCCTGCCTATTTCAGGCTGTTGATTTGCCGCCTGGATGAACTTTATTGTGTTCTCGGCAAGATAATCAGGTGTATTCCCCCCTCGGTCCTGAATCATAATGCTGAATCCGGAACCATTCCCCAATCCGGGAATAGCCGGCGGTCCGAAGGCAAAAACCATGGCCCCTTTGATCCTGACAGCCAATTCAACATTAAGCTTTTGTATGACTTCTTTGGCTGTAAACTTCCTTTCTCCCCAATCGACTAGGGTTACGAACATAAATCCGTTATTCGGTACCATGGATCCGGCAAGCATACTGTATCCTGTAGCCGTTGTAACATATTTTATTTCAGGATAATCTAGAAGGATTTCCTCAACTTGTTTGGCAATTACATCCGATCGTTGAAGCGAAGCCGCATTGGGTAGTTGCAGGTTAACAAAAAAGTAACCCATGTCCTCCTCAGGAATAAAGCCGCCCGGAACCAGCCGGAAAAAGACAACGGCGCCTATGGTCATGATGAGTAAAAAAACGATACCTCTTTTTATCTTACGCGTAACAATATTTGTAAAACTCATGTAGGAATCGGTTGATCGATCCATCCATTTATTAAATTTGCCAAAAAACCACCCGAGGGGTCCGCGATAGGGTTTTGGTTTTTTTAGCAGGATAGAACATAACGCGGGGCTTAGTGAAAGTGCATTTACGGAAGATACAATCACCGAAACCACGATGGTAATGGCAAATTGCTGATATAACCTTCCGGTTATACCTGCCATGCCCGCTACGGGAATGAATACGGCAACCAGTACCAGGGTGGTGGCAACTACCGGGGCCGATACCTTATTCATCGCATCGATGGTGGCTTCTTTGGTGCTCATCCCATTCTCTATATTGACCTGAACGGCTTCCACCACCACAATGGCATCATCCACCACAATGCCTATGGCCAGCACCAGTCCCAATAACGAAAGCACGTTGATGGTAAAACCAAGGAGGGGAAAAAACATAAAAGCGCCCACCAGGGAAACGGGTATGGCTAAGGTAGGAATCAGGGTTGCCCTCCAATCCTGGATAAATATGAATACCACCAATATCACAAGGGCAAGAGCAATAAAAAGGGTAATGACGATATCCCGTATTCCCGCCGTAATGGGCAAAGTGGAATCCAGGGATACTTCGTATTCAATGCCTTCCGGGAAATTTCTTTTAATGGTTTCCATTTCGCCAATAATATTTTCAGCCAATTCGACTGCATTCGATCCCGGAGCCTGATAAAGCGAAATAATGGCGCAGGTTTCATTATTTAACCGCGAGAACATATTGTAGGTCTCGACCCCTAATTTTACGGTGGCTATATCACCTATTTTCACCTGAGACCCATCCGGCTGGGTCCGGATTACGATCTCTTCAAATGCTTCTGTTGAATTAAACCGCTCGGGAAGCCGGACGGTGTAGGTATAATCCGTACCGGGGGGTGCAGGTTCTGCTCCAAACTTACCTCCAGGAACAATTACGTTCTGCTCATTGATGGATTTCAGGATTTCAGGTACGGTAATTCCAAGTGAAGCCAGGCGGTCAGGCTTGATCCATATCCTCATGGAATAGTTGGCAGCTCCCAGTACATCCACCCTCCCGATACCCGGAACCCGGGCAAGTTGATCCTTTATATTTATCAAGGCGTAATTTCCCAGAAAATCCTGGTCATACCGTCCATCAGAGGTAAGAGTAACCAGCATGAGAATATTGGGAAGAGATTTTTTTGTGGTGACGCCATACTTGGTGACTTCCTGAGGAAGTTTGGCGGATGCGGCAGATACCCTGTTTTGTGCAAGGACAGTATTCATGTCGGGATCGGTACCTACCTCGAAGGATATATCAATGACCATGGATCCATCATTAGAATTGGTGGATTTCATGTAGATCATATTGTCTACCCCATTGATCTCCTGCTCCAGGGGTGTGGCTACCGATTCTTCCACACTGATGGCATTGGCACCCGTATAGGTTCCTCTTACCTGCACAACAGGAGGAGTAAGGTTCGGATACTGCTCAATCGGTAACCCGATCATCGAGACAGCACCTACAATGACGATCACGATCGCAATGACCATAGCTACTATGGGTCGGCGGACAAAGAAATTTCCTTGATTCTCAGTCATGTCTGTGCGGCTATTGAATGGTTTGACTTTCAAATTCAACAAGTACCGGGTTGACCTTCAGGCCTGAAGCAACCTTCTGTAATCCATCAATAACTACTTTTTCGCCAGGGTTCAATCCTTCTTCTATCAACCAGAGGTCTCCGATTTTTTCGGTGGCTATGACCTGACGGGCCTGTACTTCGTTTTCTTCATTCACAACATATACCGAATTTTGTCCCTGCAGCTCCATTACGCATCGTTGGGGTATTAAAAGCGCGTCCTCAGCAGTAAATAATTCAATTTTAACTTTCGTATACATTCCCGGGCGAAGAATTCTTTTTGGATTATCAAAACTGGCCTGGACCAGCAAAGATCCTGTGGAAGCATCTATATTACGGTCAATAAAATCTATTTTTCCGGTTTCTTCATACAGGGAACCATCCGCAAGTATAAGTTGGACAGTTGTCTCCGTTTTACGGTCTATCCGATCTTCTACCCTGGCTTTCATATCAATCTCTCTTGCTAAAGCAAGATAGGCGGTTTCAGGCAGGAAAAATTCAATTCGAATGGATTGAATATTTGAAACCGTATTCAAAATAACCGGATTCGGAGATCTTCCCACAAATTCACCTACCCGGGCATTCGTTTTCCCGATGAGGCCATCGATGGGGGATAGTATCCGGGTATAGCTCAAATTGATTTTTGCCATTTCAAGATTTGCTTCGGCTGCCTGTAGCGATGCCTCGGCCGCTTCCTTACTCGACAGGGCAGCATCGTAATCACTCTGGCTTACCGCATTAATTTTAACCAAAGGTTCATAACGCCTCAACTCGTTCGCAGCATTTACAAGATAAGTTCTAGCTTCTTCCACTTTACTCTGTTGAGCAGCCACTTCCGCCATGAAGGGCTGGGAGTCTATCCTGTAAAGTAATTGACCCTTTTTTACACCAATACCTTCTTCAAAAGCAATCTCCTCGAGGAAGCCCTCCACACGTGCCCGTATGGGAATGTCCTGCATGCCATATACCTGTCCAACATATTCCCTGTACAAGGGTACATCCCGTTGAAAAACTTCCACCACCTGGATTTCCGGCGGTGCAAGTTTATTTTCATTTTTATCTTTGCAGGATGTAAGGAAAAGAACATATCCGGTTATCACAAAGATCTTGGTAAGATAATATCTGTTGTTTTTCATGGATAAAAGTAAGGTTATGAAATATGAAAAATCCTTATCGCTATAAATTTAGGTTTTTTTACCCGGTAAGATCTGAGATAGTAACCATCCCAATTATTGACCGGAAGTTTAATACGACCCGGATCCTGCTGAACTCTTATTGAAGTAATCAGATTTTATCCGGGAATTCAAGGGATTTCCTAAATTCACAACTATTCTTAATGATTTAAGAAAGCCTGTATTTTTGTTTTAACAACTGTTTTTAGTTTAAAATAAAACATACAATTATCAAAGGGGGACTAAAAATAATATAAAGAATGAAATAAAGTAGGATATGATATCAAAAATTTGATTTTACGGTTTATTGATCAACAAGCTGAAGAATCCATATAATCAATTACCTGTCCAAAAATAATTTATTTTCAAATAAATAGGTGAAGGTCCCGATTCATCGGGAAAACCCTCGATAAGAACAATCTCTATGGCTCATTATCAGGCTATTGTATTACCGACAAGAATTTTTGAATCTTTTGTATATTATTGATTATAAAGAAATTATGCTTGATCTTCCGATAAAAATCGGTAACAAAAGGAGCCTGAAGATAGACAGTCAGGAAAAATTCCCGCATTTTTCAGGTTAAATTATTCAAACCCGTGGAAGATAAATCTGGAAGAAAAAAATAGACTGCCGACATATTGTAATACTAAATATTACAAACACCATTTCATCTTTTACATTCGAATCAAAAAAAGGGTTTCCATCATATCCATTTTGAAAGGGATTCAAAACTTTTAACCGCATCCGGCACTGTACCGCACTCCACGCTGAACACGATATCGGAGTTGGTACTTTTTACAATATCAATTACCCGTTTCCAGTCAACCACCCCATCTCCGCAGGCACAACCTACGGGAGTGCCGGTCACCTTACCCCGTTCGTCTTTCCCCTGCTGAATACTTATATCTTTGGCATGCAGATGTACCAATTTATCTTTTACACTATCAAGCCAATCATAGATATCTCCTCCGCCTCCCAGGTACGCATTTCCTGTATCGTAATTGATCCCGATGGCAGGTGAGTCAACCAGGGTGTAAATGCTATTCAATCCATCTGGTGTTTTACTGTATTGCTGATGGGGTTCCAATCCAATTAAGATACCGTGTCTTTCCGCAACCCTGGCTGCTTCGGTAAGGGTGTATTTCATCAAGGTGTAATCCATCTCCCGGGTGGTCCACGCTGGTTTGGGTCCTTCATCGGTATTTACAACCGGAGCTTTTAATTCTGCTGCAAATCGAATGGCCATTTTCAGGTATTCTACACTTATTTCAGGCTTACATAAAGGAGTGTGCGTTGAAAGTCCTGAGAGTTTAATACCATTTTTATCGCAAATTTCCTTGATCCTCAACGGATCCTCGAACATGGATACCGAATGGAAATAACCGGCTTCACTCAGTAACTCCCGCCCCAGGTGAACCATCGGCTCTATGTACTCATAGCCGATTTCTTTTGCTTTTAGAACGCCCCATTCAAATGGTTTATCATGGTGGCGAACAAATTCCATGTTAATACCTAATTTGATCATAATGTTCCTTTATTAATTTTTTATGGTAAATGCAGGGAACAGCCTTAACTCCGGTTGTAACCGGTTGCCGATACATCTCCCCAACCACTCACTCGAAATTTAGGGTTCCCTATTTTTGAGATTCAATACTCATTAAAAAAGTGAATCCTAACAAATATAAAATCCCTTATGAATAATTGATAATTTTATATGTCAAAAAGAATTTTATCAACCGGTCAAATTCTCCTGCTTATACCTTATTTAAATTCTGGATGGATATCCAAATTTAAAAACGATTTTGAATCTTGAGTTACTGGAGGAGCTGGGTAGCCATTTTCATTTTATCATTTAAAAAATTAGCCTCTCAATCCTGGAATTTATTAAGACTACATTTTGAAGGACTTGGTCTGATTGTTATCATTATGATTTCAATGGATTAGTTGAATCCATCTTAAGATAAAGGAAAGGTCACTCTGAATTGAAAAAGCCGGATTAGTTTGGTATAATTATTAATATTTTTCTATAGAGAATTTTAATATCAATAAAAAAAAGGTTGATTTAATGCATGAAGGGTAGAAAAAAGAAACGGCGCATAAGCCTCGCTACCAAAATAATTATAGGGGTAATCCTGGGAATTCTGGTCGGGCTGTTTTTTGGGGAGTTCGTTGAGCCCATCACCATCGTAGGTGAGGTGTTTATCATGCTGTTACAGATGCCGGTTCTTCCCTATGTATTCCTATCCCTGATTGCAGGGATCGGCGGATTCGACTTGCAGCAAGGGGGGAAGTTGGCAGGTAAGTTTGTAATCATCATGGTTGTTTTGTGGATCCTGACATTGATTGCAATACTATTATTGCCACTAACCTTTCCGGATTGGGAGGCTGCATCATTTTTCAGCTCAGCCCAGGTGGAGGAGCCTGTGCCCTTCAATTTTCTGGATCTGTATATTCCTACTAACCCTTTCAATGCACTCGCCAACTCAACAGTTCCGGCTGTCGTCTTGTTCAGCATCGTCCTGGGGGTAGCCTTATCAACCTTATCCAATAAGGGAGTTGTCATAAACGTACTGAATCCTATCATAGAGGCATTGGGTAAAATAACAAACTGGGTAGTTGAATTTGCACCGTATGGTGTATTCGCCCTTGTTGCCGGACTTGCTGGGTCCATGGACCCTGAAGTTCTTTCGAAACTCGGGATTTTTCTATGGGGATACGCAGTTATGGCTTTTCTGTTAAGTTTCTGGATATTACCGGGTCTGGTTACGGCCTTTACTCCAATCAAATATCATCAAATCATCAGGGAAACCAAAGATGCCCTGGTTACCGCGTTTGCTACGGGTAATCTGTTTGTTGTCCTGCCCATGCTGGCTGATAAAAGTAAGCAGATTCTAAAAGCGCATAAGATCGAGGGTGACAAAACAGTAGATGTAATTGTTCCCATCGCCTTCAGTTTCCCCAGTTCCGGAAAACTGTTAACGCTCAGTTTTATATTATTTGCAGGATGGTTTTCCGGATTCGATGTTTCCGTCGCTGAATACCCGACATTTTTGCTGGCAGGTACCTTCAGCTTCTTTGGAAGCACAGTAACGGCCATTCCCTTTATGCTTGACCTGATGCAGATTCCTTCGGATCTGTTTCAACTCTTTATCCCTATTGACAGTATCATCACCAACCGGTTCGGAGTGCTTTTGGCCGCTGTATTCATTATGGCATTGACCCTGCTTGGAGCCGCATCTACTACCGACCTGTTACAATTCCATCCAAAAAAAATGATCCGGTACCTGGTCATAACACTCGCATTACTTATAATCTCTGTGGTAGGTCTCAGGTTCTTTTTAGGTTTAAAAGAAGCAGAATACACCCGTGACAAGGAATTAGTGCAGATGTTTATTTCTCGTAGTTCTGTCCCCAATGAGGTTTTTTTGGATGCTTTACCTCCCCTTGATTATGATCCTTCACTTACTCGACTAAATAATATTCGTCGACGCGGATATTTATGCGTTGGTTTTCTCAGGGACCACATGCCAAATGCGTTTATAAATGAATCTGGAAACCTGGTAGGTTCGGATATAGAAATGGCACATGTGTTGGCGGAAGATCTGAATGTATCCTTGAAATTTATCCGCGTAGAGGTAGATAATGTGCCAAACCATCTCACCAGGGGAGATATTGATATTCTTATGACGGGTACGGCCGTAGTTCCGGACAGGCCCGGAAAAGCAACTTTTACCATACCCTATCAGGACCAGACACTTGCCTTCATTGTCAAGGATTTTCAAAGACGCAAATTCAGCAATATAGAGACGATACGAAAAATGGATTCTCTTCGGCTGGGGATCTACCAGAATCCATATTATACCAATAAGATCCGTAAATTACTACCTGATGCGCAGGTAATAATGGTTGAAAGTCCCCGTCTTTTCTTCCGGGAAACGGAAGAACTCGATGCCCTGGCATTTACTGCTGAATCGGGTGGGGCCTGGTCCATCATTTATCCGCAGTTTTCAGTAGCCGTACCCAGGCCTGAAGCATTCAAGGTTCCCCTGGCTTACGTGGTTTCGAGGGATGATCAGGAATTCCTGAATTTTATCAATACCTGGATCCGCCTCAAAAAGGCGGACGGTACCTTTGATTCAGCTTTTGAATACTGGGAAATGGGAGGGGGTATTATGGAAGGAAAAGAGCCACGGTGGTCGGTGATCCGGAATGTATTTCACTGGGTAGATTGAATTGTAGGGGCATTTCCATATTTGTATTCCTATTTTTTAATATATGTTTTGCCTGCAAGATTAAACCTGCCCAGACCATTAATTTTTTAAGTTAATATTTTCTTCAGGCAGATTATTTATCAGGAAATACCAAGATTCTATAAACCCGAAAAATTCATAAATTTTTCACCCAATCGGGCCGATTAATCACAATTTCCTGAATATCAGCGGGATAAAAATTATTAATAAAATTAAGAATTATTTCTATAGCCTAAAAAAATGTTATTGCAATTGTGATTATCAGGGATTAACCCATTGTGTAACCAGTTGAATATAAATGAGATATAAAATGTTAATATTCCATTTTTTAAAAAACGCATGAATAATCGGGGTTAAATTGGAAATTTCATTGAAATCTGTAGGACATGATAATCGAGTTCCCTAGCTGGTGATCCAGGTGAAGGAGAATGAAAAAACCGGATCCAGTGGGATCCGGTTTTCCAAGTTGCTTTGAAAATTAGCTTATATCATTCAAAAAACGGTACTCCTTCCTGGGCATATTTTCTCATTCCTTCTTCATTAATTTCCACTCCAATGCCGGGCTTATCCGAAACTATGATATGTCCATCAACGATCATCGACGGATCATAATCCACAATCTCTTTATACATGGGATCTCTATGGAAGTATATCTGCCATTCCAGGATCATGAAATTGGGGACAGATGCACACACATGGGCCGAAGCCATTGCTCCAAGGTATGAGGCAACCATATGCGGGGCAAACGGTACGTAATACAGGTTGGCCAGGTTGGCAATGCGTTGCCCTTCACCCAATCCCCCTGCCTTTTGCAGGTCCGGCATAACGATATCCACCGCGCCGATTTCTAAAAGCCGTCGAAATCCATGGGCTAAATACAGATTTTCTCCCGCGCATATTGGAGTAGACGTTGATTCAGCTATTTTGCGATATGCTTCCACATTTTCTGCAGGAATAGGTTCTTCAAGCCACATAAGCTTTAATGGCTCTACTAGTTTGGCAACCTGTTCGCCTGTCACCCCATCGTACCGTCCATGCATGTCTGCACAAATATCAATGGATGGCCCAACAGCTTCACGGGCAGCTGCCAGCTGATCATACATCCGTTGTAATTCGTTTGGGCTTGCCGTCCAGTTGTAGTAGTCATATTTATTAGGATCATTGGCCTGGTCAAGGTCAAATTTTACAGCTGAAAATCCCATTTTTACGGCCTCCGTGGCACTTTCTGCAAACTTTTGTGGATCGGGCAACCTGGATTGGTACAATGCGGTATCCATATATAGCCGGATCCTGTCACGGAATTTTCCTCCCAGCAGTTGATATACAGGTACACCTAATGCCTTTCCAGCCAAATCCCAAAGCGCTGATTCAACAGCAGAAAGCACGGCCACATACATACCCGACTGGGCCCCTTCAAAAAATCCGGACCGCCGGATATCTTCAAATAACCGATTTACATTGAGGGGATTTTTATCCTTTAGCCTGCTACCGAACATTTTCACCAGATGATAGGTCCCTGGTGTAGCGTCAACTCCTTCACCGCAACCCCATATGCCCTGGTTGGTATGAATTTTTATAAACAGGCTATGACCTCCACGGATATACCCGCATTTGATATCCGAAATTTTCAAATCGGCAGGCCTGGACTGTATGGGTGAATGCTCTATGGCTTTTTCAAACTCCTTTCCAAAACCTAAAATTGAAGTTGAGCCAAATACCCCGGCAAGGGCACTTTTGGTTAGGAAAGATCTTCTTGATGATGATTTAGGCATATTTTTGTTTTATTATACTTCACCAGGTTCGTGTTTTTAATAATTCCTGAATCTGTTCTTTTGGCACAGGTAATTCATCGATATGGTCGTTGAGCCATTGAGAAAAATCCCGCTCTATTTCATCCGACCACCTCGAATCGATCTGGCCGGGGGTATATTTTTGTTCACGCAAACGCTGGTGACCAAACATATCTCGGAGCCTGACAATTTCAGAGGTCGTTACAACTTTCTCTGCCAGGTGAGGGGGTACAAAAATAACCCCTCCATCTCTTCCCAGCACAACATCTCCCGGGATCACCATGGCATCACCGATGCGTGTCGGGGTATTAATCCCAATTAATGTGGTATTCAACGCACCATCCGGATTATTGAGGTGGTGCGATGGATGGTAGCTTCTGAAAAAGGAGGTAAAAGAACCAATCTCCTCTAATCCATCAATATCCCGGACAGCACCGTTGTAAACAATCCCCCTGCCTGTTTTGGTAAATATCGAATTACCCAGGTTATCGCCAATGGTCGGCCCGTCAACATGGGCACCAAACTGATCTACAACGTATACATCACCCTGGACTAACATATCGATAGGCCAGGAATTTTGTGATTTTATCCTTCCATCCCGGTTATGGCCCCGGTCATCAACTACACGGTGCACATCCGGACGACCCGGCATAAAAGTCGCCGTTACCGCTCTTCCAACCAGAACACTATCCGGATTGATGCACATCCAGCCATCTGCATATTGATGATTGAAATTAGCTCCTTTCAGGACAGCCCAGGCTTCTTCAAGTGTCACCCTTTTCATGCGCTCCAGGATTTCGTCCGGTACGCGTGGACGACCATCTTCAAATCGTTCGCCTTTCCATTCCGGTGTCAGAAATATAAGTTCTTCTTTGGATATTTGCTGACCATTTAGTTGCTGCACGAATAAAATGGCACATGTAATAAATAAAAATCTTTGTATGGACATAATTTTAAAGGATTATGAATCTCGGTAGTTCCATCCAATCAACTACAATAGAAATTTGAATCAATACGGGGTAACCAAGATATAAATAAATTCAGATTATCCATACACTGAGCCTTAGATTTTAACAGCCTGGAATTGGCAGTTCCCTTGCCTGAGGGTGCGACACTTGAAATTGCATCATTCGCATTATTATAAACTTGAGATAAAAAGTGCTTTGATCATAAAAATAAACCCCCTATATTACTCTTCAGTTTAATCCTATTTATAAGTTGTAAACGTTCAATTGGTTAAAATTTCACATATTCTTTTGATTCCCTTGCTCCCGGTATTAAAAATCGATTGAAACATCGAATGAGGTAGTGAAAGGTAAATTTCAGTTTTAATACCAAGTACATTGGCATTTCAATCTTAATAAATGGATTATTAAAAAAGGGAAATTCGTGCGGAAATGAACAAAATATCTCAATTTTTTACTTTGATAATGTTGGTTTCTCGTTATCTCCCAACATTCAGAAACATATGTAATACACATTTGAACCTAACGATATCATTTAAGAACCAGATATATAACTAAAAAATGTAACCTGTACTGCAAGGCAGTAAGGGCGGCGCACTCCATTTTCACACCCCCGAGGCTTATCGGGTAGTTTGAACTAAAATTCATTAGAAATTATTTAACTAAACATGCAAAATCATGAAATCAAAACTACTAAGAATAGTAAAGGCCATGCCGGTTATTAGCTTGCATGGAAAAATTTTACATTTCGTGATCATTGGCTTTTTGATAACCAACACAGGTGTTGCTCAATTCAGCCGAAACAGCGATTTGTCAAGCACAAAACGAATTAAAAGTAGTACAAGCAAACCGGAACAGACATCGGCAATGCTGCAAATTACGATTACAGGCAAGGTGGTTTCTGAAGAAGACAATGAGGGTATGCCTGGTGTCAATGTGCTGGTAAAGGGCACATTCACAGGTACGGTGACCGATTTAAACGGCGACTATTCCATTGAAGTTCCTTCAACGGATGCAACGCTGGTGTTCAGTTCCGTTGGATATAATACCATCGAGGTGCTGGTTGGTAATCAGTCAGTAATCAATATATCCATGTCGTCGGATGTCAGGGCGTTACAGGAAATCGTAGTTACCGCATTAGGTATAGAAAAAGATTCCAAGACGCTGGGATACGCTACATCCAATGTGCAAACTGAGGAACTGACAATTAACCGTACACCCAATATGATGAATGCCCTGCAGGGGAAAATAGCCGGAGTTAATATCAGCAGTATGGGTACAGGTCCGGGGGGTACATCCAAGATCCGTATCCGTGGTCAATCCTCCATTTCAGGGCAGAATAATCCCCTGATCGTGCTCAATGGGGTGCCTATTGATAATACCAACTTTGGTTCAAGACAAGGTAATCAGGCATCCGATGGCGGCCTTGGTTCTACCGGAAATGGGAATTTCTCTGATGGAGGCGATGGGTTATCGAGTATAAACCCGGACGATGTGGAAAGCATGACCGTTTTGAAAGGAGCCGCTGCTGCTGCTTTATATGGATCCAGGGCAAAAGATGGCGTCATCATGATCACGACCAAAACCAGGGGAGTTGGAAAGGGTATCGGTGTGAGTTATAATATGAATTACACAAACGAAAAGCCACTGGACTTTACCGATTATCAATATGAATACGGCCAGGGAGAAAATGGCGTGCGTCCTACTGATCCAAATCCCACGTCGGGGCAGTGGTCTTTTGGCGAAAGATTTCAACCCGGCATGACACAGATCCTTTTTGATGGTGTGGAAGTGCCCTATGAACCTGTATATGACCGGATCGATAAGTTTTACAGGAATGGACAAAATTTCAGCAATACAGTCTCCCTTTCAAGCGGAGGGGAGAAAGGCGGATTGAATCTTTCCATAGGAAATTTGCAGAGCAAAGGTGTCGTACCAAACAACACGTTTACAAGGACCACACTCAACCTGGGATTTGAATATAATCTTTCGGAAAAATTGAGCTTTTCCGGGAATGTGAACTATTCATATGAGAACAATAAAAATGCTCCAAACGTTGGGAACCAGGACAACACCATTCCCGTGGCCCTCTCGAACATGGCCAATTCCATGCCGCTCGATTTGCTGGATGAGAAGAAATATGATGAAAATGGCAATGAATTTGTTTACTCCCGGTTTCGCAACAGAACCAATCCGTATTTTACACTTGCCGAGCAATTTAACAATATTCGCAGGGACAGGATATTCGGGAACATATCAGCCAAGTATGACATTCTTCCCTGGCTGTTTATCCAGGGCAGGATAGGCCAGGATTACTGGTCGCGAGATCAAGAAATCAACAATTTTCCCACTGGCCAGGCTTCACGTCCTGCCGCTCCCGTGGGATTTGTCAATGGAATCTTTACCCAGGAAGCCCGCAGGTTCCGTGAGATTAATGCTGATTTTTTGCTTTCAGCATATCGTGAGTTTGGAAAATTTGGAGCGAACCTGACCTTTGGAGGCAACAGGATGTACCGCAGATTTGATACGAATAATGTTCAGGTTACTGATTTTGTCGTTAGGGATCTATATACGGTTCAGAATGGCCGGGTGAAGAATCCTACCTACGATTTATCTGAAAGGGCTGTAAATTCATTGTACGGTGCCTTAGAACTTTCATTCGACCAATTGTTGTTCCTGAATGGAACACTTCGCAATGACTGGTTTTCAACCCTTTCACCTGAAAACAGGAGTATTTTATATCCTTCCATTTCTACGAGCTTTGTATTTTCGGAATTGATTGGAGAATCCAGGCCTGGATGGTTGACCTTTGGTAAGATCCGGGCAGCCTATGCTGAGGTGGGTAGTGATACGGATGTACCCCCATATTCAGATGTACTTTTTTATAATATTAATGCCAACCTTTTTGCCAATCCCAGCGGAACCCCGCAGCCGGTGGGAGCCATTTCAGGCAATACGGTTCCAAACCCGGATCTCAGGCCAATGCGATCAGCAGAAACGGAATTAGGCATTGAACTGGCATTATTCGATAACAGGGTTGGTCTTGATGTAGCTGTTTATAAGAAGACCACAACGGATCAGATCGTACAGGCGCAAATTTCTGACGGATCCGGATTTGTAAATACGCTCATCAACAGCGGAAAGAGCGAGAATAAAGGGATTGAAATGCTGGTAACGCTTGTGCCAGTAATAGCAGGTGATTTCCAATGGAATTTCAGCTTTAATGGCACCTACAATAAAACCAAAGTAATCAGTTTGCTAACGGATGAACCAGGCGATCGTATCACTGTAGGAACACACGCTTTTAATGGGGAATTGAGGCAGGTAGTTGGTGAAGAAATGGCACAGCTGGCAGGTTTCGGATACCGAAGGGACGAACAGGGGCGTCAGGTATTCGGTGCCAACGGTATTGCCCTTCGGACTCCTGAACTGATATTGTTTGGTAGTGCATTGCCAAAATGGTATGGTGGGTTCCTCAATGAGTTCACTTATAAGGACCTCAATTTTTCGTTCCTGATCGACTTTAAGCTGGGCAACAAAATGATATCAGGTACTAACTTTAATGCCACGCGGCACGGACTGCATAAGATGACGGTGCCGGAAGGAGGCAGAGAAAATGGCATCATCGGGGATGGAGTGAATGAAGCCGGGGAGGTAAATACGGTAGTAGCGCAAGTACAGCCTTACTGGGAAGTAGTACGATCGCAGGCGCTGATAGAGCCCATCGTCTATGATGGCGGATACTGGAAACTGCGCCAGATCAGCATCGGGTATAATTTTACCAGGATACTACCGGAGAATCTATTTATAAAAGGACTGCGCCTCAGTCTGGTTGGAAATAATATAGCCATGCTGAAAAAATGGGTGCCCAATATCGATCCTGAATCATTCGGCTTGAATTCAGATAATCTCGTGGGTCTGGAATCTACTGGGGTTCCTACAACCCGGGGAATGGGTTTTAATTTAAATATTCAATTTTAATTCGAATAGCGATGAAAAAAATAATAAAATATAGTCTCATAGGGATTTTAACCGTGTTTTTTTCTTCCTGTGATCAGGGATTAGATGATTTGAACACAAACGAAACCGATGCCACATCCATCGATCCGGCTTTTCAGCTAAACCGTGCTGTCATCAGCTCTTCTTATTCAAGTATAATCTATGATATGGGAATTGTACAACAGATTATCAGTCCAAACTCCGGTGTACTCACAGGGGCCAATTATAACCAGGACAACCGGGATGCAACTGAGGATGTCTGGAAGCAATTTTACCCGGATGTTATCCGAAATACCAGGGATGTGATTTTCCGTGCTTCCGAAGATCCGGAAAGGTCAAACCTGGTAAATATGGCACGAATTTTACAATGTTATGCGTTTATGATCCTCACCGACACGTACGGTGATATACCGTATTTTGATGGTGGAAAAGGGTATACGGAAGGTATATTTTTACCTGAATATGATACCCAGGAATCCATTTATGATGATATCATCCTGGAACTGCAGCAAGCCAGTGCAGCACTTGATGCTTCTGGAAAAATAGAAACAGCTGATGTTCTTTTTGGTGGGAATATCGATCAATGGAAAAAATTCGGGTATTCCTTATTACTTCGTGCAGGGATGAGATTGAGTGCTGTAGACCCAGCACAGGCTCAGCAGGTAGTGCAGAATGCTGTACAGGGAGGAGTAATTCTCTCCAACAGTGACAATGCTGTGGTGTTGCATGATGACAACTATGCCAATGGTGTGGGAAACACACTAAATGCAACCGAGGCAAATAACTACTATCTCACAGAACCATTTGTCAATTACCTGAAAAACAACAATGATCCAAGGTTGGTTTCGATCGCCGTTACCTATGTAGGCGCTACCTCAGGCCCGGGACAGGTACTCGGACCGGATGGAAATGGATCAAATGATCCCTCCATCCAGGTAGGTATGCCGCTGGGTTATGACAACAACACGATAGCCCAGGTGGCCTCAGACCTCGGGTTGGCAAGCTTTTATGAGTTTGCACAGTGCGATCGCGAGCGATTGACAAAACGGACAGCTCCAGGCTGGCTTGTAACAGCAGCACAAACTAATTTGTTGCTTGCCGAAGCGGCCCACCGTCAATGGATATCGGGTGCGGCAGGTGAATATTTTACTGAAGGTGTCAGGGTTCATATGGAGCAGATGGCCCTCCATGATGAAGGTGCTGCCATTGATCCAGCCGATATCCAGACATACCTGGATAATAATCCATTGAGCGCAGGAACAGAACTGGAGCAGATCAATACCCAGTACTGGGTGGCAACATTCCTGAATGGATCGGAGGCGTTTGCCAATTTCCGAAGAAGCGGATACCCGGCGCTTGCACCTAATCCATTTCCGGGGAAAGATATCACCGGCGATTTTATCAACCGTCTTACCTATCCCAATTCCGAAATTTCTGTAAATACAGAAAATGTGAATGCCGCAATTGCGCGTATGGGTGGTGATAACCTGGATGTAAAAGTGTGGTGGGATAGCAACTAAAATTTAAGACTACTATACCAGTTTTATTTCAACCGGAGGGGTGTGAGGCATTTTTTCTTCATACTGCTCCGGTTTTTTATTCATATCAGTTTTGGTGGAATTGTAGCAATAAAGTCTTTTAAGTAAAACGATACAGATGTCTGAAGGACATGGTGGAGATAGTTTAGGTGTTATTTTAAGAATAGGACTCAAAGGTTTTATCACCTTCTTACACCCTTTAGTAAGAAATAACCGGTTCCTTGCGATCTACATGTAGCTTGATTATTGAAAAAAGGTATTTATATGGAACTTGTTCCTTGAGCATACCTTGATCACTATTTGGATTTTTTATACAAAGGTACTGTACTGCATGGCTCCCCATACATGATACTTGAAACAACTGGCATTAATAATCGGGTAATTTCAACGTATGCAAATTCAGGAACCGGATAATTCCCACATCCTTTGATCACAACTTTTTTATCCCTGAATGATTCAATTTCGATTTTTGATAAAGCCTGCTGAAAAAGGGCTGCTTCAAGGTCAGTCGGATCACCAAAGACTACCATATTTGCATGCGGACTGATTCGTGTTGTCAACAGCATATATGCCCAGGTTGGAATGATGGCATCCACCGAACAGGTAATGGCTACATTTTTTCCCTCGAATCGTGACCAGTCGAAATCCTTTACCTTCACCCGGAATTCTTTTTCTTTCAGGATCATTTCTTCATATAAAAAACCCTTTATATCAAATAAAATACGATCACCTTGATGATAATATTCCTCCAGATCGAAGGTGATCAGCGGGCTGTTGGCTACCCTGTTTATAATGGCTGTTTCGGTATTTTTATTCATGTCAGTTTTCGTGGGATTGTAGCAATAAAATCTTTTAAGTAAAACGGTTCAAATGCCTGAAGGTTTTCAAAATCCTGATTCCGGTATTTTTTTAGGGCAAGATCTCCGATCGCCCTGGCCATTGGAACAATATTATCAAGAAAAAAGGCATTGGGGTATTTCTCCAGGACCGGTCTCGTCTTGGGCATTCCTTCTCCAAAAAAAAGTATTGAATATTGATCCAGTTCCTTTCTGAAAGAACGGTCATCAATGACGATCGCCTGAGTTTCTTTTTTTATGCATAAGTCCTTATCGGTGATCATAGCATACACTTCCATTCTCCGGGCATCAAGCATGGGACAAAGGAAATATCCTTTATCATTTTTCGGACTGGCAAGAAAACACATGGAAATAAGTGTATTGATAGATATTAAGGGGATATCCAGGGCATAACAGATCCCTTTGGCGGTTGATGTACCGATCCGGAGACCCGTATAGGACCCGGGCCCTTTCGATAAGGCGACCGCAGATAAATCCTTCATTTCCCTGTTTACCGCTTGGCACAGATCGCGAATCATTGGAGCAAGATACCTGGAATGGGATTTTTCTACCATTAATTCCCGGTTGCCGAGCAGAATCCCCTCCTCATGTAGCGCGACCGAACAGGTTTTTGTTGCCGTCTCAATGCTCAGGATCAGACTCATAGGTCGAATTTTAGGTTATCACTTATTATTGTACTATTCGGTTCTTTTAATTATTAAAGTAAATTTTGTGGATGGGGATTAAAAGTGTATCTGAATAAGCATTATCAGTCGTATTAATCCACCTTTGCGAAGTCTGCCTGTCTTAAAAGTTGAAAATTTTGGTTCAGGCTGAGAACGGAAAGAATTCGCAAAGGCTACCATTTGCTGGATGTAAATAATTAAACACGGTGTTCTCAGCGTAATTCTTGTTGATCTTCCTTCGCCCGCCAGAGGCTTGCCGAAGGCGCGGTCCGTGAATATAACTTTGGAAAACAGCTTCAAAATTTATGTTTATTTACATATCCAACAACATACTTGCTTTATATTCAATATCTGATAGTAAATACTACTTAATTAAAATAAGGAATTCTCCTAATATTTCAATTCACTGATATTGGTTTTCACACTGTTCCTTATTTGCCAGTATTTGTGATAAATCCCCTTGAATTCAATTCGATACCCTATGGTTTTTTCAAATAGGTCCAATGCGTTGAGAATAGTTTCTGAAATTTCACGTAAGGCATTATGCCCTCCGTCATTCCGGGAAATGTAATCACAATAATCCATTTTCCTGCAGTAATTGATAAACATCTGGGCTCCCGTATTCGGCACCAGGATTTTCACGCCGCAATACTTGGCCAGGGAAAGATCATGGATGTCATCAAAAATAAATAATATTTCATCCCGGGTGATACCATAATCCTTTTCGAAGGATTCCAGCACATCGGCCTTATTCTTTACCTGTAAAAATACAGATTGAAAATGTTCTCTTTCCGCCCAGGATATCGCCGTTTCGTTTCTTTCGCCGGTCACAATAGCGGTAACCGGATTTTGGCCATGAAGCAGGTAATAACCAAAGCGTAGCATGTTGATCCCCATAGAGTCTGTTTCACTGAATGAACTTGGGATCGATCCCTTCCGCCCATCGTTAAATATTCCATCCCAGTCGAATACAAGCGCCTTCACCCGGTTCAGTTTCCAGCTGAAAGTATCGGGATCCACCAAAAGGCTTCCCTGCATTGTTTTCCGGATCTCTTTAGGTTTCAAAATGTTTACGATAAACCGTTCATTTTCAATAAATCCTGTATATCAATCATACCTTTTACCTTTCCGTTCTCGGTAACCACAAGGGTATCTACCTGAGTTTCCTTGAACATGGCAGAGGCCTCATAAAGCAGGGCACTTCCTTCAACGGTATAAGGCCTTTTCAGATTCAGGTCTCCTGCTTTTCGATTGATCGCTTCCGGACCTTCCTTTTCAACCATCCGGCGGAGATCACCATCCGTGAAAATACCGATGGGCTCCTGATCTTTATTGATGATCGTAACGGCGCCACAGCCCCCGACGGTCATTTTCACCAGGCAGTCATGAATGGATTCATCGACCGTGACCACAGGATTCACCGTTGAAATTATTTCATTTACTTTTTTGGTCATCAGGTTGGTATGTTCGAAAAATTCCCGGGTACCTAATTCGGTATAATAGTTTTCCGTTAGCTGTTTCATAATTTTCCAGGGTACCGTAACGGTATGCGCGCCTGCGTTCAATGCATTTCGTACATGTTCTACACTCCGGACGGAAGAAAACATGATCTTGGTCTGATAACCGTAATAATTAACGGCATTAACGCATTGTTCGATCAACCACAAGGCATCCTGTCCCTGATCCTGCAACCGCCCCACGAGCGGGCAGACATAATCGGCTCCGGCAGCCATTGCCATGTAAGCCTGCTGAAGTGTATATACCAGATGGATATTTACCATAAAACCTTCGTTCTTCAACATCCTGCAGGCTTTCACTCCTTCCAGGGAGATCGGGATCTTGAAAACAGTCTTTTTTTTATCCAGGCCAAGGGCATGTTGTCGCTTTGCTTCGACCACAATTTCTTCGGCCTTACTTCCTAGAGCTTCTATTTGAAGGATGGGTACTATTCTTGAAAGTTCCACCACCATTCCGTCGATATCTGTAATCCCATGGCGATGCATGAAGGTGGGAGTAGTGGTTAGGCCTGCTAAAAATCCAAGCTGGAAAGCTTCCCTTATCTCCTTGATATCTGCCGAATCTAAATAAAGTTCCATGAGTTTGATCTATTTTTATAGGTAGTCATTCAATCTTTATATTTTAAATTTATTTCGTGTATCTCCATCAGCGGCTTTATGAACTCCTCCAGCTCATTTACATCGTATTGACTGGCGGCATCACACAAAGCTTCGGAGGGACAGGGATGAGCTTCGATGAAGATGCCATCCACACCTGCTGCCACACCGGCCCTTGCCAACACATTTAAATATTGCCGGGCACCACCACTTGGATCGGCACTGGGAATCCCATATTTACGAATGGAGATCGGA
>Ga0209536_100004589_pt1 | contig 21811 bp, 20 predicted proteins | sample DeeMarSeWOR28_12_FD_187461 | JGI IMG/M metagenome (GOLD analysis project Ga0209536, IMG submission 187461) | Marine sediment microbial communities from White Oak River estuary, North Carolina - WOR-2-8_12 (SPAdes) (version 2) | ecosystem: Environmental > Aquatic > Marine > Intertidal zone >... | reverse complement strand
AGATAAGCAGGAACAGTTGCACCAATAAAAATAGTTGTAATCAAAATTTGTGTTGGCCACCTTCCGTTACAAAGTGAAAAATTATTAGTGATGATTGCAATTAATCTTTCTCTTGGTGAATCAATTACTCTTGTTGCTATAATTCCTGCAGCATTGCATCCAAAACCCATCGCCATTGTTAAAGCCTGTTTGCCATGAGCTCCAACCTTTTTGTAAAGGCTATCCATATTAAAAGAGACCCGGGGCAGATAACCAAAATCTTCAAGCAATGTAAAAAGTGGGAAGAATATTGCCATAGGAGGAAGCATAACGCTAACAACCCAGGCACCGGCAAGGTATGCGCCATCGATTAAAACTCCGTCAAGCCAGAACGGTAATCCAATTCCTGCAGCAAAACTTTTTAATACGGGATGAACTGTATCAATCAGAATTGAAGCAATAAATGCGGAAGGAATATTGGCACCCTGAACTGTTATCCAGAACACAACGCCAAGTATTAAAAACATTATTGGGAATCCCGTATACGGACTTGTTAAAATTCTGTCAACTGTTTTTTCCCAATTAACAGTTTCTTTTTCAGTCGGCAGAGTTACAGAGCGGCTGGCAATTGAAGATGCATTCGAATAAATCGACTCCATTAAAGTGTCGTGAAAATTTTCACCAATTTCCCAGCGCAAGTTGTTAGCCGTCGAAAGAATTGCTTCTTTATTTGGATTTTCAATTTTCATATGAATTAAACTGCCTGCTCAACTGGATTATTACTTTTATTCAACAAATGCAAACTTCCTAGCCCTCCATTTCTAATCGAATCAATAATACTTTGGTCACCCTCAAGGAGCCTTAAAGCAACCCATTTAACATTGGGTAGGTTGGGAAATTCTTCAAGTAACATTTTGCTTAATTTCTCAACCCCATAATTAAGCTCTTTCGAACTACTTTTAATTCTATATGGTTTGCATATGAATTTTCCAGTTGCGACTTCGAAGATTGCATTAAGTAATTCATTCATTCCTTTATTGTAACGTGCGACTGCTGGTATTACAGGTGTTCCCAAATCTTTAGAAAGCATTCTTTCATCAATTTTTACTTTATGTCTCTCCGCTTCATCCATGAGGTTTAGGCATAAAACAACCCTGTCAGTTATTTCTAAAATTTGCAAAGCAAGATTTAAATTTCTTTCAAGCCTTGTCGCATCTACAACAACAACTGTAACATCGGGCTGCCCGAAAAGAATAAAATCTCTTGCTACTTCTTCATCAGTGCTTGTAGAGAGAAGTGAATATGTTCCGGGCAAATCAACCAACTTAAATTTTGAGTTGTTATATTCGAATCCACCTTCGGCACGGCTTACAGTTTTGCCCGGCCAGTTTCCTGTGTGCTGCTTTAGTCCTGTTAAATTATTAAAGACGGTGCTTTTGCCGGTGTTCGGATTTCCGGCAAGAGCAACCACAAAATCAAAATTAGACATATCAATTCCCAATCGTTTCAGATTACCGGCGTTGTGAACAGGACAGGTCTCACAATTATTTAGGTTCATATTCATAACTAATTCATGCTTTCGATTTCTGATAATAAATATATTCGGTCAGCAAGTTTTTTACGAAGCGCGATTGATGCGCCTTTAATCTTGTAAGCTGTCGGATCGCCGAATGCACCTTTCATTTCAGCGGTTACTTCAGTTCCAGGAACAATACCAAGATCCATCAGTCTCCTTCTCTGCTGACCTCTTAACGCTTTGGAAATACCGAGTACAATTCCTTTTTCACCTATTTTCAGTGAAGATAAATTTCTAAACTTTCCCTCCACAGTTTTCTCGAATTTGATCGGGGCAACAGTAATATTTTTTGCAAACAGCGGAGCTAAAACACATTCCTCTCCGTTAGCTGTAAATCTTATTCTTTCCTTATTGGCTTCCATCATTCGAACCTGCATTCCAGGATACAATCCTTCAGCAACTAACTGCTGATATATTGCATCTGGTTCGTCTTCAATATGAGTGATACTTGCAAACTCACCAAAATTTAAATCTGTTAACGGCTTACCTGATTTAGTCGGGAGATCGCCGCTTGAAGATGGAATTGGATCACCGTGGGGGTCGAAAACAGGATTGCCAATTTGTGCCGCAAGAGCGTCTGCATCAGATGGAGTTAATTTGTGTTCAAATTCCTCAGCCGAATGATGCCACTCGCGTTCATCAATTCCTGTTTCATCTGCGAGATATTTTTCCCATAACCTGTGCACTCTGATTATCCTAAGTGCATAGGATCTACCTTCACTTGATAGTTGCAGCGATTCGTGATGTGAAATTAATAATCCCATTTCCTCCAGCTTTGTAATTAATTCTGCAGCATCGTCTTCAGAAATAGAAAGTTTTCCGACAACGCTGTTTAGTGTACAGCTTATGTTATTGTATTCACAATTATATAAATGCTTAAGTGCATCTTCGATATGAACTCTTTTCGAAATAGTTTTACCGCGTTTCAATCGTGCTATCAATCCTTTTTCCGGGAAAAAGGAAACTACTCCTAAAAGAATTATTCCACTTCCTATTAATAATGTAATTACAGGGTCTGTCATATTCTCTACTTAACCTCCGATACAAAAATATTTGCTGCTACCTTGTTACTTATGTTAGTCTCTTTGTTATCAACTTCAATTAACAATGAATGATCAAATTCAAGCGAATCCAGAACAGTAATCTCTTTGTTCAGCTCAATTCCTATTTTCGATATAAATTGAAGAAAACTGCTGTCAAAATCATGAACACGATTTACTTTAACAAGATTCCCAGGTTTAATATTACTAAGCGGAATACCCAAATTCCCTTTTGGCATTTTGCCGTCTTTGTTCGGAATCGGGTCTCCGTGCGGATCAAACTCTGGATAGTCAAGCATCTCTTCCAAACGGTCAATCAATTCATCCGATGAAGAGTGTTCAAGGTTCTCAGCTTCACTATGAACTTTGTCCCAAGGCAAACCAACAATCTGATGAAGAAAGACCTCCCAGATTCGATGTCTTCTCACCATGTTTCTTGCGTAATCTTCGCCACTTTTTGTTAGTTTTATTCCTTTATAACGTTTGTAATCAACGTAACCTTCTTTGGATAGTTTCCTCAGCATATCGGTAACTGCTGCACCAGAAATACTTAATTTCTCAGCAATCTGGTTTGCCTTTATTTTGCCATTGTTATCAGATGATTTATATATTACGCTCAGGTAATCTTCTTTTGAAATATTCTTCATAAATTCCAATTAAAATTTGAACGAATTTAAGTAAGCTTAACTTATTTATCAAGTGCGTTTAAATAATCCATAAAAACTCATTAATAATTTGCCTTCTTAAACATATAGTTAAAAAAAACAAGTATTTTTTACACAATTCAATCTCTATTTCAAGTAATAATCAGAATTATTTTGGGTCGATTTTTGCCAGTATTACACTTAATAATTTTTAGTTCAAAACCAGATAATGGAAAAAATGAATCAACTTTTTAAGAAAATAAAACTTGAACCTGCATTAAAAAAATTCTATGTAGCATTTTTACTTCTAACAATCTCTTTCTTAATTCTCGGTTGCTCAGATGAAAAAAACCAGAATGGAAACAGAATAATTATTGGTATCGACTCCGATGTTGATGTAATTAATCCAATGTATGCTTTCAGTTTAAATGAAGGTAATCTTATTGATTTGCTCTTTATGAAACCAGCTATTGAAACCTGGAATGAGTCAAAGGGTGAAATTGAATTTGAACCAATGCTGGCTGAAAAATGGGAATGGAGCGAAGATAAAAATTCAGTCAGACTCTACCTGCGAGATGGTATTTTCTGGTCTGATGCTGTCCCTATCACTCTTGATGATGTAATATTCACATTTGAAATTTATTCCAACCCTGCAGCGGAAACCAGATTTTATGGACAGTTTGAAAACTTCTACACTGTTGATGGTTTACACATAGATATTGATAAAACTTTCAACTTAGTTTCACCGAATTGTCTGGAGATTAATTTTAAGGAAGGAAGTAATCCGAGCTTACTGGATATTAATTTAGAAATTATTCCCAAGCATATCTGGTCTAAATATAAAATCGAAGAGCTGCAACAGGTAAAAACTAATTTTGAACCTGTCACAAGCGGTCCATTCAAATTATGTAAATGGGAACGTGAATCAATTATTTCACTTTGTATTGATAGCTCATCATTTCTGTTCAACACGGAAAATGTGAGTGAGATCGTCTTCAAAATTATTCCCGATTACAAATCAAGAATAATTCAGTTAAAAACAGGAGCAATCGATATTCTGAGTAATATTAAGAGTGAGGATGTTGATGAATTGAATTTAATAAGTGATCTGAAAGTAAGTACGCTCAGAGGAAGAGATTATGATTATATTGGATGGAATCATATTGATCCTGACGAGTATCAAAATTCAAAAGTAAAACCAAATAAATTTTTCTCTGATCCGGAAACCAGGATAGCTCTTTCACACGCAATTAATAGAAAGGAAATAGTTCAATCATATCTGGGCGGATTTGGTGAGTTATGTAAAGGACCCGTTTCGCCGATGTTCAAAAGTTATTTTGATACCGATTTACCTTTTTATGATTACAATCCTTCAACTGCCAAGGAGATTTTAGAAAAAAATGGTTGGGATGATAAAGATGGTGATGGTATCCTTGAAAAGGATAATAATGAATTTCGTTTTGACTTATATATAGCTTCAGGCAATCCACAAAGAACTTATGTCGCTAACCTTGTAAAAAACAATCTACGGGCGGTAGGAATTGAAGCAAATATTCAGTCACTTGAAATGGGAGCTTTTGTGGAAAAACTTATGAAAAGAGATTTCGATGCATGGATTGCAGGATGGACAATTCCGATTCCAATAACTCTGAATCCATATTGGAACTCAGACCCTGATATTGGATTTCTTAATTTTTCATCATACAACAATGAAGAAAAAGATATAATATTAGACAGCCTGCAACATAGACTAACCGATTCTGACAAAATCCGTCTTTATAAAAAATTGCAAAACATTTTCTACGATGATGAACCAGTAACTTTTCTTTACTGGATTGATAGCATTATTACTTATAATAAAAGAATTACCAAGATTAAATTATCAATGTTGGGACTGGTGAATAATGCGTGGGAGTGGAGAACGATTTAAAAAAAATTTATTTGACAATAGGAACTGAAAAATAAAAAGTTGAGCCTTCATTTTTTTTACTTTCGACCCAAATTTTCCCAAACTGTTTTTCTGCGAACTCTTTACAAATAATTAACCCAAGACCTGTACCTGATTCTTTTTCAGTGCCGGTTGTAGATGAAGCTAAATTGCTTTTTAGAATGTTACTTAATTTTTCATCATCAATTCCTACACCCGAATCTGAAACCTTAACAACCAACATCTCTTTTTCTATTTCGGATCCTATTCTAACTGATCCGCCTTTGTGGCTAAATTTAATTGCGTTTGATAACAGGTTTCTTAATATAGTTTCAGTCATTGATTTATCGGCAAAAATAAGTTGCTCCGGTGAAGTATTATTAGAAAGAGTAATGTTTTTGTCTTTAATGTTTTGAGCATATAGAGTTGAAACGTTTTCAACAAGGCGATGAATTCTTAAATTTTCTGGATTATAATAAATGGTTTTATTTTGAATTCTTGACCAGTCTAAAAGATTTTCAAGAAGAGTATAGGTAGTCTTAGAAACTACTGTCGCATCGGAAATAATTTCTCTTTTTTCAGATTCTTCCATCGTGTCATATGATGAGTTTAATATATCCAGAATACCCATTAATCCACTCAAAGGGCTTCGAAGATCGTGTGAAATAATAGAAAAGAATTTATCCCGGCTGTTTATGGTTTGAATCAACTCTTCATTCAGATTCGAAATTTTATCCTCAATCTCTTTTTGATCTTGAATAATTATACATGAACCGATAAATCCCATATAAATATTTTCCTGACTAAATCTTGGCTTTCCTTTTATGAGCATCCATTCGTATTTGCTTTTCTTATTTTTAAACCTGAATTCAACTGAGAATGATTTTTTGTTTTTTAAAGCATTCTGATAAATATCCAGCAATTTTTTAAGATCTTCAGGATACACATGATTCAACCAATTCATACCTAATTGACTTCCTACCCCTCCACCGGAATTCTCAAGCCAAATCTTATTTACAAAACTGAATAGTCCGTCAACATCCGATATCCAAATCATAACCGGAGCCGTATTTGCCAACTCCTTAAACCGGGTTTCACTATACTTAAGAATTTCCTCTCTCATTTTTTGTTGAGTGTAATCTAGCAAAGCAAAAACGCAGAATTTTTTATTTGTGTCCGCATCGTTGAATGATCTAAACATTGCCAGTGATTCAAAATGTCTGTTATCGGAGGTTCTAATTCTGGTTTCAATTGTAATGGATTCCGGACTTGAAAATGATTTTTTTAAGAGGTGAACTATTTTGTCAATATTGTCACCAACAATTAAATCTACGATATTCTTTCCTGTCAAATAATCTGAATCGCCAATAAGTGTTAAAGTATAATTATTGGCATGACTAACAGTAAAATTTTCATCCAATAAAATCACTGCAGTAGGAAAAAATTCTACAAACTTTTGCAGCTGCCCAGAGAATGATTTATCCGTCATATATGGTATTGCGTCTGTAAGGTTCATTATTTTATTATATTAGACCATTTCATCAAAATTCATCGACTTCTAAAGTGCGCTCTACGCCTGTTTTTGTTCATATTATTTCAAACTGAATGCCGGATATTACCAACATTGAATTCTTTTCGATTTATTGTTAGTAGTTTATGTGTCATTAAATAACACATTCCAAAATTAGTACACAATTTTTCCCCCGATTTTTAATAATATTTTTATTTTCTTCGTTTATGACCCTAATGCGCACTAATTACAAAATGGCACTTATATGGGGTAATTTAATGACGGAAAACAGGGGAACAACATTCTTAATTGACCCCATACTCAAAAGATAGGAGTGGAGCTAAAACTTAAACTATTTCAATTTAAGTAATATTTAGCAAAAACTATCTTAAGAGTTCGCAATGGAAATTCTGGCACTTCTAATAATCCTTTCAGGCATCGGACTGTTCCATTTTAAAACTCGCTATTGTTTTTGCTTTTGCAGCGAAATCAGTGCTAATAAAAGTTTTAAAAATAATCTTTACCTAAACTAGTTAAGGGAATAGTCCAATGAAATACTTACTAAGCTTACTTCTCGTATTATTACTTTCCTTTTTCGGATGTGATCTGTTAACGGAAAACAATCCAACTCCTGAAAAAGTATTAAACAAACAATTGATAAAACTTCCTCCGAGGTCAGGACTTTCGGTTGAAAATACATTTAGTTTAACCGAAACAATTGATGGCGATAAAGGTGGAACTATGGAATTAAATGAAGAGTATTATAAGGAGAATGGCGACAAGGTTAAAATTAAAGCAAAGTTAAAAATTAAGAAACATTCTTTTGAAGGAACTGTTGATATAACCTTAACGGTTGATGATATATACGCCGCTATTTCCTTTACTCCGGAAATGGTTTTCGAAAAACCTTTGGAGCTTGATTTAAAGTTTGAAGGAATAGATTTAGCACCATTAGGTCTAACAACCGGAACGTACGATTTCGTTTTTATAGACGACCACGGGAATATAGAATTAGTATCTTATAATGGACTTCACGTAGATGAAAGTAAGGGTAAAATTTGGGTCAATAAAGCAAAATTAAATCATTTTTCAAGATACGGTTTTGTAAACTAATTTCTCTGGAGGAATACCAATGAGAATTACATATAACAGATTTGAGATGGAGTTAAACTCATTTCTCAAGGCGTATCTTGAAGATGAATCTTTTGATCATCTGCAAGAGAAACTCAACTGGCCGGAGTTTGAATCTGATTCAACTTCACAAACAATCAATGAGTTTTACCAGGAACAGCTCCATATTGATAACCATCAATCTAAAGACAGAGTGAGAATTGACAGGATAATTACTTTTTCCCAAAAGAGATTAAGTCCTGAAAAGTTTTCAAATTTCCTGATTGAACTTGCTCACATTTGTCTATCAGAAGGAAAACTGGATATAGCTTTTGAAATATTTAAAAAATCAAACAAGCTAACAAATAACGATAATACTAAAGCTGAATCCTTATTAGGTTTAGCTGATATATTTAGCCGTAGAGCCAAATGGACTAATAGTCTTGATACGCTGAAAAAAGCAAAGTCAATATTCAAATCTATTGTTGATAATCGTGGAATGGCTAAGTGCGAAAATATTTTCGGCACTATATACGGAGAACTCGGTGATATCAGTAAAGCAAAGAAACATTTTCTAACCAGCCTATCCTTAATTGACAGGGATAAAGATCTTGATTTAGCTGCAAGTTTGTATACCAACCTTGGTATTGTAAACAATATCCAGGGATATTATGACGATGCACTTAATCATCTTAACAAAGCTTTAAATATATATACCAAGCTGAATAATCATAAAAATGCTTCGGAAGTTAGGCTTAATATTGGTATAGTAAACCTCGACTCCGGAAATTTCAACGAAGCAATAACAGCTCTTGACACGACTATTGAGATTGCCAAAGTTGGACATTTCAACACTACTCTTTGTCTCGCATACCATTTAAAATCCCAGGTTCTGATTAAGCTGGAAGATTTCTTCTATGCATCCGAATTTGCTAACAAAGCTTTAGAGATGAGCCATAATCTCAGTGACAGGTTAGCTGTTGCTGATATTTACAAAGTTAAAGGTACTATAGAAAGGCATCTGGGTAACTATAAAATTGCTGAGACCAATCTGCTGACTAGTTTAAGAATTAATGAGAGCTTTAATAATCAGATGAATGCTGCCGAGACAGCATTTGAGTTAGGGCTGCTCTATGAAAAAATGAATGATGCATATCAAAAGAATAGTTATTTGACAAAAGCTAAAGATTATTATAAAAAAATTGAGTCGATGGTAAATGTTGAAAGAATTGACGCAATGTTAGCATTTAGTTAATCAAATTAAATGTCGATAATTAAGAAGAGGTAAAGAATGAATAATCAAAATCAAAAATTAGTTAAGGACCTGAAAAAGCTTCTTGATAACTATTTAACTAAGACCAATAGTCAGGATTTGATAAAAGTACTTGAGGAAGATATTTCAGTTCAGACTTTATCAGAAAATGAAATTGGTGAGTTAGATAAAAATCAGCTAGAGTACCAACCACCCCGTGGAATAGATTATAGAATAATTCTGGATAAAATAATTACACACTGCGAAAAGCTTTTGTCAGAAGAGAAATATCTAAAATTAACACTGGATATATCCGAGATAATGTTTTTTGCCGGTGAGTTGTCATATTCATTAGAAATTTCAGAAATAATCCTTGATAAAATTCAAAATGAAGCCAGGTATGCCGGCATGCGTGCTGAAGCAAATCTTATGATTTCCAAAATTTACTGGTCTCAGGCATATTGGGAAGACTGCAGCCACTACATATCTGAAGCCAGTAAAATATTTAAATCAATCGATAGTAAATCAGGATTAGCAAAGTGTGAAAATATGCTGGGAACATTTTATGGTGAAAGAGGAGAATTTAATGAAGCAGAAGTTCATCTGGAGAAAGCACTGGATTATTTAAGTGTAGAAGATGATTTATCTTCACGCGCAATGATCTTCACAAATCTCGGGATATTAAAAACGATTAATAAAGACTTTGAAAAAGCAATCTGGAATTATAAAAATGCTGCTGAAGCATTTAATAAACTAAATGATAAAAGAAGATTAGCCAGAGTATATCATAACATGGGAATGTTGTACAGCAGAATGGAGTCTTTCGATGGAGCGTTAGATGAGTTTAACAAATGTATAACTCTATCATTAGAGAACGATTATATATCAAATTGTGCAGTAGCTTATATAGGCAAAGCTTTCATTTATATGAAATTAAAAAACCAGCCGCTTGCTGATGCTTATACTGACAAAGCAATGGAGCTGGCTTATAAATTAAACGATACCCTGTCTATCGCCGATATATATAAGATAAAAGGTATGATACAGGATGACTTGAGCAATTTTGAACTTTCAGAAGAAATGTTTGAAAACAGTATCCGCTTAAATAAAGATATAGAAAGTAAAATGAATGAAGCGGAGAGTTCGGTACAGTTAGGAGAGTTGCTTAAGAAGAGAAACAGATCAAGCGAGGCTGCACCATATTTAGAAACTGCTCAAAGTTACTTCAGCGGTTTGAAGAAGGTAAAAGAGACTGCTGGTCTCGCAGAACTAAGTATGTAATTAACCTAGTTAATTAGAGTTTTTAGTAAGAAAGGTACTTGGAATCATGAAAACAATTACAATATTTTTATTGGGATTAATATTTCTCGCAGGTTGTGATAAATCTGCTGACGAAATAGTCAATGCTCCGGTATTAAATCCTTTGCTGACTGAAACTGAAGTAACTGAAGAGGATTTTCTACCACTTCCAAAAAAATCTGCTTTATGGATGGACAGTGTCTTCACTCTAACTCAGGAAATAGATGGGGCGATTGGCGGAAAAATGAAATTAGAAAAATATTACATCTCTGAAGATGGTGATTCAATATATATTAAAGCTGAATTATCAATACCGGAGGGTGCATTCCAGGGTGTAGAAACAATTACAATGTTGGTGGATAACCGAGTTGCATTTGTACACTTTTACCCGGAAATGGTATTCGATAAAGAGCTAAAATTCACACAATCCTTCAAAAATCTCAATTTGGAGAATTATGAATCAGGGAAAATAGATTTTTGTTTTGTGGCGCCGGACGGTACAATAGAAATTATTAAAAGAGATGGTGTAGAAATAAAACTTAGAGAAGGCGAGGTTAAAGTTTCGAAAGCTAAACTTCATCACTTTTCAAGATATGGCTGGATTCGTAAAGCTGAAGAGGGTGGTTAATTTAAGTAAAAGTATTTAAAACATTTGAAAAAGGGAATTGAAAATAATATCAAAAATTAAGACTCAATTCCCTTTCTTGTTAATACACCTTTCCTAAAATAATGTTTAACCTCCTTCATTTCAGTAACAAGATCAGCCAGCTCAATTAATTCTTCCGGACAGTACCTCCCTGTTAATATTAATTCAACATTTTCTGGTTTCAATTCAACGATTTCAATCAGATCTTTTAATTCAATCAACTTAAAATAAATTGCAACAATTGCTTCGTCAAGAATTATCAAATCATAATCACCGCTCAGCATATTTTTCGTCGTAGTCGATAGTCCTTTTTTGGCTTGTGCCAATTCTTCTTCACCAGGAAGCTCTTTCTTATAAACAAACTCATCACCACAAAACTGTTCAATAGTTATCCAATCAGATAAATTTTTTAGGCTTATTAATTCATTGTACGGATACTCTTTCATAAACTGTGCAATGTACGATTTCAATCCAAAACCAGCAGCACGAACTGCCTGTCCTATAGCTGCAGTTGATTTGCCTTTTCCATTCCCCGTATAAATTTGAACGAATCCTTGTTGTAACTTATTCATAGCAAATAATTAGTAAACATATCAAGATTTTTTCTTTCCTCTGGAGTAAATGCAAAACAGCTTTTCTAAAAACCTTAAAAGGATTATTATGCTTTAAGAGTAAATGTTTCCCCGATATCCCAAAGTCCCACTTTCATGTTATAGTAATTACTTGATTTTGCAAGCCAATTTAAGGGTTCAAAAATCATTTCACTACTATCAAAAGTTTTTGTGTGGATCGGGATAAAATATTTTGCCCCCAGATGATATTCAGCCATAACTAGTGCTTCTTCGGGAGTGCAGTGATATTTATGCCATGGCTTATACGCTCCGATAGGCATAATAGCAATATCAACATTTTCATTCCTGTGCTTTTTAAATTTATCAGTAAAAGCTGTATCACCACCGAAAAGAATTTTTTTACCATATCTTTCCAAAATGAAACCATTGTAACTTCTTCCATCCTTAAAGTAACCGCCCTTTCTGTCTTTCTCACCTGGGTAACGCCATCCAAAATGATTAACTTCAATTCCCTTGAAGTTTATACCGTTCAGTCTTAACATTTCATCCCAATCTACAACTGAGATCGATTTCCAACTCAATTCTTCAATGACATCTTTTGTATTGTAGGCAACTATGCAATCGAGTTGATCTGGATATTTTTCTGTTAATTCTTTCAATGTTTTATAATCCATATGATCCATATGTGCGTGAGAGAGCAAAACAACATCAGGTTTAGGGATATCTTCAAGCATTAATGCAGGCAGACTGGCTCTTCGCGGACCAAGGATGTATCCTTCGATATAAACGCCAACCGCTTCAAAAAAAACTGGATCAGTAAGAATGATTTTCCCATAAAAATTTATCAGAACTGTAGCATGACCGATCCAGGCGATATTAATTTCATTATCTCTCCACCTATCGACATTTGGTCTTGATGCAGGAACTATCATGTCAGCAACAGATGCTGGTTTGTTAAACGCTCTCATCAGTTTCGGTGGGAGAATAATAGAGCCTGCTGATGCTAAACCAATATTTTTTATAAATTTTCTTCTGTCCAATTTATGATTTGCAATTAAATTTTTATTTACAAGATTGATTCTGTTGCTGATAAAATATAGTTTATATGTGTAACTATATAATAAATTATATTAAAAAATGGTAGACATTCTCATTTCTCTGATCATCGCAGGAATTGCAGGTTCAATTGCAAGATCTTTATCAGGTTTCAGCCGCGGAGGTTGCATAATCTCAATCGTCGTTGGATTTATTGGAGCTATGATAGGTTCCTGGTTGTCTCGCGAAATGCAGCTCCCGGATCCATTTATTCTACACATTAGAGGAAACAGCTATAATCTATTATGGACTATAATCGGAGCAGTGATTTTCACTGCAATATTGAGTCTGATTACTCCTGATAAGAAAAAATAAAATTTTTAATATGGGTACTCATTATTCAGGCTCAAGAAAAACTATTGAAGCACTTAACAGCTACATTAAATTAATTCGTTCTGCCGAATCACTCGGTTCAAAAATAAATCTGGAGCTGAATGAATTCGGATTAACAGAAAGCCAGTTTGGTGTTCTGGATGCTCTTTATCATCTCGGACCAATGAAGCAGAAAGAACTGGGCAAAAAAATATTGAAAAGCGGTGGTAACATCACGATGGTTATAAACAACCTTGAAAAAAGCTGTTTGGTTCAAAGAAAAAAGGGAGAAAAGGACAAAAGGCAATTTATTATCAACCTTACTCCAGCAGGTAAAAAAACTATTCAGGATTTATTACCGGGAATAACTAAAATGATAAAAAAACATTTTGCAATTTTAACTAAAGAAGAACAGAAAGAACTGCAGAGGTTATGCAAAATTATTGGACTGCAGTTCAGATTGTGATTTAACTCTTTGCTATTTTTTTATATTCCTCAAATATCTGTGGAAGAATTTCTCCGGCTTTACCGAAATAAGAATAATTCATAATTGAGGAGATTTCAGTTTCTTCCACGTTAATTTCTACCAGCGTTGACCCACTTGCCTTTGCTGTATAAACTAATCCTGCTGCCGGATAAACTATTCCCGAAGTTCCTACAACAAAAAAAACATCTGAATTTACAGCAGCTTTTTCACCTCCCAGAAATTGATCTTCAGGAAGATATTCTCCAAACCAGACTACATCAGGACGAATTAATCCCCCACATTCACACTTGGGGACACCGGAAGAAAAATCTAATTCTTCATTATGATGTCTTCTACAATTAACACAAAAATTTCTTTCAATGTTTCCGTGAAGCTCGAATATTTTTTTGCTGCCTGCTCTTCGGTGAAGGTTATCCACATTTTGAGTAACAACAGTCACATCTTTAAAGTGATACTGCATTTCAGCAATTGTTAGGTGGGCGGGGTTGGGTTTGGAATCGTGAATAATTTTTTTTCTGTAATTGTACCACTCCCAAACCAGTTCGGGGTTTCTTATGAATGCATTAAAACTGGCAAGTTCTTCAGGTCTGAATTTATTCCAGAGACCTTCCTTTCCCCTGAAGGTATGTATTCCACTCTCTGAAGAGATTCCAGCTCCCGTAAAAAAAACTATTGACTCGGATTTTCTCAGTGAATCAATGAGACTGTCATCAATCTGTATCACTCCAGTTCTTCATTAACTTCAACTAAGAGCTGTTTTGCTTCTTCCAAATATTTTTCATCATCTTCCAGATTAACTGGAGACTTTTCAACCATTAAAAGATTTTCCTTTGCCAATTCGTATTCGTCTTCTTCAATGTAAGCCTTCGCTAAATCAAGATAAAACATTCTGTAATTCGGCTTAAGCTTAATTGCAATTTGATACTCTCTAATGGCTACTTCCATATCACCCCAGCCTAATCCAATCGGTAGTCTTAACAAGTATGATTTTTCACAAACTTTTGCATGCGTTCTTCCTAAAACATAATGTGAAAGCGCCTGCACATAGTTACCACCATTGCCTAACTCAATTGCCCTTTCACAATCATCTTTCACATCATTCACAGTCCCAATTGCTGAAAATACACCTTCAAACAATGCAATCCTTCCATTGACAATCGCTCTTCTCACATATGTCACAGATTCATCAGGTGCTAATTTTACTGCACTATCGGCATAACTAAAAGACTCTTTATATTTCTCAAACTTAGAGTCTTCCTGCTCGCTTGTTTCTTCAGGCATCTTGTTAGCAATATCCACCAACGCTCTACTGATTCTCCACATAATTTCCCAATTGGCAGGTTGCAGTTTATCTGCCTTCTGGTAGGCCTCAAGTGATTTTTGATGATCGAATTCTTTGTTGTATTTGTCTCCTTCCTGAATTAATTCTTCAGCAGTTTGCGCAAAATTATTGCTGAAAAAAAAGAAAGAAAAAAACAGAAAAAGAAAAAAAGTAGAAGTTCTCATATCTCTCCTTTAATTAATCGAACAATGATTTATTAGCGCTCTCCTCAGAAGCATTTCCAAAATCCATTTTATAAAGATCTGTCTCTGCAAGTTGAATATATCTCGTCCAGTCTGAACCGGGCTTTAACTCAGACTCAATCACATTTTTATAAGCATTTACTTTTGCACTTAACTCATCAGCCTGATATAAGGCAATTGCCTCAGCAGTTTTGGGAACGACCGGAGATGCGTGTTCCAGCTTTCCCTGATGACTGAGGATAAGATGAATTAAACCATTTTCTAACTCAACAGGAAATCCTGATATTTTCTTTATTTCATCCCTGACTAAATTAGATGCAATTACGATGTGCCCGATAAGTTTTCCTTTATCAGTGTACTCAAATGCAGAATCGAAACTAAGTTCCTCAATTTTCCCAATATCGTGAAGCATTGCCCCGGGAATTAATAAGTTCTTATTTAATTCGGGGTGAAATTCACAAATGAGTTCGCAAATTTTTATTATCTCGAGAGTGTGTTCAATCAATCCGTGAATATAAGCATGATGCCAGGACTTACCTGCTGGAGCATTACAGAACTGTTCAAATCTCTCTTTGTTAAAGATTTCTTTAAGTAATTTCTTCAGAAACTTGTTTGAAACACTATCAATTTTTTTATTGAACTCATCTTTCATTACTTCAAGATTTCTTTTTGATCTCGGCAGGAAATCTTTCGGACTAATTTCATCAGAGGGTGTAGCCAACCTAATTGACGAAACTCTTATTTGTAATGAATTCTGATACTCCTCAATTGTCCCAGTTACTTTTACTACATCACCAACATTTGCCTTAGTGGCGATATCTGCAAAATCTTCCCAGATGTTGGCATTCAAAGAAGCTGTTTTATCACCAAGTTCTGTAGATAAAAAATCATTTCCACTTCTTGTACTCCTGAGTTCGAGTTTTTTTATCAGTAAGTAATGATCAATACGATCATTTTTCGAAAGTGTGTTTAATTCTGGTTGATCCGGCAAATTTTTCTTTCATTTATAAGTAATGGTGATTATCTGTCTTTAATAAATTTTAAATACTCAATCAACCGTATAGCAACATTTCAATTTTATCTTTAAGGCTTTCACTAAAAGATGGTTTCTGTTTAAGTATTTTTACATTTATTTCCTGATAAGCTTTTATCAAATCATCAGAATCAACAAAAACGATAACAGGAAATTTCATTTGCTTGAATCTCTCACGGACTGCATTAACTAACTGTAACCCATTCATCAAAGGGAGTGTATGTTCAATAATGGCAAGAGATGGTGATTTTACGCCTATAGTTTCCATCGCTTCAAATGCATTTTCTGTTTTGATAACTTCTAGGTTTGGCAGGTATCTTTTAAGTTCGACTTCAATTTCGTCTAATTTATCCGTGTCGTCCAGAACTAAAAGCAGATAACTTGTTGCTGTAGGAAGTGTAAAATGAAATTCACTTCCTTTTCCCTCATTAGAATAAAACCAGAAATTTCCCTTATGTTTTTCAACAATCTGTTTCGAAAGTGTTAAACCTAAACCGCTTCCCTTTTCACCTTTCGTTCCTTCTGTTGAAAAATGTTTTGCGATGTTAAAAATCCGTTCACGGTTTGCTTCAGATATTCCCACACCTTTATCCCGCACAACAAATTCTACAAAGTCTTCGTTATATACATTACCACTTATCTCCACTAATCCGTCTTCATGAGAATATTTAATAGCATTACTGATTAAATTCATAAAAACCTTAGAAACATATCTTTCGTCAGCATCGATATAAAATGAATCCGGAATTTTAACATTGATATTTATATTCTTTCTCATTGCAAGACCAGTAAGATAAGAGACACAGTTATGTGCAATACTCTGTGCATGCAGTCTTTGAAGTTCAAATTTTACACGTCCAGTTTGAATCTGGGACCAATCAAATAAATGATTGATCAGTTGCAGCTGATTATTAGATGAGTCATAAATAAACTTAATATACTCGGCTTTGTCTTTTTCGGGAAGAGAGGTTTCATTCAAAATTATTTCCGCAAAACCAAGTATGCTTGTGAATGGTGCGCGAAGATCGTGAGAAAGAATTGAAATGAAATTATCTTTTGCTGAATTAAGCAATTCAAGCTGCTCGGCTTTGGATCTATAATGTGCAAGTTTTTCATTATAATTCGTAATGTCAATTAAAACACCAGATCTTTTGAAAATACTTCCATCATCATTCCTGACCGCCTGAATTTTTTCAAGAAGATGTATTATTGTTCCATCTTTCTTAATTATCCTATAATCCACTTCCGTTAGATCTTTAGTGAAATTGTTTTCAAATTCATCAAGTGACTTTCTGTATCTTGGTAGATCCTCATCAATAATTAGCGTTTTTAAGCCATCGTTAAATTTCTTGAATTCAGAAAGAGAGTATCCGGTAAGTTCTGTAATACTATCATTACTTATGAAAGTCGGTGTTTCACCATCTTCTGTCCAGAAATACAAATCAGGGAATTGCGTTAGGATTTCATCTTGCTCTAAATTACTATTTTCTTTCATTAGGCCCGTGAAATATATATTTATCTTTAAAATCTGTTAACTTTTTAAAAATTTATTATCAATTATAAAGAATATTTCCAACTAATAACAGAAAGCCATCATAGTCATAGAACTTTCATAAGTTTATAATTGTTTATGTATAAATTATTTAAATGGTATTAATTAAAAATGAAAATTTTCTTCTCAATATCGATATTTCTCTTTTTTGTGCCTTTGATCTGGGGTCAGCAAGAAACTATATCCATTTATGGAACAGTAACAGATGAATTAACCAGGGAACCATTAGTTGGAGCAAATATTATAATTGTGGGTACTGATTACGGTGCTGCAACAAATGTTAGTGGAGAATACTCAATCATTAATGTACCTCCGAATACATACCAGATTCGCGCGTCTGTAATTGGTTATAATAGTGTGATAAAAACCGATATAAGCGTCATGCCTGGCAGACCTGCTCAGGTTGATTTTGAATTAACAACAGCAACAATTGAGCTTGAAAGCGTAGTGGTCCAGAGCGATTATTTTAATAACAACCCTGTTGAACTAAACAGCATAAAAACTTTCAATTATGAGGAAATAAGAAGAAGTGCAGGCGGATTTGAGGATGTTGTTAGAGCAGTTTCAATATTGCCCGGAGTTGCGCAAGCTGATCCGGGAAGAAACGATTTGATTGTAAGAGGCGGAGGTCCATCTGAGAATTTATATTTAATAAATGGAATCCCGGTTCAAAATATTAATCACTTTGGAACGCAAGGATCAACTGGTGGTCCTCTGAGCTATATCAATTTGGATTATGTAGACGAAACAACATTCTCAACAGGCGGATTTTCAGTATTGAACGGTGATAAAATTTCTTCTGTTTTAACAGTAGATCTTAGGAAAGGAAGAAACGATCAAGTCGGAGGGAAAGCTACCATCTCAGCAACTCAATTCGGATTCGATCTAGAAGGACCTGTTACAAATAATTCTTCTTTTATATTTTCTGCAAGAAGAAGTTATCTTGATTTTATTTTTAAAGCAGCAGACTTTTCTTTTGTTCCCGAATATTATGATGGTTTGTTAAAATACGATGTTAGTTTTGATAACAGAAACTCACTTTCTTTTCTTCTTATCACTGCTTTTGACAACGTAAAATATTTTAATGATACAGAAGATCAGCGTTATGATAACTCAACAATACTTGGTAGTGATCAGACTCAATATGCAACCGGTATTTCGTACCAGCATCTTTTCAATAAAGGATTTATTAATTTAACACTTAACAGAAATTATGTTGATTACGATACACAACAGAGTGATTCTTTGCTAAATCCAATCTTCATTAACAAGTCTGTTGAAAAAGAAAATACTTTTAAAGCTGATTTAACATACAGACTAAATAATACAATTGAAATTAACGCTGGTGGTTTGGCTAAGATTATCAACTTTGAAGCAGACATTTTAGTGCCTGAGTTTACAACAACTTTTGGCGATAGCATTCCACTATCAGATATTAATGCAGATGAGTACTACAATAAACTTGCTGCTTATCTAAATTTAAATTTTTCATTCTTCGATAGATTGAATTTTAACTTGGGTGGACGGGTGGATTATTTCAGTCCTTTAAGTACAAAAACATATTTTAGCCCAAGATTATCAGCTTCATATAAAATTACAGATTTAACCACACTCAATTTTAGTACGGGGATTTATCATCAGTCGCCTTCTTACATTTGGTTAGTAGGATATGATACCAACAACGAATTAAAAGATATTAATGTTGACCAATATGTACTTGGCGTTGATCAATATATTTCATCAGATGCTTTATTGAGAGTTGAAGGATTTATTAAAGATTATAAAAACTATCCTACAAGTTTGAGAAGAACTTATCTGATAATGGCAAACACTGGTGCTGGCTTCTCAGGTTCTGATGAAAATTTTTCCTCATTCGGACTCGATCCTTTAAATTCAAGCGGAACAGGACTCGCAAAAGGAATTGAACTTTCAATTCAGAAGAAACTTACTGATACTCCTTACTATGGAATACTAAGTCTCACTTACAGTGAAGCAGAATTTACAGCATTGGATGATGTTGAACGAATTGGAAGTTATGATCAAACCTGGATATTTAACATTAGTGGCGGTTACAAATTTAGTGATGAATGGGAAGCATCATTAAAGTTCAGGTATTCTACAGGAAAGCCATATACACCGTATAATTCCAATGGAACACAGAATGTTGATGATATAAATACTTTGCGTTTGCCTGTTAATAATAGTCTTGATTTAAGAGTTGATAAGCGGTGGTTCTTCAACAAATGGACTCTGATTACTTATGTTGATATACAAAATGTTTACAACAGGAAAAATGTTGTTGGAGTGAGCTGGGATCAGAGAACACAAGCACCTGAATTTAATGAGACGATTGGAGTTCTACCTTCTATTGGTGTTAGCGTTATGTTTTAAACAACAAAAACTTTTGCAATGTCAACCAGTAATGATGGTTGATTGATAAGCGCAGTTGTGAATAATCTTCCAAGTGTTCTTTTTTCGTATGGAATTTTATTAAATGAATGTGCAATGTTATTAAACTTTTCATCCGAAAAGTTGTAAATGCCTTCTTTAATTCTGTTGAAAGTTTCATGACGTTTCCCAAGTCTTTCTGCCCATGCTTTATCATAAGATAAAATGTGATCAAGTTTATTCATTTTAACTGCATCTGCAGCAATTGTTCCGGCTATTTTCCCTCCGATCATTCCGCTTGCGATTCCACCACCACTTAACGGATTAACTTGCCGAGCAGCATCGCCAACTAACATTATTCCCGGTGCAGAAATTTTCTTTAGTGTAATGGCACAAGGAACTCCTCCGGCAATTTTAGTAAGCACTGGTGCGTTTGGATAATGTTTATTCATAAAATCATCTAGAAAAGATTGAGCAGATTTTTTCTTCCCTACTAACCCACTTACACCTAAACCAATATTTGCTTTATTATGCCCCTTCGGAAAAACCCAGAAGTAACCATTTGGTGCAACATCTTTTCCAAAATAAAAATATAAAGTATCTTGGTTAACAGGAATATTTGCTGCAGTAATCTGAACAGCACTTTCCATATCACGGAAGTCGATGTGTGTTTCAAGTCCTGCCCACCTGCCAACTCGAGACTCTACTCCATCCGCTGCAATTACAACTTTAGCTTTTACTGCTTTTTGTTCACCATGATATTCGTATTTAACTCCGGCTACTTTGCCATTGTCAAACAACAGATCATTAACGTAAGCTCTGGTTAAAATTTCAACTCCTGCATCAGCAGCAGTTCTTGCCAACTCATAATCAAAAATTCTCCGCTCAAGTACGTAACCGGCTTCACCGAAATCAAGAATCACTTCTGTTTCATCTGGAGCATTGAATGAAAACTTGCTGATCTTTGCCGCAATCCATTTGTCATCACTTGGAATAAACTCCTCAACTCCAACTTTACTAATTGCCTCACCGCACCGAACCGGATATCCAACATCTCGATCTTTTTCCAGCATCAGTACTGATACTTCTTTTTCAGCAGCGAATCGAGCAGCCATACTTCCGGCGGGTCCGGTACCAACTACTATTATGTCGTATTCTTTTTTCATTATTTGTGTTAATCGGTTCAATCTGCGTTATCTGCATGCCATTGATTTTTAATAGCACACTGATGACACTGATTACTTTAAAACACCCTCTTTGTTAAACTTTATTACTTCAATTGGACATGACCAGACACATTTAGCACAATTTGTGCATCGAGGATCTATGATAAAAATCTCTGCTTCTTTTAGTTCGATTGCATCTTCAGGGCAAACACCGACACAACAACCGCAGAAGTCACATTTATCCGGAAGGATTTCTATCATTAACTTGCCTGTTTTTGCCTGTCTAAAGATCATTTCAAATTTTTAATAATTTATGATTATGAAGAAATTTTTCTGGTCTGAAGTTAACCAAAGGTCAGGTTTTAATAAAGCTTATTGAACATTAAATAAAAAATGTTTTAAAACATTTGCTTAATAATTTCACTAAATTATAACCAATATTAAACTAAACTTTATGGGTAAATCTAAAAAGTTCGGAACCTTCGGTGGCGTTTTTACACCATCTATTTTAACTATCCTTGGTGTTATAATGTACTTAAGACTTCCCTGGATTGCAGGCCAGGCGGGTTTGTACATGACCATCGGGATAATTCTATTGGCTCACTTGATTTCGGTAACAACTGGCTTGAGCGTTTCATCAATTGCAACAGATAAAAAAGTAAAAGCCGGCGGAACATATTATATGATTTCACGCAGCTT
>Ga0209536_100004588_pt1 | contig 21817 bp, 19 predicted proteins | sample DeeMarSeWOR28_12_FD_187461 | JGI IMG/M metagenome (GOLD analysis project Ga0209536, IMG submission 187461) | Marine sediment microbial communities from White Oak River estuary, North Carolina - WOR-2-8_12 (SPAdes) (version 2) | ecosystem: Environmental > Aquatic > Marine > Intertidal zone >... | reverse complement strand
AATAAACCGGCTAACGGCAAACCCGGTTTCCTCTTGAAGCTCCCGGCGGGCGGCATCCTGCACAGTTTCGCCTTCATCGACAAGACCGGCCGGAAATCCGTATTCGCAATCTCCCAGGGGGACCCGGTACTCTTTGGTAATGACGACTTTATTCTTTTCCTTGTGAAAGGGCACGATAACGACGGCATCCGGATTTTCAAAATCACCGGTGATGCACCGGGGTTTTTTTTCTCTTGAAGCCAGCTGCCATGATTTTTTATGGCCGTTTTTATCCTCAAAGGTTACATCGAACAAATTGAGCCACTTTTGGTCAGTCAATTTTTTAAAATCGCTTATTTTCATACCGGCTCCTTGCGACCGTGCAAGCTTGCAAAGATCACAAAGTCCTGTTTGGTGGTAGCGGATTTCAGCCGCGATGAATAGGACAATATCGGCGCTTTTTTTCGCAGCTGAAGGCCGCACCCGCTCCTATATGCAAGGCGTGCTTTATTTCGCTGACTTTTTTATCAGCAGCTGCCAGTCTTTATCGACCTGGGCCTGGATCCGTTCGGTGTCCGCTCGGGTCAGATGTTTGAATCTTCCCTGAATTTTCAAATAATCAATTACCGGGCGATGACCTTCATTATTCAGACAATAGTGAGTACCGTCTTGGACTTCATATAAAGGAAAGACATTGGTTTGAACGGCCAGCCGGCAGACCTTGACTGAAACATCTGAGGGGATTTTCCACCCCGGCGGACAGGCCGCAAGGACATGGATAAACCGGGAGCAGCCCTTCATTTTCCTGGCCTTTTGAAATTTACGGATCAAATCTTCAGGAAAGGCGATGCTGGCGGTGGCGGCATAGGGAATCCGGTGGGCCGCCAGGGTTTCGACGATGTTTTTCTTGCGCGTCTTTTTCCAGTCCTGCCCCGGCGTGGTGGTGGTCCGGGTTCCGAAAGGGGTCGCCGAACTGCGCTGGACGCCGGTGTTCATATAAGCTTCGTTGTCATAGCAGACAAAAATACAATCCTCGTTGCGTTCCACGGCTCCGCTCAGTGACTGAAATCCAATGTCGAAGGTGCCGCCGTCACCGGCCCAGGACAACACGGTCGTTTCGGTATCTCCCTGCAAATCCAAAGCGGCCCGAATGCCGCTGGCTGCAGCACCAGCGGTTGCAAAAGCGGTGTGCAAAATCGGTACATTCAAGGATGATTGCGGATAGGGCCCGGCCAGAATACCCCAGCAGCAGGCCGGGATCACGACCACGGTCTTTTCGCCCAGGGCCCTGAGGGCCAGTTTCATGGCAATGGTGGCTCCGCACCCGGGACATCCCAGATGTCCGGGATTCAGATAATCTTGCATGGGTATATTTAATTGCGCCATGATTCAACAAGCTCCCGATTCAGTCCGATCCAAATGCTTTCCCGCGCGGGGGTATGGCTGGTTTTTGTCTGAAGGTAGATTTCTTCCAGTGTATCCTGCGTTACGTCGCGTCCGCCAAGGCCCGCAATATAGCTAAAAACCCCTGGCGGTGAATCCACATTGCACAGAGCGGATTTGATTTCCTGTGCGAATATGCCGCCGGCCCCAAAGGAGCAATTCCTGTCGATGACGGCAACTTTTTGGGCCCGCGCAAGATTTTGCCGAATCAGATCGGTTGGAAACGGTCGGAACATTTTAAGCTTGAGCAGACCGACCTTTTCTCCTTTCGAACGCAGATCAGCGATCGCCTGGCGGCAGGTGCTGGCTGTTGTGCCGGCCGCCACCAGAACGATGTCGGCATCTTCACATCGAACCGCTTCCGCCATCCCGTGTTTTCGGTCAAAGATCGCGGCAAATTCCTCTTCCAAAAGATCATATTGCCCCAATACCCGGTCCATGGCAAACTGAATATTATAGCGCATCTCCATGTAAACGTCGGGGGCGGCCATCTGGTTGATGGCATAGGGATTGGCTGTATCCAGCTGAAACCGGGGAGATAATGGGGGAAGGAAGCGGTCGACTTTTTCCGGCCGGGGCACATCAACCGGTTCAAAGGTATGGGAAAGAAAAAAGGCGTCCAGAACGACCATGACCGGCAGGTTTGCGGATTCCGCCAGCCGGAACGCCAGCAGGGTGGTGTCCAGAACTTCCTGGCCGTCTTCACAGTATAGCTGTATCCATCCGGTGTCGCGCTGGGAAAGGCTGTCGGTTTGATCCAGCCAGATGTTCCATCCCGGCCCCAGGGCCCGATTGACTTCAGCCATGACGATGGGAAGCCGGGCTGCTGAAGCCCAGTGCAATAATTCATGCATATAGGCCAGGCCATGGGAAGAGGTCGCTGTAAAGGTGCGTGCGCCGCAGCTTGCAGCACCGATAACCGCCGCCATGGCGGAATGCTCACTTTCCACGCACAGAAAGCGTGAATTCATGGTGCCGTTGGCGCAATAGGCTGAAATGGCTTCCACAATATGGGTTTGGGGTGTTATGGGATAGGCAGATATGACCTGTGCTTTGGCCAGCCGAACCGCCTCAGATACCGCATGGCTTCCCTCTAAAACCTGTTTCATAATTTTTCCTCCCCCATCACCATGGCGTTGCGGGGACATTCCGTTACACAGATTCCACAGCCTTTGCAATAGTCCAGGTTGATGAAACGCTTTGCCTTATCTACCGTTACGGCCACTTCCGGACAGAAAATTCGGCAGTAATCGCATTCAGTGCAAATACCGCAGTTAAAGCAGCGTCGGGCTTCTTTGATGCTCTCGTTTTTTGAAAGGGTAGCTTCGATTTCCATAAAGGACCGGGAGCGTTTGTGGGCGGAAAGGGTTGCCGGAACAATTCGGGGGGCGGATAGGAAATAATCGGTGTTGATTTCATCAAAAGACACCAGATGAGATGTTCGATTGGCCCGGCCCCGGCCCAGATAGGCTGACATTGAAAGTGCCGGTCCGCTCTCGACCAGATGATCCTGAAGCGCGCTTTCAATATGGTCCCGGCCTTTTTTGAAATAAATATCCAGCGCCATGGCCGCCTGTTTGCCGGAAGCAATCGCATCGGTTACACTTTTGATTTCATTGGTGAGGTCGCCACCATAAACCACCGGCCGTTCTCTGAACAGTATCTTGCAGTGACTCAAGCTCAATTGCCGGCTCCGTTCGCCGGATTCCATATTCCAGAATGCTTCCGGTTCTGCGCCAACAGCCCGAAAAACATGCTCTACCGTCAGTATCTCGGTTTTCGTCCCGTCGGGAATTGCCCGGGCGCGGCCGCGGACTTCACCGGCGCTTATTTTCATTTTCTGTAACGTCACCTGATAGCCCGATTCCGTTACTGATGAAGGGTCGCAGGCCGCTTCGATACGGATCGGAGCCACCAGTTCTTTGAGCTCCACCCCTTCCTTGAGGGCCATCTCGACCTCCGGTGCAAAAGCCGGCATGTCCTGCTTTCTTCGGCGGTAAAGGATTACCGGAATTGCCCCCAGACGAGATAATGTGCGGGCCACATCAAGAGCGGTGTTGCCGCCGCCGATAACCGCTGCTTTGCCGCGAAACCTTGCGGATTTTCCAGCACGAACGGATTGCAACAACCGGTGTCCGTCATGGATGTATGCTTCCCCCGGGATTTTTATCGCGATCGACCGGCCGTATCCGCATCCAATAAAAAGCGCATCATGGCTTTTGGCGATCTCTGCCAGCAGCTTCCCATTGACCGGTGTATCACAATGCAGGGCAATACCCTGTTTTTGGATTCTTTGGATTTCTTTTCTCAGCACATCTTCGGGCAGCCGATAAACAGGGATTCCCCAGCGCAAAATACCCCCGGGTTCTTTTTGAGCCTCGTATATGCTGCATTCATAGCCCAGTCGCGACAAAAAATACCCCGCTGCCAGCCCGGCCGGACCTGCCCCCACAATGGCCACCCTTAAACCGGTCACGGAGGGTGGTGCCAATTCATGGGGTTTTTCGTCCCTAATCGCTTTATCACCCAGAAACCGCTCCAGGCAGTGAATGGCAATCGGCTCGTCCAGCTGTCCTCTATTGCAGGATGCCTCGCAGGGATGAAAACAGACACGTCCGCAAACGGAGGGAAACGGGTTTTCCTCCATAATGGTCTCCCAGGCCTTTCTCAGCAGTCCCTGGGCCGCCAGCATCTCGATGCGGGGGATATCCTCACCAACCGGACAGGCGGCACTGCAAGGTGCCGTTTTTTCATCATAAAACGGGCGATAATAACGCCAGGTGCCGGTCTTATTGCCCACCGTCGAACTGTTGGATCGGGGCAAATACAGCGGCAGTTGTTCTGCGAATGCACGCATTTTTTTCATTTCCGACCTCCAGCGGCAAATCCCGCAGCACTGATCATTTGTTCAAATCCCCGTGGATCTTTACACTTTCGTAGGCCTGCAGGGACGCTCGAATATTATCGGCGGGCTGGATTGAAATTTCACCGGTGATCGCCTCCGAAATCATATCCATGGCAGGTTCATCCATAATCCTTGCAAATGCGCCGATCATAGCCGTGTTGATCATGGGCTGGGTGCGAGTACCTAAATCGTTTTCCATGGCAATGCGAGTGGCGTCAACCCAAGCCAGTCGAAAACCCGAAAAAGCCTCCAGATTCTCGGGAGGACGCGGCGCATTGAGCAAAATCCAGCCTCGCGGTCGCAAGCCTCCGGTCACATCAACGTGCTGAAGGATGTTGATATCCTGCACGATGATGTGGTCGGGCGTATAGATGTTGCTGCGAACCAGGATTTTCTTTTTGTCCAGCCTTAAATAGGCTTCCACCGGAGCGCCTCGCCTTTCCACGCCGAACAGGGGGAAGGTCTGCACATAATATCCCGCCCTAAAATAGGCCTTTGCCAGTAAGATCGCGGCCACCACGGTGCCCTGGCCGCCACGGCCATGAAAACGGATTTCCTGCATGATTAACCTGACGCATTTTATAGTGACTGCAAAAAAACGCACCGATTGGTACACGTTCTTTTGCTACAATCGCTTATACCGCCATCCTTTGATCGGAGCATTATCACAGCGGTGCAGCTGTCGATTGAACAGCCGGGCTTGAATGCAACCAGATATAATATAAATTCCATAGCCTGTCAAAATGACCGCGGACAGCTGCCTTAAAGATGAGCGGCCGGGTGGAAATGACCCTGTGCCTCCCGAGTGGTCTCGTTTAAACAGGGCATGGCTTTAGGTTCGGGCAGAATTAAGCCCGGATAAAGCTTGCAAAGATGAATCGCCGGTTTGGCGTTTTTCCACATAGTACAACGTCGCCCCCACGGGCGCGAATGAGAGAAAGAGGATATTAAGCACCGGAATGAGAAATAGGATGCCAAAGCCCAGGTGAAAGAGCAGGGTGCCCGTCAATAACTTGAAGCGCCTGCCGAAAGGTTCAAGCCTTCTGGCCGGCGTCAGATCCGTATTGTCCCAGGCCAGAAGGATAATGGCCGTGGCGGAGGTTATAATCGTTACGAGCGGTCCAAACGGTGTAAGCCATCCGGCCAGGGTAAGGGCTAAAATCAACAAAATCGGAATTGTGGCCCGGGGTATTTCCTGTCTAATGAGGAAGAAAAATTGTTGCAGCCATGACATTTTCTGATGCTCCAGGATGTGGCCTGTGATCATTTTCTCAGTAATTCTGGACATTTGATCCATAATCAAGATGCTGAACAATATTTGAGAGACCAAATAGGATAAAACCGCCGACAAGCCTAACAGCACCAGTGACAGCAGCCATGAAACCAGGTGCCATAACCAGATGATCCAGTTACTTTCAGGTTTGTTCCAGATAAATCCCAATATTTCTTGATGATACACCAGGATAAGACCTGCCGCAAAAATCGTTATGATCACAACGATAACGATGCGAATGAGCCCCAGCAAAAGAAGCTTGGGTGTTCTGAGGCCCATGCCGAGGCCCCTCAAGTTATATGCAATCCCATTAAAAAAGTTCATATCAGGTCCTTTTTGAGCATGATGTGCAAGAAAGATTTCGCTCTTTCGGGATTCTGTATCATTACGGGGTCGGCTCTGCAATCATTATCAGCGCTGGCCTTCTTGAAGCGGTAAGGCACCAGAATCGCTCAAGTATTTTTTAACATATGCCGATATAAAATTAGCGGATCGACAAGATACCGGGCTTTTTTTGCAACATATTGATATTTAACGGAGTTTTGAATGCTGGTTAAGGAAAAAGAGCTGGTCGAAGATGATGTTCACGAACTTGAAAATCTTCTCTCGCGAGATTTAAATTTGCATCAAAGATTCCTGGTCGAGAGAGAACTCTGTAAACTGCAGGCGCCCCAAAAAGGAGACCTATGTTCCACGCATGTTCTTAATTTCTATTTCAAAGATAGCCGCGATTGGGCCGTTATTCACGACCTGGTTGTCAAAGAAAACGGATTTTCCGCGCAATTCGATCACATTCTAATAAACCGGTTTTTAGAGTTTTACGTTTTTGAGGCTGAAAATTTTTCCTACAAAGTAAAAATTACTCCCGATGGGGAATTTTTGGTCCACGACGGCAGTCGTTATCAGCCGATCCGGTCGCCGATCGAGGAAAACAAAAAGCAGGTCGAAGTTCTTGGAAACATGATAATCGAAAATCGGATCCTGCCCGCCAGGCTGGGCGTCTCCGCCAAACCGAAGTTAAAATCATATATACTGCAGTCCCCGCTCTCTGAAGTCAGCCGGCCTGCCGAATCGGAGTTTGATTCCAGCATGGTCATAGCCATTGATGCCCTGGCCAAACTGTTGCAGAAGCAGACCCGAAAGATGAAACGGATATTTAACAAACTGTTGTGGTTGCCAGGTATCAGGAGCAAAGACCCGCTTGTTGAAGTTGCCGGCAAACTGGCATCCATGCATTCTCGGTCAAAGACGGATTACCGCGAAAAATTTTCCCTGAACGACGAATCTGCCGCCCTGCCGCCTGCATCCCCCGCATCTGATTCAAAATTAGCCGGTGATTTTTCCATCTGACTTGACTTTCAGGGTTTATCAATTATTATAATAAAAAAAATTCGGAGGAAGTGGCCATGCCAATCTATGAATATCAGTGCAATGCCTGCTGTCATTGCTTTGAAGAACTCACGTTGAGCTCCAATGATCCTGCCCCAAAATGTCCGGAATGCCAGTGTGCGGACGTGGAAAAGCTGATGTCTGCCAGCTGCGTCAGGGCTCAGGGTATTGCTTCGGGTTCGGGTGGATTTGAGGCACCCGCATGCAAACCTTCGGGGTGAGGAATTTGATCTGTTCTCCCCGTGCGGGAGAAAAAACAATGAATAATTAAACTAAACCCACCAGAGCACCAGCATCCAGACAAGAAGCCCCAACATGCCCAAAGCGCCGAATACCATGCCGAATTGATTTCTGATCGAGAAAAAACCTTCCTCGCATGGTGTGCAACTATAGCCTGCCTTATCGGCAATGGCCTGCAGCTCAGGGCGGGACAGCCCGGTTACCTCATGCAGGGCGTCTAAAGTTAAACGGGTCGATTGCAGCTGTCTTTTTTGTTTTTGAATACAGTCATAGCGCTGAAAAGCCCGCCGGCGGATTTCTTTTTGTATGGCCTCATCTTTTCTAATGTTCATTTTTTCCTGCCCGGTTCTATGATCAGCAAATTTCCGTCATAGGTCAGTATGCCCAGCATGATGGCACAGACCAGACGATAGATATTGACCGTGTAGTAACGGCTCGGTGCAATCGGGTTTGGTTTGAACGGATCGGCGACCGACACGCTGCGATCCTGCCTGTTGTAGCCGGTGAGGACCACGAAGTGGCCGGCTGATTCACCGCGCACATCATCATAGATGAATTCACCGTCGACATCCAATTCTCTGGCGGAATTATAAAGATAGGTTGAACTCAAGCCCGTCAGAATTGGGGTCGATTTTTTGAGATAGCGCCGGATCAAAGCGGGTGTCATCACTTCAAACTTCAGGCGGCCGCCAAGTTCAAGATACTCAAGGTAGGCGTTGGTTTCAATCTCAATGCCCGGCCTTTCTTTTTTTAGATACATCTGGCGCCGCAGTTTAGTGGCAATTTCTTTGCCCGTAGCACTCGACCATGTCGGGTCGAACATGCTTAAATCGTAAGGAAAAATAGTCGTTTTATACCCGCGCCGCAACGCATGGCAGGCCAGATACACGGCCAGCGTTCCGCCATCGGCCAGATTGGCGGTTTCGGATATCACCGTCTGCAATGAAATCGGGTCATTGTAATAGCGATAGACGGCGTGCAAACACGTTGGACCGCAGGTTGTGTTGTCCGGCTGCGGGTTTATATCAAACTGAAGGCGCGTGAGCATAGACAGGATTTATGATAGCCGTTTTTTTACTGAGCTTTCCGAAACATCTGTAAGAACTAAAAATAGTAGATTCTGGCCAGTGTGTCAAATTTTATCTAGCCGGAAAAAAAATTGGTGGAACCCATCGCTGCGGGTGCGATTTATAGCGTCAGCACAGACGGCAGGGGTTTAATAAAATTTTGCTTCAAGCTGTAGGTATAGGCGCCTTGGGTGGGGATCATCAGAATGTCTCCGGGCTGAATATCTTCGCCAAAATACATATAGCCCCAGACATCATGGGGGGTGCACAACGAGCCAAGGATATGGCAGGGCTTTTCATGCAGGGACGGGCGTGTCAGGTTCAAGATGGGGAAATAGTCGGTTTCAAAGCGTTCCCAGCCGACCGTGTTGGTGCCGGCGTCGGTGATAACCAGGTCCGGGGCCTTTTTATCGACAACCGAAATCAGCAGATGCACCGCATCGTTGCAGATCCATCGTCCCGGTTCCAGAAATATCCGGCATGGGGCGACGGCGAAAAGATGCTTGTAAATCGCGGCGCCGAGTTGATCGGCAAATGTTTCCAGAGGGCTCGCCGGCAGGCAATGATGGGTTTCAACTGAACCGGCTGACTGCCCCAGGGCTTCGCGTAACCGGCCTTCCGGTGTGCTGCACGGCAGCAGCCACTCGCCCTGTGTCGGCCAATAGCCGCCCCCGATGTCGATAAACTCGATCCGGCTTCTATAGGTATCTGGCATTTCGGCGATTGTTTTTCCAAGTTGCCGGATGAACGCGATCTGCGCATCCGCTGAAAGATTCCAGCTCGAATGAAATTGCACCCCCTGCAGTTGTAGATGGCGGCTTTGGTGCGCCTTCTGCCAAAAGCCGGACAATTCGCGCAGGGCAATGCCGAATTTACGCCACAGGCCATCCGGATTCACGGTCAAGCGCACACCGCATCGGACCTGTTTGTTCAAACTGGCGGCAACCGCTTCCAGGCGGTTCAGCTCACCGAAGCTGTCGATAAGGATCACGACCTTGTCGCAATGGGCCACGGCCAGCTGCAGCTCTTTGGTGGTTTTCCCGGGGCCGCTGAACACAATGTCGCGGGCACCGAGACCAAGTGCCATTTCAAGCTCGAGCCCGCTGGAAACATCCAGACCGAATTCTGAATCCAGCAGGATCCTGGCTATATCGGGATGGTTGTTGCTTTTTACGGCATAGTAGAATGAGACTTCAGGCAAAACGTTACGAAAAATTTTTTTGAATTGCAGGGCTCTGGCCGTCAGAACCGAAGACTCCTGAAGGTATAGCGGAGCCGGATGGTCGGCAAGAATTTGAAGATAGCGGTCCCGTTGATCGAAATAGTGAGCCACAAAAGTGCGCAGCTTTTCTGGTGGCAACACCGGTGATGCATGCGCTAAGATGGTTTTTAGCTTTTGCAGCAAGCCGCAATGCTCGGATGTCTTCAACCGTTATTCAACCTCTATAATTAATTTTTCAGCAAGCGAGCGGCACTGAGATTCAAGTTCAAGATCAAGATCGGGCTCAAATATAATGTGCCCCAGCAGCCAGGAATCGTAATCGTCCGGTGGCGTTTTGATCGGGTGCCCCGGTTTGCGGGACAGGAAAATCTCTCGCACCCGTGGATCATGCTGAAGCCGGCGGGCATCGATTTTTTTCAAGATTCCGCTGCGCTGTGCATGCAGCCGCAGGCCGATGCAGGGTTGCGAATCAAATGGCGGGTTCACCGCAAAAGGCTGCTGGCAGCAAAAGTCCAGGTACCGGTTCAATATGTCCAGGTTCCGGCATCGCCGCAGCAAGTAGGGCAGGCAGTCTCCGCCGGGCCTGGGGGCGAGCTCCAGCAAAATAATCCGGCCCTGGTGGATCATAAAATCCAGCATACAGACTGCCCGGCTGAGTCCTAAAACCAAGGCGCTTTGACAGAGCAACTGCAGAAATTGCCGCTCGTCAATTTCATCGGGCAAACTGCCGGGCAGAAGATACCCCATGGCTGTACCGAAAGGTCCCCGCGATGAGAGAATTTTGCGGGTCAAGCGGATAACTTCCGCCCGGCCGTTTTCCAGCACAAAATCGCAACTGAATTCCTGCCCGTGGACAAGCTCCTCGCCCAGAATTACCGGATCCCCGGCAAAGAAGGACTTGTAGAGACGATGGGCCCGCCGTGCCTGCAGACCATTTCGGATTTTTTCAAAGTTATCTTTGGCGGCCTGCCCGCTGTCACAGCGAAAGATCAATTCACTCCCGCTGCCGTCAACCGGCTTCAGGACGCATGGCCCGCCAAGTTCCTGGAAAAAATCGACGGCCTCGGCAGCCGTCCTCAGTTTGCGAGTTCGCGGGGTGCAAAGCTTATGCTCTGCCCAGATCGTTTTTGAAAGGTATTTGTTGCGACAATTGTTGACGGCTTCAACGGATGGATAGGGCAGCTCTAATTGCCCAGCGAGAACCGCAGCCAGCTCCATCGATTCGCAGTCATAGCAGGCGATACCTTCCAGCCTTATACTTTCCCTGCGAAGGTGCTGCCGCAGGGCTTGATGGACCTCGGTGAAATTGCATAGATCACACAAAATCTCTTCAGCGCGCGAAGGGCCCGGTTCCTCAGCTTTTCGGCGCTCTGCAGGGTCGGTGATAAAAAGGGCGCGACCGGGACTGCTGTTGCGGATCCAGTCGATATAGTCGGAGGTTGTACCGACAACCAGGACCTTAAAGCTAGGCGGCACAGGATACGCCCTGGCTGGGAATCATCATCTCCCATTCTCTTCGGGCCGGCATGCTCCATATCTTGTAAAGTGGCCGGGCAGTAAGGTGAAATCTATGTTTCCAGTTAAACTCACCACACAAAAAATCGACTTCCGCCAGCCGTTGCTGGCAGGCCCACTCAATGTGATGAAAATTTATCAATTTGGCGACTCCGGGAAATTCGGCATGGGTGCCTCCTGCCAGAACCGTATATTTGCGTCCCCAGATCGCGCCGATATCCACGGCGGCGATTCTGCCGCCGATAAGAACGGTGGTTACCCGCAGCAGATTGTTGGCATACAGCCAGTCGGTAAGGTTCTCAAAGGATCTTAAAAAGCGCAAGTCGCTGAAGTATGATTGTGCCCCGAAGCTTTCCAGGTTCAAACGAAACATATCTTCCACATCCGAAAAGCAGTCATGGCGGAAACAAACGCCGCGGGCTTCAAGGCGGTTGAGCTCGCAGCGCAGTTTTTTGCGTGATTTGCCGGAAAAACTTTGGAGGTAAGCCTGAAAAGAATAATCATATTGTTTCGGGAAAAAGAGATACCCGGTTTCATCGATATCCACCGACGATGCGCTCAATAGCTCCGGGTTTTGGACCAGGTAGCGGATCTTTGCCGCTGCCGGAACGTGATTTAACATAAACGTGAAGACTTCCGGGTCGCCTGCGATGATTTTATTTTGCTCCAGCCATGTTTCGCCGTGCCACAATTCTCCGGGGAAATGTCCGAAACACTGTGCCTCGTCTATCCAGCTGAGAGGCAGCATGCCGTAGAATTTACCATCCATTCTGGCTACTAAAAAATAGGGGCTATGATTGAACTGTGATTGAAAGCAAGCCCTCACCGGCCAAAAATCAAACAGGCATTTTTGGGGCCAGTGGCGCTGCCATAGCCGGCGCGCTTCTTCGAGGTCCTTACAGACACTGATCTTGAGCATGATGCATCTCCTTGGCCAAAGCGATTAAGAACGTTTACAGCCCGGCGGTTTCTTCCATTTTGCCCGTTGCTGGATGGTTTACCCGCACTGGGCGAACCTCGCGGTTGAAACGGATTCGTATTCGAACCCTGTTGCAGCCTGCACAGCATTTTTCGTGCCAAATATTAAGAGATCGATATAACCTTTTAATATATTTATATATTTATGATTTAGGAACATGCTGCTCGGCGATCAATAACCATAATATCGGTAATATTTTACTGATACATATTGATTTATGTATTATTTTACCGTAAAATTAGTTTTGTGTCTTCAGAACTGTTATAAGTTGCCCGAACTTTGGCTTGAAGCTATCGCTTATAAAGCTTTATCATGCTATTTTTTGCATCAATTATGCTGTTTTTTCCCGTAATCTATTGACGTTGGGCATCTTTATCCGAAGGTTGGGCCGGCCAAAATTCCGGGCCTGATGGAATGGATCAAAAACGGTAATTATTTTCTGATTTATGGAGGTGTTTATGCTGATTCGACTGGGGCTGGCGCTTGAGGACAGAAACATGCAACGGCATCTGGCCAAGGTGCTGTCATCTGCAGACGTGCGGGTGGAATCCTTCGGGCATTTGCCATCCGCCTGGCAGAACGTGGTACGCAGCGGATGCGATGTCATCGTTATCAGCGAAGCCCTTATCCTGCGTCCTGCTGAAAATTCAATTGCGATCCTCAATGAATTGCCCGAAAACCCGACAACCATCATCATTCATGACCGTGATTCGGCCGAAGAGCATGCTCAATTGGCGGCGGCCGGGGCCGATGTGGTGCTCTATGCCGGCGTTTCCAAAAAAAGCATGGCTGAGGCCATCGAAACCACCCTGGAGTCCCGGCGCCAATTCATACGAAGGAAACAGTTTGATCGCCGGGGACAGGCCGAACCTAAAATCACGGATTTCGTATCTGAAAGCCAGTCCATGCAGATTTTTATGGATGAAGTGCATCAGGTCATTCCAAGCGATTCGCCCATTTTGCTGATGGGGCAAACCGGAGTCGGGAAGGAGCATCTGGCAAAAGCCATCCACGCAGAAAGCCCCCGTTCTGCAGGCCCTTTTATATCGGTAAACATGGCGGCCACGCCCGAACAGTTGCTGGAAAGTGAGCTGTTTGGACACGAGCAGGGTGCTTTTACCGGTGCCATTCGATATCGCCGCGGTGCATTTGAGCTGGCTCATGGCGGTACGATTTTTCTGGATGAAATCGGTGAAATGCCCTTGCATCTGCAGGCCAAGCTGCTTCAAGTGCTGCAGAATTATGAAGTGAAGCCGGTTGGCGGGGAAAACACCATTGAGCTGGATGTGCGCGTTATCGCTGCCACAAACCAGAACCTGGAAGACCAAATCGCGCAGGAAAACTTTCGACGGGATCTTTACTACCGCTTGAGTGTTCTGATGCTGACGATCCCCCCCCTGCGGGATCGCAAGGAAGATATTCCCACGATGGTAAGGCGATTTATGACCTTTTTTCGCTATAAAATCGGTCGTGAAGTCAACAGCTTATCTGAACAGGCCCTTCAAGCGTTGTGTCAATACGACTGGCCGGGAAACGTGCGCGAACTGATGAATGTGATTGAACGCGCCATATTGCTGTGCAAAACCGATGAAATCAGCATGGATGAACTGCCCCATGCTTTTCGCGACAACGTTTCCGTTTCAGGGGCGGCGTTTTCCGGCGTGAGCTTTGCAGCCGCCAGGTGGTTAGACAAGACCCTGCCCGATATCCAAAAAGAGGTCACGGATCAGGTTGAACGTTTGTATCTGGAACTGGCGCTGGCCAAAACGCGAGGCCGTATCGATCAGGCGGCACGGATTGCCGGCATCCATCCCCGTGGACTCTACAGCAAGATGAAGCGGCTCGGCCTTCGTAAGGAAGATTTCAAAACATAGCGGCACCTGCGGGAAATTATACCGTTTCCCCGAAAAAGGTTCGGATATTCTCCTATTTTATGCGATCCAGCAGGCTGAAATAAGCATAAACCAGTGGCCTGAACCAGGCATTTCCTCTATAGAAGGGGATACTCCTGAATGGCAGCTGCGCAAATGCGGTATGTGCTTGCCTGCCCTGAATCATTTCTGCTAATTTTTCCCCCAAATAGGTGGCTAAGGCCACGCCGTGACCGCAATAGCCCAGAGCGTAATAGATTCCCTCATGCCTTCCGATATGAGGGGAGCGATCCAGGGTAAACCCCAGTTTGCCTGACCAGGCATAGTCAATCCGAGTGCCTTTGAGCTGAGGATAGACCTTGAGCATATCCCGATACATATAGGCTGAATTTTCCCGCAGGGTTTTACGGGGGGATTTGGGGCGCCCGCCAAACAACAGGCGCCTGCCGTCCGGTGAGAGTCGAAAATAGAAAAGAAAAATTTTTGTGTCCCAGATCATGCGCCCATTCGGGATCAGTGATTTGGCCAGATCGGCCGGCAACGCCTCGGTCGCAATCATCAGGCTCTCGGTGGATATGATGCGTTTTTGGATCCAGGGCGTCAGCGCCCCGGTGTATCCATTCGTCGCCACAATGACTTCATCGGCTGTTATGGTTCCCCGTGTCGTGCGAACGGAAAATCCCGATCCCTTGCGCGTGATGGATACCGCCGTTGCCATCTCCTGCAGATCGACCCCTGATTGATCTGCCATGGTAATCAAACCCGCGATATATTTAGCCGGGTGAACCCCTGCGCTCAGCGGATCCAGCAATGCGCCATGGTAGAGCGGTGAGTCGATTTCGGTCTTCATCGCGGCGGCGGGTATGATTTGGGTAAAATGATTGAATTGACTGGCCAAACGTTCCTGGTCCCGTTTCAAATTCTCAAAATGCGCCGGTTTGAAGGCTGCCTCAAGATGCCCATAACGATGAAAATCACAATCAATGCCGCCTTCGGCCACCAGTCGCTCGACGGCATTGACAGATTCGATCGATTCTTCAAACAGCTGCTTCAGCTTTTCCTTTCCCAGTTTTTTTTCGATCGTCCCCAGCCCCTGGCTCAAACCGGTCAGGGTCATCCCCCCGTTTCTGGCGCTGGCGGTTGTTCCCATTTTCTCGGTGTCGATTAAGACAACCTGAACACCGGCCTGTCGCAAGCGAATGGCAGCTGTGGTCCCGGTGTACCCGCCGCCGATAATCAGAACATCCGTTTTTGCGGGCAATTTCCCGGCCGCGTAGGATTGAGTTAACGGCAGCGGATCCATCCAGTAAGGAACTTCTTGATAATTTGAGCTTGTCTTCATATTGGCTATGCCCTCGGGTCAGGGATTTGGCCCCGATTTTTAAAAAACACTAGTGCCATGCCGTCCCCCAATCGTAGCTGTCCTTTACCAAATCTACCATCAAAGAGGTCTCGGTAGACAATACACCATCTATACTACTGATCTTTTTAAAAACCAGTTCCTGAAATTCTTTCATCGAGCGGGCGACAAAGTCCACGTCGACATCGGAACCACCCGTGGTCAATGCCACCCATATCAGCGAATCAATCTTTTTTAACTGTTCCAGAACATGGTCGGTTTTTTTGAGATCGATGCGAATTTTTAAATTTCCGGCAATCTCAAAACCCAGGTCGATTGGATTTGCCACGGCAACGATTCGGATAATATTGTTGTCCAGCAGTCGCTTTAGCCGCCGTCGCACGGTAAATTCGGATATTCCCAGCGCCTGGGCTATCGCATTGCTGGGCATGCGGCCGTCTGTTTGCAGCAGGCGAATCAGTTTGCAGTCCAAACGATCCATTTTTTTATTTTTTACAATATTTATTTTCATATTTATTTTATTATAGTTTAAAATTAATTCTATTTTTTACATTTTTCGATTTTTATGTCAATAATTTTCTTGACATAAATTCTAATTTTTGGTTATCCTGCCGGGAATGTACTGATCCGTTTTGCAATTTTTATGGGGAGAAAACTGATGAGTGAACACAAAGAAAGCGCATTGCGAGAAGCATCCCGCATCCTGGGCTATATCTTAAAGCAAGAATTAAGTGATGATGAAAAGGAAAGAATAATCAACGATTCCATCAACAACTTTAACGAACACGTCAACCCGGGCTGGCTCAAATACCGCAAATCCGTATCAACCGATGCCACCTTTGTGGAATGGGAAGATTCTCAGGAAACTTTCAAAGATACACGGGGCAACGAATTCATAGACTGTCTTGGCGGATTTGGCATCTACACAGCCGGTCACCGCAACCCGGAAATCGTTAAAGCAGTTCAGGCCCAGCTAGGCCGCTATGCACTTCACAGCCAGGAGCTGGTCGACCCCCTGCGCGGCTACTTGGCCAAACTGCTATCCATGTGCACGCCGGGTGATTTGAAGTATGCCTTTTTCTGCAATGGCGGCGCCGAAGCCAATGAAATGGCCCTGAAACTGGCCCGGTTGGCTTCCGGAAAGCACTATTTCATCTCAACGGTCAACGGATTCCACGGCAAATCCCTTGGGGCGGTGTCCGCCACCGGAAAGGCGGATTACCGCAGGCCGTATCTGCCCATGATTCAGGGGGTGCAGCACGTCGAGTTCGGCAATGCCACAGCGGCAGAAACTGCGATTAAAAACCTGATTGCCGTGGGTGAAACCGTCGCGGCCATGATCGTGGAACCAATCCAGGGTGAGGCCGGTATCGTCCTGCCGCCGGATGATTATTTGAAGAGACTGCGCGATATTTGTGACCAAAATGGGGTATTTTTGATTTTGGATGAAATCCAAACCGGAATGGGCAGGACCGGCACCCTGTGGGCCTGCGAAGCTTATGGCGTCGTTCCCGACATTTTGACCTTCGGCAAAGCCTTCGGCGGAGGAGTCATGCCCATCACGGGAATCATCGCAAGACCTCACCTGTGGACCGAACAGTTGCAAGAAAATCCGTGGATACTCGGATCCCCCACGTTTGGTGGAAATCCGCTGGCCTGCTCGGCTGCCATTGCTGCAATAAAGTATACCCTGGAAAACGATCTTCCGGCCCAAATCAAAGAAAAGGGTGAATATCTAATGGAAAAATTGCAGGAATTGCAGAAAAAGCATGAAATACTGATCGATGTAAGAGGCAAGGGTCTTTTAATTGGTCTCGAGTACCCCACTCCGGAAATCGGCTGGGCGGTGTCCAAGGGACTATTTAAACGCGGCATCGTGACCGGCGGCACCCTGAACAATGCCAAGGTCAACCGCATCGAGCCCCCGGGAATCATCAGCTATGAAACCATCGACATTATTCTCGCCAGGCTGGATGAAACCCTGTCCGAGGTTGCACAACATTTGGCGAACGATATGAAATAATTAAAAGTTTAGTCTGCCAGCCGCAGGGTCGGATTATCTTAACCGAAAACCCGGGGATTTCGAACTTTCATCCCCGAATTTTTTAACCGATAACGAAGGAGAAATAGTGGAAAAAATAATTATTGCCGGTGTCGGCGCCCAGGGCAGTACCATTGCCAGACGAATGGATGAGCATCCGGGTGTATCTGAGATTCTTTGCGCGGACTATGACATTCAGGCTGCGCAAAAGCTGAGCGATTCACTGAAAAAGGCGAAAGCGATGCAACTTGACGCCCGGGATTTACAAAACGTGATCAAGGCGGCGCAAGGGTGTGATCTGATCGTCAATGGTCTGCCCTTGGAGTACGATCTGATCATCATGGAGGCCGCTCTGGCCGCAGATGCATCATATCTGGATATGGCCGGTCCCATGGAAGACATCGGTTTTGTGGACAGTTATAAACTGATTTTTTCAAAATGGCATCAAAAATTCAAAGAAAAAGGGCTAACGGCGCTGGTGGGATGCGGATCTTCACCCGGTCTGGCCAACATCATCGCAAAAGAGTCCGTGGATAAACTGGATTCCTGTGACCACATCGGCATTTACATCTACGAAGGCGTCTGGACAAATCGTTTTACGCCGTTTTGGTGGTCGCCGGAAGTGGCTCTGGCAGACATGGCCTGCAATACTTTTCGGTGTGAGAACGGCAGGATTATAGAGGACCGACCTTTCAGTCGTCCTGAAATGATGAAATTCAGAGGGATCGATCGCGAGATCCGCATGGTCGACCATGAACACGATGAGCCGGTAACCATGGGATTGCTGGCCGATACAGTGCTTAAAGGTGTTAAAACCGTTGAGTTCAAATACGGCGGCCCCCATGTAGAGCTCTCCGAATCGCTGTATAATATGGGATTGCTTTCCTCTGAACCGCTTACGGTCAAGGGTGCCCGGATCGCTCCCATGGATCTGGTTCTCAAATTGTGCCCGCCGGCCCCGAAATTCCCGGATGAAATCAAAGCCATTCTCGCCGAAGGCCTCGTTGCTGAAGAGGGCGCTTTTCTGGTGCGGGTCGATGGCTACAAAGACGGCAAGCCGGTGCGAATTGAAGGCTACGTCAATGCCCCGGGACTGGTGGAAGCCTTTGAGACGTCCGGCCTGAGCCATGAAGCCTATCTGACGGGTCAGTGTGCTTCGGCCTTTGTGAAAATGATGGTGGATGATGCCTTTGCAGAAAAGGGACTGTTTGTTCCGGAACAGCTCCATACCGGTGCCCGCCACTATTGCTTCCGGGAACTTGCCAAACTCGGTGTAACGGTGGATGAAATCGTTGAAAAAAGAATCGCCTGATTGAATTGCGCCAAGCCCGCCGAAGGCGCTCAAATTTCTCTTTTGAACTTAAAACGATTTGTGATAAACAAGGTGGGTAGATGCGTATTTTATTAAAAAATTAAGTAGAGCATATAGCTGCCCATCGCGTTAAACCGGAAGGAGGTATGATGAAATTTTTAAAAATAGACATGGCGTCGGCAACCGTCAGTTCGACCGAGGTCCCCCAGGATTATGTTGGATTGGGGGGAAGGGGATTAACGTCTCTGATGATCAACAGCGAAGTCCCCGCAAAATGCGATCCTTTGGGGCCGGAAAACAAGCTGATTATCGCCCCCGGATATTTGAGCGGAACAGCGCTGGTAAACTCGAGCCGGCTTTCTATCGGCGCCAAAAGCCCGCTGACCGGCGGGATCAAAGAGAGCAACGTCGGCGGCACCGTTGCCGCTGACCTCGCCCACCTGGGGATTACAGCAATCATTGTTGAGGGCCAGGCTTCAGCGGGGACCTGTTTTCTGCTCAAAATCGATGCCAACGGCAACGGGGAGCTGCTTGACGGTGCTGCATACAAAGGAATGCGGACCTATGAACTGGTGAAAAAACTCAAAGAAGCCCATGGTGAAAAAAACAGCATTACCTGCATCGGTCCGGCCGGCGAATTTCTGTTGACGGCCGCATCCATTCAGACCACCGATGCAGACGGCCGTCCCTGCAGAGCTGCCGGCCGTGGCGGGCTGGGGGCTGTGATGGGATCAAAAGGCCTGAAGGCAGTCATCGTGGCAAAGGGTGGAAAAGCCGCTGCCCCCCTCAGCGATGCGGACACATTTAAAGAATCGGCAAAAATATATGCCAAGGCCGTCAGGGATGACGCCGGCACACCGGCATTGTCAGAGCTGGGATCAGCGGTTCTGGTGGCACCGATCAATGCCGTTGGTGCTTTCCCGACACGAAATGCCCGCCAGGGACAGTTTGAGGATGTTGAAAAAATCACCGGCGAAACCATGGCCGAGATCATCAAAAAGCGCGGCGGCAAAAATGAGCACATGGGCTGCGCCCAATGTGTTATTCGGTGTTCCAACGAGTACGTCGATGCAGACGGCAACTATGTAACCTCTTCTCTGGAATATGAAACCATCTGGTCAATGGGCGGTATGCTGGGCAACAGCGATCTGGATTCGATTGCCAGGCTGGACTTTCTGTGTGACGACATTGGATTGGACACCATCAGCACCGGCGTTGCCATTGCGGTTGCCATGGATGCGGGATACAAAGCATTCGGCGACGCCCGGGCGGCCATAGAGATGGTGGAAGAGGTTGCCAAAGGAACCGAGTTCGGCAAGATTATCGGCAATGGACCTGGAGCGGTTGGTGCACATTTCAATCATGAGCGGGTGCCCGTGATCAAAAATCAGAGCATGGCGGCCTATGATCCCCGCGCCATCCAGGGTATGGCCGTCACCTACGCCACGACACCCATGGGTGGCGACCACACGGCCGGATGGGTTGTGGCCGAGAACCTGGAGGAGTTCGGCGGCACGCTCGACCGGTTTTCCGCAGAAGGCCAGGTGGAGGCATCCCGAAAAAGCCAAATCCATATGGCCGCGGTGGATACCATTGGGATGTGCGATTTTGCCCAGAGCGGGTTTGGCGCGGGCCTGTCCAATGTCTGTAAAATGATCGCGGCAAAGTCGGGCAAACCCTTCAGCGAGGAGGACTGGACGGCTCTGGGTACCCGCATTCTGAAGGCCGAAAGGCAATTTAACCGGAATGCCGGATTTACCAACAAGGACGACAGGCTGCCGCGGATGTTCTATGAGGAGCCCCTGCCGCCGCATAACAAGGTGGTGGTGATCAGTGATGAGGAGATGGACAAAACCTTTGATTTTTAACGGTCAACGGCAATGAAAGTTAAAGTGAGATTGTACGGAACATTAGGAAAGAAATTTCCCGATCACGACCCCTTAAACGGATTTGAGGTCGAGATTCCCCAGGACGCCACCGTGGGTGATCTTCTTGAGCGGCTGGATATTGCAAAATCCAAGATCGGCATTGTGTCCGTGCAGGGCCGTTTGGCCAAGGCCGGTAAAACACTAAAACAGGGGGATTTTATCCGTATTTTTCGGCCAATTTTCGGCGGATGACGGAATCCATTTTTATTAGGTCAGGGCATTAGAATTTATTTCATGTTGAGCATCTTTTTCCCGATGGCAATTCGTTTTTCCAGGTCCTCATCTTCCATTTCTTCGGCAACCAATTCCAGAAAGTCGGGGATTTCGATATGTTGGGGACATTTCTCCAAACACTCTTCGCAGCGAACGCATTGGGACGCATAGGAAGGGATTCCGCTGAATAGGCCTCCCATGCTTAACGCGTAGCTGAATTTTGCTTCGATTGCATTGCCGAACATGTGCATCTTGTTGTACACCTCGAAACAGCGGGGGATAGCGACATCCGATGGACAGGGCATGCAGTAGCCGCACCCTGTGCATTCGACTTTCATCAGCGCCCGGTATTTCCGGCCGGCCTCTTCAACCAGATTCAATTCGTCTTGCGTCAGAGAATTCGGAAGCGCCTCGGCAGCGATAGTCAGGTTTTCCTGGATGTGGGCCTCCTCGTTCATTCCTGAAAGCACGGTCGTCACCTCGGGATGGTTCCACACCCAGCGCAAGGCCCATTCCACCGGCGTCCTCTTTTTTTCCGCCTTCTTCCAGATAGCGTCCACATCCGGCGGCGGTTCGGGTAGCCCCAGGTTGCCCCCGCGCAGCGGTTCCATAATCACCACCCCCAGATCCCGGGAAGCGGCATACTCCAGACCCTCGGTTCCGGCCTGGTTTTTCTCATCCAGAAAATTATATTGTATTTGACAGAAGATCCAGGAATAGGCATCCACTATGCGTTTGAAGTCATGCAGTATGCCGTGAAAGGAAAAACCGGCATTGGCAATGCGGCCGTCTGCTTTGGCCTGGCCCAGAAAATCCATTACACCGAGTGATACGAGGCGGTCCCACAGGTCTCCGGCCAGACCGTGGATCAGGTAGTAGTCAATGTGATCCGTTTTAAGCTTTTGCAGCTGGGCGTTGAGGTAAAAGTCCATGTCCGCCCGCTTTTTGATCATCCAGGAAGGCAGTTTGGTGGCGATCTTCACCCGCTCCCGATAGCCGTCGGAAAGGGCGCGGCCCAGGACATTTTCGCTTTCCCCGGCATGGTAGGGCCAGGCCGTATCCAGGTAGTTGACTCCCTGA
>Ga0209536_100004587_pt1 | contig 21820 bp, 26 predicted proteins | sample DeeMarSeWOR28_12_FD_187461 | JGI IMG/M metagenome (GOLD analysis project Ga0209536, IMG submission 187461) | Marine sediment microbial communities from White Oak River estuary, North Carolina - WOR-2-8_12 (SPAdes) (version 2) | ecosystem: Environmental > Aquatic > Marine > Intertidal zone >... | reverse complement strand
GACTGCTCGTCAATGAAGATAGATGGTTCTGACGCGCAGTATCTAGTTTGACGTACGATATCTTGCGACTCGTCATAATAGCTGTACGAAGCGTTACGAATCATGTGGAGAGCCCCATTAGGCTTAACCATCTCGTACTCTACGTGTTGCGCCGATGGGCGCTTAGGATCTGGAGTGCCCTGAACCTTCTTGATCGTATTGCTCCCTGTTGTTTTTGTGGCGGCGGGGCGACCGCGCTTAGCTTGTTGTGTCATTGAATTAGAATTAAAAAGTAAAAAGTAAAAGAGAAGGGCGGCGATTCCGCCCCTCTCAATTACCATCATGTATTATCCTCTCTTGAGCAACACGTGCTGGTTAGCAGCGCGAGTCACCAAGTTGGATTCAGAGCGGTAGTGGAACTTAGCCACATCCTCACCGTTAGTAGCGTATCCGAGGACACCACCACCTTCTACCCAGTGCTCGATATCACGGCTGTAACCGTTAGCAGCTTTGTAGTTCATCTCAAGCGCAGGGGCCTTAACACCCGTACGAGCGTCAGCAACGTTGCTCATAGGAATCAAAGCACCAGATACTGCACCAGCAGCAATGGCACCATAAGAAGCACCAACCGTTGGGTCGTTGAGCATCTTCCAGTCATGCTTGTGGAAGGTGTATCCGCCACGCTGGAAAGACTTAAAGCCCAAAGACACCGCCATGTCAGAAGAGTTGTTGAAAGCTCCAAACTGAGCAGCGAGACCAGCCGTCAAGTTGGCAGCAGCAGAAGCTCCCTTAGCAATAGAGTCATCCATGTTAATCGAAGACTGTCTATCGAGGTACATAGCGTACTCGTTAGGAGCCCCTTGCTTATCGAGCAACAAGATGATAGCGTCAATATCATCGATAGAGTCAAGCTTAGCATTGTCTGTAGTGGCCACGATACCTCTGTCTTCGATAGCTGCGAAGTAACCTTCAGAACCAGCGATGGTTCCTCCGATACCAGATACAGCACCCAACTGAGAGTACATGAGCATAGCTTCGCGCTGGTTCATGAAACGCTTACGAGCATCCATCTCACCCTTGACGTACCATCTGTACTGACCGTTCACCTTCAACCAACCGATGTTAGTTGCTTGAGAACCGTTGACGTGGAACGTCTCCTTAGTGATGATGAATGGGTTGGTGCGCTTCGTGATAGCCGTCTCGTAGAACAAGCCAGGCTGATCCGTACCCTGAGCGTATACGTTACCGATGACGTTACCCTGAATGGCAGTAGACTCAGCCGCGAAGGTGCCTCCGTCGAGAGCCACCATAGTACCAGTAGCTGCGGTAGCTGATACAGAAACAACGATGTATCTATCGCCGTTAGCTCCCAAGATCACGTCGTTCACGCGAACAGCTTGGTCAGCGATAGTGATAGCCGTATCTTCATCGACCTTAGAGATGGTGAAGGCGATAGGCGTATTTGCCGTCGTACCAGTAGCGTGCGTAAACTGAATCGTTCTGTGCAAGCGACCTTCTTCGTACCACTGAACTTCGTCAGAGGTGCCAGCGCTCTTCTTTGCGCCGACGAGATCCAAGAAGCCAGTGATACCTTGATCACCGAAAGTTTCGACGTAGAGTTCTCTTACGTCAGGTTTTGTTGGGTCCAAGAGGGTTCCCAAAGTAGTGTAGGTAGCTGGCGTGAGGTCGAAGTTCTTAGGTCCGACGTCAGCTGGAGTGCTACCAGTTTGTTGACCGAGTGCCATTTGTTAGTTATTGTAGGTTGTAAAAATCAAAAAAAAGTTTTGAGATTACCTCCCGAGCGCGGCTCTAAGCTGTGCTGCGAGAGAGCTCTCTCCAGGTTGAGAACTTCCTTGATTCGGGCTCTTGGCACTAATGTTAGCTGCTTGGTTCACGATTCCTCGTTGGCCATCTGACATCCCCTGCTTGTACACTGACTGGACAATCGTTTCGATATTGTCAATTACAGCGCGGTGGATATTCAGCTTATCGTAGTCCCAACTCCCATCCCCGTTCACGTAGGGATCAAAGTACTCGTCAAGGCGAGTGTTCTTCTCTGCAAGCTGACCCTTGTATTCATTCGTCAATCCGAAGGTGAAGGACTTGCCATCACCGAGTTCGAACTCCACACCCTCAAGGGCGTCGAGATCTTTTCGCATGTTTGAAATCCACTGGTCATCAATAGGAGAAGTGCTTTCGACTTCAGCCTCTGTCTTCACGGGAGCTTTATATGATTCTCTAATGTTAGAGATGCTGTCTCGCGCAGACTTAGCGTCCATCTTAAGTTGCAACTGAGAGAGTTTAACCTCATCTTCTGTGTGCAGATTCGGGTCGAGCTTATACTTGCTGCCTAGAAGAATATCCAACTCCTCTTGAGAAAGGTCTTTGTAATCAGAGATCATCTGAAGTTTTACAGCTGTAAGATCATCCATTTCGGAGGCATCTAGTTGCTGATATCGGAACCAATCTTGAGGATCTCGGCCTGTCTCGCTGACAAACCGAGCGATAGCTTCTACGCGCTCGTCAAGCACGCTCTCTTGTTGCTGAGGAGTAAGATCATCCAAAGAAGCAATCTCTCTACCGAGCCTTTCGCTCAAGTATGAAAGAACACTGCCTTCGATATCCACCTCCTCGGTATCTGGGTTTTGTGTGGTTTCTGTTTCCGTAGTGTCAACTTGTTCTTCAGAAGCTCCCGTTGAAACTTCCTGATCTACCTCACGAGCAGCGTCGATATCGATATACTCTGGCGGGACAAAATCATCTTGACCCGCTCCTTGCTTCAGGTTATCGACCTGATCGTCAGACAGAAACTCCACTGAGGAGTTTTCATTAACATCTTGATTTTCCATGAATTAAATTTTACGCAAATATATAACTTATTTACTTTCTGTATTTTGCAACTTTCTTCTTAATCTTCTCGGGCTGAGAGACGAACTGCTTACCCCCTCTGCTTTAGCCATGCGTCGCAGTTTTAAACTTAGCCTCTTTGACAGCACCAGGATGTGGCTTGTAGTCACCCTTCATCAGGAAGTACCTGCCACGATCTTCCATCCAGTGATATCCACTAGGGGGTGGAACACTGACAGTTTTCGTGCTCACCTTGAGCTTCCCGCCTTTGTTGTACTTGACTGCGTTCATGTTACCACTTTACTTTATCCGCCCAGTACGCCGCACTCATCTTGCCCTTAGCAATGTTCTTGGCATGCCGAGCTTTGAAGCTTGCACGCTTCTTCTGTCTCGCTGGGGTTGGGTTCGACTCTGTTACGGTATCTGCTCCTTTTTCTCCAAAGCGAATAAGCTTCACCCTATCCCCTTCTTTGGCCAGTACCATGTGCGACTTCTTCGGATGCTTTGGCGTGGACTTGGCTTTGTTTACGCCGCTAAGCCCATGCCTCTTCAGCATGTTTTTTATTCTGCTATCGCTCATGATGCAAATATAATAAAACAAAGAAAGGGGCTCACGGCCCCTTATCTTTAGTCTAATCTTCTATTACTTCTCTTTGACCTCTTGAAGATCTTGAAGAGCTGTCACGCCTTCGTTGACTTCCGACCATGGGCGGCTAGACAAGTAGACGAGCAAAGCGTCACGCAGGGACGCGGGGATGACGTAGTTTTTTTCTTCCATTGTATTTAAATTGTTTTTATTAGGCAAGCGGTGGAGTCACCGTAGCTGTCGGGAACTCAGCAGACATAGCGGAGTTTACGATGGCATCGATGTTGGTCTCCCCAGATTCGTTCGTGTAAGAGAGGTGGGCTCTATGTTGGTAGACGCCACCGTCTTCCTTTACGGAAAGCGAGATGTTGACGTAGTCGTTAGCACCGATGTGGATATTTTCTACAGTCATGGCTGGGTTCAAGAGTGTAAATCCATCCATTTGAAACGTGTGCTCACCAGAGATGTTCCAGGTTTGAGATGTGTATAAAGGCATATCAGAATGTTTGTTGCAAATATAATCAATTAGGCTTTAACCCGTACTCTCCAGCTTGAAGATGGTAGGTAATTTCTCCAGATTCAGAAAGGTATGTAAAGCACATAGTCTCGCCTGTCGGGATTTCAAGAGTTTCGTATGTGGCTACGTATGTACCGTCATCTTGAAGACACTCTTCTAGGGTTTGCTCAAGAAACCCCCAGCCCAAGTTTGGGCAACGTGAGTCTGTCCAGAACTGAAGCAGGTCTTCTTCTGTGTGTATGGTTACTGAGTACTTCATTAGCTTACACTTAAGATGAGCGTCGTGTTAGACGCACCCGATACATTAACAGATAAGCTACCTACCGTACTCCCAGAGGGGAAATTGTACAGGGTAGTTGCATCAATACCTTCTACGTTGGAAGTGGGTGAGTTCCAAGCACCACCAGATGGCGACCCCCAAAGCTTGATGATTGAGTTTTTTTCAAAGCATCTAGCTGAGGACTGACTGGTTCCGTATCCGTGTTGGATAGAGTCGTCGAAATCGTTCCAATCAGTATCTGTTCCGTATTGTAAAATGTCGTAGTTTGAGCTAGACGCCCCTTGAAAGCCATAAGTGTTTCCGCAAGTGTACAGCCCGTTGTTTTTTCTGAAAACAGTATCGGAGTCCCCCGTAATAAGCTGCTGCCAATTCGTGTCCGTGCCTATCTGAATAACGTATGTCTGATTACTGTTTGTAGAGATAGAAGCCTCTAGGTTTACGGGGAACTGCTGACCCGCTCTGCCAAACATAAACAACTCTCCACTGGAGTTGATTACCATGCAGCCATATTGATTCCCCCCAAACTTAAATGAGCCAGCACTGTAGTTGAGGTTTTCACTCCAGTCTGTGGAAGCGCCAGACTTCACCCTAGTAAACGAAGTGGTGTACCCAGATGTAGTGCCTTGTCCAGTAGCTCCGTAGCCGTTCCTTCCAGTGGCATACAGGTAGGTGTCCGTAGCCCCGCCCTTCAGAGCGTAGCAGTTGTAATCGGCAGCAGTAATATCCTTCCAGTCAGTATCGCTCCCAATTTGAACCCAGCTACTCTGGCTTGTCTGATTCCCAAGACCGAGCACACCGTAAAAATTATACCCCACACCCCAGAGAGTTCCATCTGTTTTGATGGCAAGAGCCCAGCTACTTGTGCTTCCTTGGCTACCAAGAACAAATCTAGCTACGCTTGTCAAGACAACTTCAAAATCGCTATAAACAGTATTTCCCCACAAGGTACTGGTGTAGTTATCTATTGTCTTGTGATATAGATTCCCGCTAGAGTCCAGGGCAAGGATGTGGCCGCTGTTCTGAGTTATCTTGGTGAACTGAGTTGTTGAGACCTGATAAGCGTATGCTGGTATGTCGCTAAAGAATGTGACCCAGTCAAATGGAAAAGCAACCAGAGATAATCCTCCAAAGGCGATAGTTCCGCTTGATGGGTAGGTCAAGGTGTGAGCCTCACCCCCGCCTCCAGTACCGAGACCAGAGATGTTGTCAATAATAGACGTATCGACTCCAATAATCTTACTCATAGCTCAAGCCAAGTATTGTCAGGTTTGAAATAAATAGTGCTGTTAGCTCCGTCGACAACGTGACCAACAACCCTCACAAACTCGCCAGCCGTAGATGGAGCAGTAGTTGTTACTGCCCCTGCTGTCGTGCTCATGTATAGCGGCGTGCCCTTTTTGGATGTGCTCCACCCCGTGTTAGAAGACATCTTGATAACACCCTCCACAAGTAGCTTGTCACCACTAGCGGCATCTGTCACAACTGTGAGCATGCCAGTTGCAGCGGTACTAACCGATTGCGCCCCGACAGCTGATGGTGCGGTATTACCAAAGTTAACTAGCGTTCCAGCCGTAGCAGAAGGGGCCGTGCCATAAGCGTTCTCGATGAGACGAGCTCCGTCTTGAAACTCACCTACATTAGTCGGCGCACTGAAGTCTTGAACCATGTTGGACGCACCGCCTCCACTCATAGCAGCCCAAGAGACTGTACCAGACCCGTCCGTTTGAAGGACGTAGTTGGCAGTCCCATCCGTTGTGGGGAACTTAAAACCAGTAGTCGAAGGATCCCCTACTTGAAGCTGTCCATTTACTCTTACGATGTTATTGTCGAACTCACCGTAGATAAGTGGAGTCGTCGTGCTGCTGTTGGCAATGTACAGCTTGTTGCTTTCCGTAGTGAGCTGACCTCCAGCTTGATATCCAATAAGCACGTTGTTGCCTCCTGTAGTCAGCAGCTCCCCAGCTTCGTGCCCGACGGCTACGTTGCTAGACCCCGTGGTCAACTGAGTTGCGGCTTGATACCCAATACCGACGTTGTTTGAGTATGCCGTGGTTGCTGTTGAGCCAGTCCCGTATCCCGCTCTATACCCAACCATTACGTTTTGTCCACCAGTGTTAGCCCACATGGACTGAGAACCAACAACAGTGTTGTAACCCCCATCGCCGCCAGCCTGGAGAACCCCGTATCCAACTGCTACGTTGTTAACGCTGGTGGTAGCTGACCCTAAAGACTCGTCACCTATGGCTGTGTTTTGCGAACCCGTGGTAATGTTGCCCTGAGAGTTGAAGCCAACGGCCACATTCTTTTGCGCAGTTGTAATATCGTAAAGCGCGTTCACACCAATAGCCACGCATCTACTAGGCGCCGCCGAAGCGCCACCCCTCATGGCGCCAGATCCTATAGCGACAGAATTAACTGAGCTAACCTGAAGCATTGCTTGGTATCCCACGGCGGTATTGCTGCTGGTACTGGTAATTCCAAGACCAGCCTCACGCCCAAGAAGAACATTATTATTACCCGTGGTGAGGTTAAACCCTGTGCGGTACCCCACCGCTGTATTAGAAGCCCCAGAGCTTACGACTTTAAGTGATTCATAGCCCACCGCTACCGTGTTGGAGAAGGTAGAAAACCCACTTGTTCCCTGGGCTGCGTAATATCCTACCGCTACGTTGCTGTTTCCAGTGCTCAAGAAGTGAAGCGCTCGACGTCCAAGGGCAGCGTTGCCTGCAGCTGTCGAGGAATAATACATAGATTCTGCACCAATCGATGTATTGCTGCTTCCAGTAGTGCAGGCAAGAAGGGCTCTATAGCCCATAGCTGTGTTGGCAGTGTAGGTTGACTGGCCATTAACGCCAGAGCCAGCACTCGTGCCCACAAGAGTGTTGAGAGAAGTTGAGGATGAAGGAACGACGTATCGACCAGCTTCATATCCTACAGCGACATTGTATTGCTGAGTTGTTATTGAGGCTCCAGAAGACGTCCCAATAAGCACATTGCTGGAGCCTGTCGTTACAGATTCACCAGCCAATGGTCCAATGGCTGCGTTGTTTCCGCCTGTTGTTAGATTGTAAAGAGCTCTGTGGCCTACTGCCATATTAAGAAACCCACTTGTGATGTTCAAGAGAGATTCATTTCCTATGCCTACGTTGTATAATGGCGCGACCAGCGATGGCCAGCTACTACCTATGAGGGTGTTGCTGTTTGAGTCAAGAATTCTAGCCCTGCCAACAACATCAAGATTCTCTGACGGTGAACTAGTCCCGACACCGACGTTGCCAGCCACAAGAGTTCCGCTTGCATCATCAGCATTGTTACCTATAGCAACCTTCCCCGCAGCGAGACGAGTAAACCTAACGTCTCCATTGTCTCCAGAGTTTTCTCCAATGTGAAGGGCTCTAGATATAACAAATCTATTTACATCACCAGCGTAAGAGAATCTACCCCATTCTCCACCACCTCCCTTTTGAAAGGCCATCCTTCCACTCCACCCCACTATCCACTGATTCGTGCCGCCTGACCATCCTATCCTGTTGTAAGAGTTTACAAACAGCGTGTTTGAATTTGCAACCCCATCATCTATATGAAGTGAATAAAGTGGCGAAGTAGTGCCGATGCCGACCCTTGAGTTAGCGATATCTACATATAGCTTATCTGTAGCCGTAGCCACTCCACTTGCATCACCAGCCCATATGTTGCCAGTAGGGATGTTGGGCACGTCGTTGGCCCTGCCAGCACCCATGATGATGCCAGATATCTTATTACCACTGGTGTTTACCTTGATGATGATGCCAAGGTTTTGAATAGCGTTGGTTCCAGTAGGCTTCGTAGTTACCCAACCTCCAGAAGCGCCTAGGTATACTGTCTGACCCTCTGAGTAGATGGAGGCGTCAGGGACGTCCACGTTGTTAATGAAGCCAAGGGCAATACCCAAACCCTCACCGTCATCGTTTAGATCTTGGTCGAGAACGAAATGAGCTGGATAGTTTGTAGCAGCATCAGCTGCAATGACTTCAGCGAGGTTTCCAACAGATCCAGTTACGTGAACAGGAGTTCCCTTGTAAAGCACACCGCCGCTAACGTTCTTTACGTTTTCTGAAATAGTACTTGGGTAAGCGAAGGAAACAGCGCCAGCGCCGTCTGCAGTTAATACTTGCCCCTCACTTCCATCTGCGGCTGGAAGAGTATATGCGCTCCACTTGGTGTCGTAATCAGTAGCACTGTTCTTCTGAAGAAACTGATTCTCAGATCCACCAGGAGCATACCCGCCTGAAGACTCACCACGAAGATCTCCAGTTGAGAACCCAAGACCGTCGTCAGATGTAAAAGTAACAACACCAGTTCCGCTGTCGTAACTGCCCCCTGTAAAGCCTAGCCCATCAGCACCGTCAGCACCTGGAGCACCATCAATGCCATCAATACCTGGGGCCCCGTCAGCTCCGTCAGCGCCATCAGCGCCATCAGCGCCAGGAACTCCCTGAATACCTTGTATGCCCTGAGGGCCTTGTGGTCCTTGTGGACCCTGTGGGCCTTGAGCCCCTTGAGGGCCTTGAGGACCCTGAGGCCCCTGAGCTCCTTGTAGGCCAGCAGAAACCTCTACTGGGCTTACCTCTGGAGAAGAAACCTGGATAGCAGGGGTGGTCTCCACAGAGACCTTTACAACTCCTGGACCGCTATTTACAACCTTTACTGACATCAGGCTCCTATATCGTCGTTTACTTTAAACGTACCGTACAGGAGAGTCTTTACAGATCCAGCAGTAAACCTGACCCCATTTGTATCAGTGACTTGCAAGTCATATACGTACAGTCCTGGAGAGAGGGCACCGACCTCATTAGCGGCGGACGTTATAGCCAACTTAGAGTTGGAAGCCTCTCCACTGGAGCTGACATAACTTATAGTCAGGGTCTCAGGTGTTGCAGTATCGGAGGTAGCTACCTTCATCTCAAATGTTCCACTCACCCCATGCTCAGGCATCGCAACACCAAACTCCAAGTTGAGCTCAAATGTATCACCCCTCTTACAGACGATGTCCAAACGATTTGATATATCTACGCTTACTGTAGCCATTATTCTTGAATGATGTTGTTTACGATATCAGTTACTTCCTTGTCTACCCCCTCTGGTCCTTCAGTAAGCTCGTCTCTTTCTCCTTTGCGTTGAGCGATGAGTTTGCTTTGCTCCACCGCTTGCTTCTCTACCCTATCGTCTTTCCGATCCTCTTTAAGAACTTCGAGCTTCTCTTTAAACTCTTGCTCTTCAGTACGGAATCCAAGGGTGGCCTGAGCTCTAATAAGCTCAATCTCTCTACGGAACTGGTGCTTGACTTGCTCTAGCTGCATCTCAAGTTGAGTTTTGAGCTGGAGCTTTTGAGCCTCAAGCTGCGCCTCCATCTGCATTTCTTGCTGCTTGGCTTGTGAGGTAGCTGCTGCTGATTGCTGCTGAATCTGGGCTTGCATCTGAGAATTCTGCATAGCCATCTGTTGATTGCGAGTTATACGCTTTGATCGACGAACGATAAGCAAGCGCTCTGCTTGGTTGACATCTCTAAGCTGTCGTATTGCGATCGCGTCTTCGATGTCTAGTTCCTTCTGAGCAAGGGCTATCTGGATGTTCTGCTCAAGGTATTGCTTCTCAGCGTCCTCCATCTCCTTGACTATCCGAACCCCGAAGTTGTACATGGGAAGATTCTCAAAAGAAGAGAGCACCTCCATGTTGGTGTTGCCGACAGCATTGGCATACGCCCTAAAGATAACGCTCTCTCTTGGCAGGATCTGCAGGCACTTAACGATGTCAGAGCAAACCTTCTTAAACAAGATCATAGAAGCATGAGTCATATCGTAGATGGCGTTATTGCCAGCGGCGATAGCTTGCTGCTGAACCCCAACCAGGGCTTCGCCTCTAGGTGAACTAGCATCCATAGCTTCGTTGATACCCGTTGTATCTCTTATGAGCCTGAGGTAATGGTTGTATAGCCCGATGAACTCATTGATGTTTCGGACAGCATTGCCAATCTCTCTGATTGGTGGGTTCTGAAATCCACCCTCGGGGTTCTTGCTTCTGTAGTAGAACACACCAGTCTGCTCATAGATGTCGTGCAACTCAAGCGGCTGAAGCTCACCTCCCTTGCCCAACTGCACATTCTCCAAACCTTCAATGTCGATGATGATTCCATCAGGCTTGGCCTTAGCTACAGCCTGTTGAATCTTTAGGTGAGTAAGCTGAAGTTGATCGGCAAACCCGATGCAGCTATTCACCATAGACTTAGGCATCATGTCCTCTATGTTCGTAGCAACCACAGAATAAGAAAGGGTCGCCCTTGATAGGTCGTGGAGGTTTTTAGGTATGTTAGTCTTCAGACCGTAGCTAAACAGCTTACCACAACCCATGATGTAGTATCCACCGTACACAGTCTCATTGTCAAGACTCTTAACCTCTCTCTTGTATACTGAGTTTTCTGGTGCTTTGTAGTCGTCACCCTTGTAGTAAAAGCCTACATTTCCATGTCGGCTCTCTTTCTCTTCAAACATCATCTTGTCCACAGACAAGAACTCGAACTCAAGAACGTCTACCATGAACTCATCGTAGCCGTATTGAGATCTGTTTGTGTCTGGGTCGTAAGATGACACGCTCATGCGCTGTGATCTGTTACCAGACTTAGATCTAAACTTCTCTGCTATGTACTGATAGTCCTCTTCGGTTAGTTGATCACCAGCCAAGCGCTTAAGTTCGTGGATAGGCATGGTGCGCACATGACCAGCATAGATCATGTCTCCGAATGACGGGTCTTTAACTTCGCTGTGAACAAAGTCAATAGGATCGACATAGTCGGTTTTAATACCGTAGTTGGGGTCGTTGGTTCTTTTCACCACCGCCATACCCAAGTTCACGATGTCGTTGACAGATCTTCTATACACTGAATCGTGGAAGTCATTCCACTGGAGCGTCATGTTTGTAGCTATCTGAGCGGCTATCTCTGAAGAGGACTTGATGTTATTCCCCATAAAGATTTCAGCCTCCTCTAGTGTGTCGGGAAGCTGTTCTACATCGGCCACGTCTACGCCAGTCTTTTCTTTGATCTGAAGCAGCTGCTGCTTAGCCTGGATAAGAGCCTCCATCTTTTGGCGCTCTCTGTCTTTCTCGGATGAGGAGAGTGGGTCGACAGCCTCTAGGTTTGGGTACGGTTCTCTGGAGAGGATCTTGTTGACTACTATCCGCGCAAACTTCGGGAGTATTGGCACTGGAGTAAAGTCAAGGTTCAAGAAGCTGCCATCCCCATTGTTAGGGTCCATGCTTGTCAAGAGCTGCCTATAGATAGCTGTGTCTTGTGTGCCGTTAGCGTAAGCTCTGTTCTTGAGGAAGGTATCTCTCCTGCGCCTCATAAGGGAGTTCTCTCTATCGAGAGACCCCCACTGATTCTCTATGGCTCTTGCATATTGAAGGCCATACGAGATACTTTCTTTAACCTCTCTTTTTTCAAGAGGATTGGGAAACCCTTTTTTAGATGTATTATTCTCCCCGTACATTGGGGCAAATATACTAAAATTACGAGTGCCAGTGTTTTATCTTATACTTCCTAAAGAATTCCTTCTCGTTGAGGCTTGACTTAGGCTTTTCTTGTTTTACTTTTTGAGCGGCTAGAAGGGCCAGCCCAGAGCTAATCGTCAAGTCAAACTTAGTTCTGTCAGAAATCTTGTAGCCTATCCAGTCCTCTAAAGTTCTATTGAAGTACATCTTGCCCACCTCACCCGTCTGAGGATTCTCGCCTATGTGATCGTGGATATATGTCTCTATAGCTTGAGCGTGAGACTGGATCACGTCTTGAGAGTTGGATGGTATGCCTTTTGTTTTTACGTTAACCTTAGCACTGGAAGATGACAAGTGCGCTGGTCTATCCATTAAGTATCCATCATAACCTCTTGATTCAAAGTATCTTACGATGCCGTACTTGTTGTTCTCTACGAGTAGCGGGTACCCATAATAGAAAGCGCACATCAAAACATCTTCATAAAAGATACTGGCTAGGTCTGGACGAGATGCGTATTCAACTACAAAACAGTTACTTACGGACTCCATGTTAAACTTATTGTAGAGGTGCATAGCACCCTTAGACCCTCTCCCATCAACCGTAGCGTCAAGGTCGTACGAGTCGACACCTCCCACGCCTACGTGGTCATTACCTGGATGTCTCTTCCCGTACTTGTCTATCACTTTGTTTCGGTTCTCTGGCGCTGGCTGCCATGACACATAGAATCTTCCGTTATGGTCTGGAGAGAATATAACCTCTTTGTCTTTCTCTTTCCACATAAAGTTGCCACGCACAACGGGGTCTGGGAATAGTTCATTGTTGTGGTCAATCTGTTGGTAGATTTTACCAACGTTGAATAGACTACCCTCGATGCTATCTCGGAAAGCTTCCTCTTCGGTAAAGGGGAACTGCCTGACAACCTCGTTAAGTTCTGAGGCGTCGCTCTTAAGACTATCTCTTTCGTTCTTTAGGTACGCCTTGCTCCCAAGCTCGATAGGTTCACCATCGATACCGCTAACGGGATTGTTCGGGTCCTCTGAAACTGGATTGCCATACTTATCGAAAAATCCTTCGAGGGCTTCGTAAGCTGGTATAAAGATGCGATACAGCCCGCTTTTAGTCCTACCATTTGCATTGCGTTCATTAGGGTTAGAATCTTCCCAAAGGACTTTGTACTCGCTTCCGCCCTTGTCCATCGGGTTCACTGTACTACCTACAAGAGCCTTGCCAACTACCTTCTTACCGACAATAAGGCAGGTTCTCTCTATGCGCCATGCCTCTCTGATGTCCACAGGCTTCTCCCACTTGCCAGCCTCATCGAGGTACAGCATGTGTAGCTTCTCTCCATCGTATGCGTTATTCGTCGTGTTCTTCCAGTTGATGATGGTGTTGAGCGCGTCACCTTTGTACGACGTCTTGTTGTTCTTAGTGATACGCTTCGAGGGTTCGCGGAAGGCGAGCTCCATACGGGGGTTGGTAGTTCCGTCTTGAATAGGCTTGAAAAAGAATGGGTACGACCTAAAGATCGGAACCACCTTCTTCATAAAAATATTCTCTTGAGAGTCTTTACCAGTCTTCGACTGAATCCCAAGAAGCTTGTCTTTAACTTGAGTAGCTTCGTCAACAAGTACAGAAGAACAGATATTAGTATACCCAGAGCGGCGACACTTAGTATATAGCTGACCGATACAACGGGGATCAGCTTCGCACGCAGCCATGTGTAGAAAGATTTCACGTTGGAAGGCAAGATAGTAAGGATACCCGATGTCGATCTTGGACCACTGGAGAAGCATGTAATGCCTTCCTGTAATGTACGTAGCGATGCCATCATTGTAAAACCAAACACCGTTGCGCCTGCGCTCAAACTCTCTCTCGATATATGAAGAAAACTTTTTTCTAAACTCCGCTGGCTTCTCGAACCACTCATCCATACTTCGTATCTTCTGCAGTTCTTCGGGCATAGGAATGCGTTGCCACATCTGCATCGACTTTGACTTGTCATGGAAGAGTATTTCAGATCGCTTTGGTTTCTTTGGGAGTACAACAAGAAGCCCATGGAGTTCGACAACCTCTCCTTCCGTACCGTTAGGGTCGATCTTAATCCCTTTATCTTCATATCCATCTAAGTCGATTAGATTCATGACTCACACTCTTTCTTGTATTGATCTCGTCTAGCCAACAGCTTATCGTATCCATACTCCCCCTCTTCCATCTGCTCAAGAGCTTTCTCTACGACGGAGAAGGCTACTTGCGGAGAGCCTAGCTTATACACTGCAAAAGAATACATCTCTGGGAACCAGTACTTGTAGTCAGCCATATCTACGTTCGTGTATGCCACCGACGGGTTAGCTAGCCGAGAGGCCGTCTCCCCCAAGGTGACAGCATACAAGTATCTCTCGCTTTTAATAAGCAGCTCCATGGCCCCTACTATAGGGTCTAGGCGTGACGGTGTGTGCTCCCAGGCCCTGATGAAGCTGTCGATTACTTTGTCTTGGGGTTCGCCAACATTTTGGCTGAGCTCAGCAATCCTAAGTAGCGAGATAAATACCTCGTCATCATTACCTCGGTCTGTGATTCTTGATCTTTTTTCATATTGTTTAATTGCTTTCCTGTATTGACCTGATAGCGCATACGACTGAGCCAAGTAGTACATGCTTCTCGTATTGCTTGGGTCTCTCTTCAGATCCTTCTCAAAGATCCTTGCGTCGTTAGCATATTTCTTCTGCGCCGTCTCATCCCTCTTAAGCGGTGAGGATCTAGCGAATACGCCAGCTGTCTTTAGCATCGTACCCTCTGGGGACTCAGACTCATCTTTATGGTCGAAGCCTAGGTACTCGTGAAGAACACCGTAGTACTTAGCTTTAGACTTAGAGCTCACCATAGTGGGTCGTGAGAAGACGCCTTTGTCAGTTCTGAAGTTCATCCACACCAGGTCCTTGGGGATCTCGAAGCCTTCGAAGATGTCTTCTTGAAATGGCTCAAGGTTATCGTCAGCATCCATAAACCAAACGATATCTGCATGAGGGCGAGCGAGCTCAAGTACATAGTTGCGGTTCGTAGAGAAGTCCTTCCACTTATGTTCGTGAAGCTCCCCAGGAATGTTATGACCGTCCATAACCTCTTTGATCTTATCCATGGTGCCGTCGCTCGACCCTGTGTCGGAGATAACCCAGTAGTTGATATACGGGGCTACGCTATCGAGGCAGCGCTGGATATCCTGCTCTTCGTCTTTGACGATCATAGCAAGGCAGAAGGTAGGCTTACTCATCAGAAGCTTCTTCCAAATCGATCCATACGAGCCAGCTTAGCCACCCCAGACTTAGGGTTCTTGAGCTCCATATACTTACCGCAGGGACACTTGATATCGTGATACGCTCCGTCGTCACCGAACTTAATAGAGACTCCGCCCTTACTTTCTTCGTGCTTCTTGTCGCACTTGCAAATGTATTCTGCCATGATTATCGTCCTTGTGAAGCGTAGGGCTTCGTATACTTTTTTGAATTTTTATTCTTCGACTGCTTGGTCTTTGCGTGAACGCCTTTTCTTTTTACGCTCTTAGACTTGTAGGTAGATAGTTGTTGTTTAGCCATTTTATTTAATTTGGTACCCCCGACAGGATTCGAACCTGTGACCTGATGTATTTAATTTGTATCTTAGGTTCAAATATACGAAATGAATCATTGCACTTACTGCGGAGCGGAAAGCAAAAACCCAAGGTTCTGCTCCAGGTCTTGCTCGGCCAGCTATACAAACAAGGCTTCACCGAAAAGAAAGTTAAAAAGAAAATGCAAGAAGTGCGATGAAGTAGTAAGAAACTATAGGTCTACACTTTGCCAGCTACACTGGGATGAACACACGGAGTGGAACAAAGAGAATAGAAGGTCAAAGACGATAGGCGAAGTCGTGGAAAAAAGATCTAATCTACATCGCAGCTCAGCATATGCTGATATAAGAAACTTTGCGCGACACGATCACAAAGAAATGCTGAAGAATCCATGCTACAACTGTGGATATGATAAGCATGTTGAACTGTGTCATATAAAAGCCATAAGCGAGTTCACGTTAGAAGCAACAATCAACGAGGTTAACGCTGCCTCTAACGTGATTCAACTCTGCCCTAACTGCCATTGGGAATTTGACAACGGCGTGTTAGAATTGTAGACGGGGTGGGACTCCAACCCACATATGCCAATTTAGAAGATTGGTGCATTATGCTGTTATGCTACCCGTCCATATGGTTGTCGGCGAGGTGGGGCTTGAACCCACATGTGACCTATTACTCTTTCTACAAGGTATAAGCTTGAGGAGATACTCGCCGTTATTCTTCGTCCCTCTCCTCGTGAGTGCTTGTCTGGTTTTCTATCCAGTTTACGTAAGCCTCTATACCTTCTTGAGTAATCGTGATGTCATCCCACCACTCATTTTGAGAATCGCTCTGCGAATCCTCCTGAGTAGTCTTTTTCTTCTTCGATTTCTCCATTCTCTTTTAATTCTTTTACCATCTGTTCTAGCTTTTGTCGCTCTATAATTAACTCCTTGCAGTCTATTGCTGTCTGCTTAATCGACTGAAGCTCTGCTTTACGTGCCGAGCCGCCAGCTTCTGGATCTACAGGCCTTCTAACTTCATCTATCATATTGTCGATAGCTACCTGCATGCTGTCCATCAGCCTCTCCGCTGCATCAACTGTCTTGAACTTCGACGTAGAGGAATCGGTCTTCGGGGATGCGGATATATTCTTTGCCATCGATCTTAAATCTATAGTCTATATTTTTCTCAAAACCTACGACATCGCCAACCTTAAGGCCCATGCGCTTTGTCTCTTCGCTTTCGAACGCGAGCTTAGCTTTCGTAGTAGGCTTCTCTTTGAGCTCTACAGTTACCAGGCCAGACTTACCCTCCTTGATGCTCTCTTTCTCTTCCTCTATAGGCGACAAGATCGCCCACCCACCTAGCGGGCGTACCTCCCCGTCTTTCTTACTCTTGTATGCTATAGCTTGGTTGCTGATAGCGTGCTCTTCGTTGTAACGCACCAAGAAGTTGTTCTCTATACCAGTCAGTGGCTGACCCTCATTGAGGACCACCAGGTGGTGGAAGTACAGCGTATCGCCAACTTCAACACCAGTGTCGTACTTAAAGGGTGTGGCTACCACAGGAGCTTCATTCTTCCTGAGGTCGAACTCTCGAAAGCGATTGTCGACATACAGCTCTAGACCACCAGCAGTAGTCACCGTGTCTTCAATCTGCTTGTCTAGTTCTATGACAAACAAATCAAATGTTCTCATCATTAAAAATTCAAGTCGTATTCAATTATCACGGGCATACCATTGACGCTCTTCCATAGGGCGTTTTCGCCATCTGTGTTCACGTATATGAGATACCGCGTTGATGCAAATTTATGAAGAAATTCTGTATCTAGCACGATAGCAGAAACATTTCCTTCGCCAGCTCTCATGCCGACATAATAGGCCATCCCGTTCTTAGGGTCTTGGCCAATAATAATTTTTCTTACGTATCCTTCTTCCATTAGTTTAGAGATATACCGAGATCTCCCAGCATATCCCCCAGGCTGTCGTCTTCATCAGAGTAGGTGCTCTTCATAACGTCTATGACGAGATCGAGCTCCTCCCATGAATCTAGATTGTAGCTGAAGAGAGACTTCATCTCTACTGATTCATCTTCGGTCGATTCAATTTCATCCATGAGTCCTACTACTATAGCTGACATCACCCTGTCCTCATATCCTCTTGACTTAACAAAGTTCTCGATTTCGAGTACCTTAGCGTAAAGCTCAGACAAGAATTCCACGTCTTCGTAGTTCATGGTTTATTTTTGTCTAAGATACAAATAAATTTATGCCTAAGAGTAAAGTAAAAAAGAAACGGTTGTTTAGAGAGGTCTCGTTTATGAACGAGCGATACATAAATCACAACCACCTTAAGAACTTTCGAGCAGCTCGTATCATGTTCTGCGAGGACAACGACATCTCGTTCAGCCACCTAGAGTTCCTTTTATGGGCTTACGACAAAGAGTTCTGGACTATCAACTACGCAGCTGACGAGTACGGGTTCAATAAGAAGAACTTCGGCAACAGGATGCTATGGCCCCTTATGAAGCAAGGCCTCGTATATAAGCATTTCGACAAGCTTACCCCTAGTGCCTCTCGTGAGGACCACCTCTTCCGTGACGAGACTAAGATGAACTACCGAGTGCGCTATGCTATAACGCAAAAAGCCCGCATGGTGGTGCAGGCTTTTTACAGAAGGCTAGAATATTAAGTTAGGATCGGCTCGTAGTAAGTCTTGCCTTTATCATCTCGAACAGCTTTAAGGCAGCGCCCACGATTATCTCCGCCATAAACGTAACTGACGTGAACCCAATCAGGATTGTCTTCGTCACCAAACTCCCAGATAAGCTGATCAAACGTAAGGTTGTTGAGTATATACTGGAAGATTTGAGAATTTGTGCACTGTCCAAATACATCTGCGTCCAGGTCGAGTGCTCTTCCTTCCACGTGTTGACTGCGGCTTGACCCGCCAATAGCAGTGTTGAGCTCAGCCGAACGATAGCCGCTCGACACGTATATAGGGCACCCGAAAGCGTCCCTAAGAGGTTGAAATATATTGAGCGCAACTTGTCTAAGGTTCTCGATAACCCAGTCATCATCAGGTGTATTATTGATGCCACGTCGAGAAGCTGTTGTGCTTTTCGTGCATTCGGCAAGAGTTAGATTTTTAGAAAGATTCATGCCTTGTGGTGGAGAGGGCGCGTTACTTCTGACCAGTCACGCGTCTGTACTCCTCTACAAGAGCCTTCGCCGCTGGAGTTCCTTTGGCAGCAGCGATCTGACCTTCAAGAGAAGCTATCTTCTTCTTCTTTTCTTTCTCGTTCTTCACAGTCGTATAGAGAGACTTCTGAGCGACACCCCCTTCGGAGTACATTGGGTATTTCTTTTTTGCTTTCATGTTTGCAAATATAATCACTTAGAGTCAACCTCCTCAAACAGAATCTTTTGAATGTAACCCTGAGTCTCTTTAGGTAGGTACTCTAGCCACTCCCTAGGGTCGCCATAGATATCTACGCCCTCAGCCTTAGCTCTCTCCAAAGCCTTCAAGACTGTTCCCTCCCCTGCATTATAGCTGCCGTATATACGAGCTAGCCTGTTGACTTCAGGGATGGGCTTAGGTGGCGACTTCACAAAAGAAAGACCAGAGATAGCTTCTATCTTGGCGTCACGCATAATGCGGCTATCAAGAGGGTCGAAAGGATCTAACCCCTTAGAGATAAAACCCCTATCCTCTAAATCCTTCTGCGTAGCTGGCATGATCTGCCAACGCCCACGAGCGCCAGCTGGAGAGACAGCGCGGTCAGGGTCTCTCTCCCCGCCAGTCTCCGCCATCATCTGACGCAAGATGCGGTCGCTAGAATTGGTTACATAGCTGAGAGTGTCGCTGCCATGAACAGAAGACTCAGGGTCATCAACATAGAACACCTCCCCGCCAGGACCCTCAACCTTAACCTGCTTCACAGGCTTGATGGGATCACCGTTGCTTAATCGTATTGATTTCATATCAGAAACAAAGATACAGTCTTTGCGCCTATTCAGCATTTAAAGCTACAGCTTAGTGATTTTCTTAAATCACCTCATATCTTCTTAGTAGCTTTTCCCTTATTTACTTAAGAAGCTTCTCTCTCTCGTTTGCTTCGAGGCGAAGTTACAGCAAAAAATTTACAATGTCAACCCCCTAGAGTATTGCTTTAAGTAATAAGCGTAACTCATTGCTATAGAACAGCTTATATGATACATGTAAGGGAAAAAGAAGCAGTGATCGAGAGTGGACTCGCCTAAGAAAAGAGGTGAGAAATAAAGATTGTGGGGATAATACGTACCTATAGACGTCACACCCCCACCCCCGAAACGCATTACGTACCCCCGTGGGTACAACACGCTACACGTTTGGCGCATACATTTCAGCTTTTCGTAACAGGCTGGTGGCGAGCAGGTTAGAGCACGGCAGTTGGAGTAGCGGTACAGGGTGAAGTTTCCATCGAACTTTCCCCTACGGGGACAATCCCCCAACCCTCTCTCGCTCAAACCCGAAACGCGTCCGTCACGACGTCGCACTGCAACGTGTCACACCGCATCACGCATCACGTCACGGCTCGCTGCATTACGCGCACACACGAATTCTTCACGCGTGTTTTACCTTCGGTAAAATCGCGCATGGAATTAGTCCCTCAAAAATTTGGAAGTAAGGAACTCGTTTCGCAATCTTTGCACCATCGGTTCGATAGTCGAGTCGAGTTAAACTTCAAACTTCATCTCCGATGAACAACAATCAATCTCGTATCAACCTCCTCAAGGAGGTTAAGTCAGCAGTCAACACTGCTTCGTTCGCTCCAACCCCAAGCCGCATCGAAGATGCGAAGAAGGCGGTTCAGGAACTCATGTCATACGTCGAATCCCTCGAAGAGGGACTGAAGCCAAAGCGTCGTCGTAAGACGAAGCAGAAGTCTTCCAAGGCTACCCCAGCTACCAAGGTAGCAGACCGCCAAGAGAAGGCCTTCCACGGCCGTCCTGACACTCCTGTCACACCATCTGCACGGAAGCCGAAGGCTTCAGTCGAAGCGGCTCGGAAAGCGGCTCACGACGTGTCACGTCACACAGGGGCTGAAAGCCGAGCCAAGCGGAAGACCGAGGCAGTCAAGGAGGCTGTTGTGATGGCCAGTCCTGCACCCTTGGCTGTGACACCCATGAAGGTGACGTCAGATGACAAGCGCATTGCCGACCTCGAAGCCAAGATTGACGCTCTGATTGCCTTGCAATCTATGGGTCATGACATGACACGTTCTGCTGAAGTACTCTTCAGCGACCTTCCCTTCGACCCAACCTCAACCCTCTAACCCTTGAGTGGGGGAGTATATACACCTTCTGAGTTTACGAAGAAGGTGATATACGACCCCTCTCTCTAACTCGAAATTCAAACTTCAAATTCAATCATCATGAACCCATCAAAACTTCAAGCCATCCTCGATATGTTCGACTTCTACGGAGCGGACGTAGTGTGTAACACCTCTGAGTGGTGTGACCTGACCTGCGAGGAGCAGATGGTCGTCGAGGCCAACCTGTAAGGTACACTGACGAGTCCTCAATGGACGAAACACCCTTCGGGGTGTCTGTATCAAACTTCAAATCACATGACATGAGCGTATATCGCTACATCATCTACTACCAGCGAGACCGCGACGATTGGCGCGATGGACACATCACAGCGAACAGCCTCGAAGAGGCTTTGAGCAAGTGTCACTACAACTTCCGTTCCACTCCATGGACTTTAAAGAAAGTAGAGTTGGTAAAGGATAACGAATTGGTTGTCAGCGCATAACATCACACTACATGAACAAAAACTTGAACCTCGCTTTCCTTGCGTGGATGTCACTCCTTGCGTTGGTGGCTCTCCTCCAACACTAAATAGAGAGGTGAGTATATATACCTTCTGAGTTTACGAAGAAGGTAATATACGAACCCTCTCAATGTCAAACTTCAAACTCCAATCTCATGGACAATTTCTTTTCTCGGCCCGTCGGTGCGGCGGTGCTCTACCTCAACGACTTCCACTTCGGGAAGAACCTCGATGTGCTCAACCGAGCGGCTCGGCTTGTACCCAAGGATGTCAAGGGCTTTGCCTCCCTGCTCTCGGACACCCCGAACGCAGACCCTGACCACGTTCAGGACATCATCAATCTCCTCGACAACTACGCCAGCGACGTAGACAACGACCTCATCTTCAAGCTCAACAAGTCATGAAATTCACACACTCCTTCAAGCACACACTCCCATTCGTATCAATGCGGACAGCCTACGACGTAGACGTTGACGCCGCGAAGGATGTTGAGATGGACACCTCTGTGTCGGTTGACCCTAACCACCAATATGGTGGGTGGTACGAAACCTACGACCTCGACACAGGAGGCGACCGCTTCTATGCAGAGGGTGTGCTCGAAGTTTATTGGGATGACAACGGAGACGTGCGCCTCACGGGGTACGATGGATGCTTCGAACTCCCTGAATATATCACCGATGCCCT
>Ga0209536_100004585_pt1 | contig 21825 bp, 21 predicted proteins | sample DeeMarSeWOR28_12_FD_187461 | JGI IMG/M metagenome (GOLD analysis project Ga0209536, IMG submission 187461) | Marine sediment microbial communities from White Oak River estuary, North Carolina - WOR-2-8_12 (SPAdes) (version 2) | ecosystem: Environmental > Aquatic > Marine > Intertidal zone >... | reverse complement strand
CGCATATCCTGACAATCAGGCTCAAAGGGCTGCAGGACAAAAGGAAAAGGGAGATTGCCCAGGGAAGCGTGGGTGAAAACCTCTTCAACAGACTGCCAGAGATGCACCCCCATGCCTCCATTCCGGCGGTCAAGCTTGGTGACCACTGCCCTGATGGAGTTTTTCCGGTAGTCTGAGATAGCCTCAATCAGGTCATGATGAACGTGGATGGCGCGTGTCAGCGGCAGCATAAACGGGGCAAAAAGGGCTACCTGCAATGTTTTTGAGCGGCTGGCTAGCTGTGAAAGACCCGAAGGAACCAGGTGCACGCCCCGCTCAGACAGGTCAAGAAGCATAGATTCTTCAGATTCTCTCAGGCGCAGCCGTCCTACAATTATATCTCCAGGCCGCAGGGCATTATACCGGGCCCGCAGAGTGGAATTGTCTCGAATGACCAGCTTCTCACGGCTCAAGCTGTTTATCTCCATATGGAAGCAGTTTTTTTAACGATACTGCAAAAGATTAGAAGAGCATTTCCAGAAAACGTTTATGGAACTGGGTGAGATCGGCGCCGCAATCGCCGCAGTAGAATTTTACCTGGCCCAGGACCTGGGAATCATCAAGCTCCTGGCTGAAACTGCCGTCACTGTGCTGCATAAAACGTGTAGTAAGAATGACCCCATCCGATACTTCGAGAAATTCCTTGTTGTTGCCGCATTCAGGACAGGTTATTCGCTGGGTGCTTGGAAAGGTTACCACTTTTGATCTTGATTTTTTTTTCTTGAGTTTGGTTGCATCAGAATAACTCATTATAAGAGAAATCCTCCTTTTGAAATGGTTCGCTTTTCTATATAGCAGTACCACTTTATTGTCAACACTTGTAAGGAACAGGATTCAAAGCTTTACGGCGGCAGGAGGAAAAAGTTCTTTAAATTATAATAATTGCAAAATGTTACGCTGTTTGCATGTATTTAGAAATTTAGCAGGACGGCAGGCATTCATGCACGTAAAATTTTCCCGGGAAAAGGTGCCACGTCATCAGTAATATTGGATTTCAAAGGTGCCGCAACCGCCGGCCGGGGATTCTTCAGTGGCATGTACTTTTTCAACTATTGAGTTTGGTGAGCCCTGGTAAAACCATTGCAGCATTTTCCCCACGGCTGTTTCTTCGCCTTCAACAATGGCCTCAACCGAACCGTTTGGCCTGTTTCTCACCCAGCCTGAAAGGCCAAGCCTGTGGGCTTCGTCCCTGGTGAAGGCTCTAAAAAACACCCCTTGCACTCTGCCTTCAACAATGACATGAACTCTTCTTGTACCAGTCATGCGGACCTCCTTTCCCATGAATAATCAGCTGAAATACCGGATTGCAAGAATTCTGCCTGGAACATTGTCGGTACCGTAAAAAGCACGATGCGGACACGTATGTTATATGTAATTATTTAGTTTTGCCAGATGGCGCTATATCTGGTTGGATATTTTATATATGCCTAAAATATTGTCGGCACCGTAAAAAGTACGATGCGGACACGTGTATCATTTGTAATGACTGGGTTTTGTGGGTGGCGCTATTCCTGGCTGTACTTTTTATATATGTTTAGAAAATTGTCGGCATCGCAAAAAGCGCGATGCCGACACGTAAACTGTTGCTAGCCGTCAGATGATGCCGGAAGGCGCTGTTTCTGTTTAAACTTCTTATCTCTGCCTAAAAAATTGAGAGCTGCCGGTTTTCTGCAGGGACAGCATTGGAGGCCAGCAGATCTGTAAAGTTCTTCTCAGTCAGCAGTTTCAATCCCAGTTCCCTGGCTTTTTTCAATTTGCTTCCAGGCTTTTCCCCAACAACCACATGGGTCACCTTTTTGCTGACCTGCGATGCTACTTTGCCCCCTTGTTCCTTTACCCTGACCTTGGCTTCGTCCCTTGACATTGCTGCAAGGCTGCCAGTGAAAAGAAAAACACACCCTGCCAAGGGTCTTGTGCCGGTACTTTTCCGGGCTGAGACAAAGGTAAAATCAAAGCCCATCAAGCGCGACAACATTTTTTTTACTTCAGGATCTTGGAAATATTCTTTAATGCTCTGGGCGGTTTGCGGCCCTATCCCTTCAATATCAAGAAGTTCCTCTTCGTCTGCCTGCATGAGGCCTTCCAGGGAACCCCCATAATGTTCATCAAGCAGTCCGGCAACCTCTTCCCCAACATAACGGATGCCAAGCCCGCTTATCAGTCTGGCAAGAGTGGTCTCACGGCTTGCCTCTATGGCGGCAACAGCATTACGGGCGGATTTTTCAGCCCAGCCCTCAAGGACAACAAGGTCTGCAGCCTGCAAACCATAAATGTCCGGGATATCCAGGACCAGTTTTTCGTTGAAAAGCTGTTCCATCGCTTTTTTGCCGAGTCCTTCAATATCCATTCCTGCCTTTGAGGTATAATGGATAAGCAGCCGCAGCCTCTGGGCCGGGCAATGGGAATTGGGGCAGCGGGTTATGGCCTCATCTTCCGGCAGCATAAGGTGATGCTGGCACACCGGGCAGTTTGCAGGCATCTGTATGGTCTTTTCACTGCCATCCCGTTGTTCCGTGAGGGGCTTGACAATTTCCGGGATAACATCACCAGCCCTTTGCACAAGCACGTGGTCACCGATCTTTAAACCTTTGCGCCTGATCTCTCCCACATTGTGCAGGGTCGCACGGCTGACCACGACACCGCCGATAGTAACCGGAACAAGATTAGCAACCGGTGTCACGGCTCCGGTACGACCTACCTGGAATTCAACCTTTTTCAGTATGGTTGTTGCCTGGGTGGCTGCAAACTTGGCTGCAATTGCCCAGCGTGGGCTTCTCGCTTTGCTGCCAAGCCGCTGCTGCAGTTCAAAGGAATTGACCTTCACCACCATGCCGTCAATATCATAGGGCAGCGTCGGCCGCATATCCTGCAAATAAGAGAAATGCTCGACAACCTGGGCGATAGAACGGCAGAATTTTGTCAGCGGGTTAATCCGGAAGTTTAATTTCTTGAGATAGTCCAGGAGCTCCTCCTGGCTGCTGCAGGGGGTCTGAGCGGCATCACTTACTCCATAGGCAAAGAAATCCAGCGGTCTTTGCGCAGTGACCCTTGAGTCCAGCTGGCGCAGGGAACCAGCCGCTGCATTCCTGGGATTGGCAAAAACTGCCTCTCCGGCAGCAAGGCGCTGTTCATTCAGGGCCCTGAAGCCTTCAAGCGCGAGATACGCTTCCCCGCGAACTTCAAGGACTGCAGGAATTTGCATGTTCTTTGGTGCAGCCAGCCTTAAAGGGATCGAACGGACGGTTTTCAGGTTCCGGGTGATTTCTTCCCCGGTGCGGCCGTCCCCCCTTGTGGAGCCAATGGCCAGCAGGCCTTTTTCATAAACCAGTTCCACCGCCAGGCCGTCGAGTTTTGGTTCAGCCATATATGACAACTGGATATCGGACTTTAAAAACCGTTGCAGCCGCTCTTCAAAGTCCAGAAGATCTGTCTCATTGAAGGCATTTTCCAGGCTGAGCATGGGATGGGTATGGCGGACGGTCTTAAATTCAGCCAGGGGTTTGGAGCCGACCCTTTGGGTGGGGGAATCCGGCGTGACCAGCTCGGGATGCAGCTCTTCCAGATTCAGGAGTTCCTGGAAAAGCTGATCGTATTCGCTGTCAGCTATGAGCGGATCATCCAACTCGTAATAGCGGTACGCATGAAAGTTGATCTTCTCGCGCAGCTTTTGGATCTTTTTCTTTATGTCCCCAGCCATATGCGGCAACTGTTATTTGGGGTTCTGCAGGAGTTTGCCGCCCACAGCTATGTTTTCATGCTGATCCTCATCGATGAAGATAAGGATTGAGTCTTTAGGTTTATTGGCCACTTTGGCAATAACATCGGTTACAGCACTGCATATTTCCTCTTTCTGCTGCCTGTCCAGTTTGCCGGCCACCCGGATGTTGACGTATGGCATTGTCTCCTCCTTACGGCTTGATTGTTTAGTGAATCATTAAAACTATATACCCATTTGAAAGAATCTTGGCTATGTTTTGCCAAAAATGCTATCGTAAATCCCTCTAGCGTACTGTGTTTATTAAACTTATATCTAGTATGATCAAGCAATTTTATCAATCCGACTTTTATTGAGAGCAGAAGATATGCGGGTACTTGTTACAGGTGGAGCAGGCTATATCGGCAGCCATACATGCGTGGAATTGTTGAAGGCCGGCTATGATGTCATAGTAGTCGACAATCTTATTAACAGCAGGGAGGAATCACTCCGGCGCGTTACTGATATAAGCGGGAAAAACCTGCACTTTCATAAAGTTGACCTTCTTGACAGAGCCCGGCTTGATAAAGTTTTTCTGGAGACAGAGATCAATGCGGTCATCCATTTTGCCGGCTTGAAGGCAGTGGGAGAATCCGTTGCTATGCCGCTGCAGTATTATACAAATAATATTACAGGCTCCCTGGTGCTTTTTGAGGTCATGGCGAAATACGGGGTCAAGAACCTGGTTTTCAGTTCTTCGGCCACAGTGTATGGTGATCCGGCTTCACTTCCCATAACGGAGGATTTCCCCCTGAAAGCCTCCAATCCTTACGGTTGGGCCAAGGTGATGCTTGAGCAGATCCAGAAAGATCTCTACCATGCCGACCAAACATTGAACATTGCACTGCTGCGTTATTTTAACCCGGTGGGCGCGCACCCTACGGGCAGGATCGGCGAAGACCCGAGAGGTATTCCGAACAACCTGGTGCCCTATATAGCCCAGGTGGCAGTTGGGAAATTGCCGGAACTGCAGATTTTCGGCAATGACTATCCCACTCCGGACGGGACAGGGGTGAGGGACTATATCCATGTCATGGATCTGGCCGGCGGACACGTAAAGGCCCTGGAAAAACTTGCCGCAAACCCGGGGTTGGTCACCTATAACCTGGGCACCGGGAAGGGCTATTCAGTTCTGGAAATGGTAAATGCCTTTGCAAAGGCGGCAGGAAAGAAAATCCCCTACAGAATCGGCTCCAGAAGGCCCGGTGATATTGCAAGCTGCTATGCCGATCCCTCAAAGGCGGAAAGGGAGCTGTCCTGGAAGGCCACCAGGGATATTAATGCGATGTGCGTCGATACCTGGCGCTGGCAGACTATGAATCCCAACGGTTACGAAGATTAGATAAGTGCCTAAAGTGAACTAAAGTTACGAATGCCTAAAGTTAATTAACCCAAAACTCTTAAGCTCCTTCCTGTCGAGCATCTAACCTTTCGCCGTTAGCTCCGCTCCCTGCACTTCTACTTATCCCCGGCCTCTTTTTGGGGTCCGCTTCCAGCAGGCAGGCCGAACCCCATCCGGACCTTCTGGGCAATTTCATCAGTCATGTCAGGATGTTCTTTCAGGAATATCTTGGCGTTTTCCCTGCCCTGGCCGATGCGCTCACCTCCATAGGAATACCATGCACCACTTTTTTCCACGATATCCTGGGATGCAGCCAGGTCGAGCAGATCGCCGACCTTGGAGATGCCCTCGCCGTATATAATATCAAACTCGGCCATTTTAAAGGGCGGGGCAACTTTGTTCTTCACCACTTTTACCCTGGTGCGGTTGCCTATAACCTCCTGCCCGTCCTTTAAGGCAGCGATCTTTCTAATATCAAGCCGCAAAGAACTGTAGAATTTCAAAGCGTTGCCGCCTGGAGTGGTTTCAGGGTTGCCGAACATGACCCCGATTTTCATGCGGATCTGATTAATGAAGATAAGGGCTGCATTGCTGCGTTTTAAAATGCCGGTAAATTTCCGCAAGGCATGGGACATGAGCCTGGCCTGCAGGCCGACATGCTGGTCACCGACATTACCGTCAATCTCTGCTCTGGGAACAAGGGCGGCAACCGAATCAATAACAATAACATCAACCGCGTTGCTGCTGATGAGAACCTGTGCAATTTCAAGAGCCTGCTCTCCATAATCAGGCTGTGAAACAAGCAGGTCGTCCACATCAACACCGAGGCGGCTTGCGTAGGAAACATCAAGGGCGTGCTCTGCATCGATAAAGGCGGCAGTTCCCCCGCGTTTTTGCGCTTCGGCAATAATGTGCAGGGCCAGTGTGGTCTTGCCTGAGGATTCAGGACCATAGATCTCTGTTACCCTGCCAACCGGAATGCCGCCGACGCCGACTGCTATGTCAAGGCTCAATGCTCCTGTGGGTATAGCCGGTACTTCTTCGGCTTCATGTGATCCCAAACGCATGATAGAGCCCTTGCCAAACTGTTTCTCAATCTGGTACATCGCATTGTCGAGAGTTTTGCTTTTCTGTTCACGGGTTGCCATACTGATTGCTCCTTGTCTGATAATCTATCTGGTCAGAAGAGAACTTAACTGTTCAATTTTATTATATATGTTTGTATTTTAATGCCACATGATGGGTGCGATCAACTTGGCACTCTAATAAATAAGTCAAAACTTTAAAATAGATTTTGCGCCTGGCTTGAGATAATTTGCATTCCCGGCCAGATGTTTATTCTTTCTTAATAAAATCAAGTTGTTCAAGGTTTTTTCCCAGGAGGTGCCGCCGGATGAGGTCAAGGGAAGTTACCGCGGTTAACTCCTGCACCTGCCAGCGGTCTCCAGGGAAAAGGCAGGGGATGTCAATGGTATCATCCGGGGTGGAAAGACCAATGAATACAGTGCCTACCGGTTTTTCCAGGCTGCCGCCCGCGGGGCCGGCAATACCGGTGACGGACAGACCTATATCCGCAGCGGTTTTGGCTCGGATGCCATCTGCCATTGCCCTTGCAGTTGCAGAGCTGACCGCACCATAGGCGGCGAGCAGGCCCGGATCGACACCGAGAAGGATTTTCTTTAGATTATTGCTGTAAGCGATAACTCCGCCGGTAAAATAATTCGAACTTCCGGGAACTGAAGTGATTTTGTGTCCGATCAGGCCGCCGGTGCATGATTCTGCCGTGGCCAGGGTTTTTCCCTGCTTTTGCAGGAGTTCCCCGATCACGCTTTCCATGGTGTCATCGTCGGTGCCGAACATGGAGTCTCCCAGGGCTGTCACTATTTCGTCTTCAAGGTGACGAAATGTGCTTTTGATTGTCGCCTCTTTCCTGTCAATAACAGCAAGGCTGAGATGTACTTCCGGGAAAACCGGGTAGTATCCAATACGGATCCGGCCATCTTCCTCCTTCTCAAGATGGGCGATGCGCCGGTTGATCTCGGTTTCACCCAGACCAAAAACCTTATACACCCTTTGTTCGACCAGTTGAGCCACGCCTTCCTGCCAGACGCCAAGTCTTGGGATGACCTTGTCGGTCAGCAATTCCTGCATTTCATGGGGGACACCGGGAAGGAAAAAAATCGGTTTGCCGCCATGCACCAGGAGATATCCGGCCATCTTCGCTTCAGGGTTTAATGTTTCAGCCCCTGTTGGCAGCATGGCAAGTTTTTTCAGGGTTGTGTAAGCCTGTTCATCAGCGGCCGGGTGGCGGGCTTTTATCTTGGCAAAAATGTCAGGATGAAAAACAATAGGCAGGCCCAGGGCCAGCCCTACAGCTTCGCTTGTCAGATCATCGCTTGTCGCGCCCAGCCCGCCTGTAACAATAATAAAATCAGAGCGGTTTATGGCGCGCTGGAGGGATTCGCTGATCTCTGCCGGAGTATCGCGGATGGTAGCCATGGAAATTATTTCGTGGCCGGCGCCAAAAAGCAGGCCGGCGGCAAAGCGGCTGGTGGTATTAAGCACCCTGCCGGAGGTCAGTTCATTGCCAATGGCTATTATTTCTCCGATCATGTCTTTTTAGTAGTTATAAATTTTTTATCCAAAAGACAAGTAGATGCGCCAGACAGTAACCAATTGTTTTCTCACCCATCCTTCATCCAGAAGGGCATTAAGCGTGAAGGTTTCCTGTGCTTGCATAAATTATAAAAGTGTGCCGATAACAAAGCGCTCCTGCACCCTTTCAAGTTTCACGGGAACCACACGGTTGGCTGCATCGGGCCCGGCCTTGAAATGGACCGGTATATAGTTATCGGTAAAACCTTTAGCCATTCCGTCAGCTGATTTTTCAGCTTCAACCAGGACAGGATGTACCGCACCTATCCTGCTGCCGTAGAATGTGGTTCTTTTTTTATGATCTAATTTGCGCAGAACCGCAACTCTCGCCTCCTTGATTTTTGCCGGAACCTGGTCCGCCATTTTTGCAGCTGGGGTGCCGGGCCTTTTTGAAAAGGGAAAGACATGGAGATACGCAACTGGCAACTTTGTTACAAGTTCATAAGTTTGCTGAAAATCCTCTTCGGTCTCGCCTGGAAAACCGACGAGAATATCTACCCCGATTGCAGCTGCCGGCAGTAATTCTTTACAGCGGCTTACTTTTTCCATGAACTGCTCTGCACTGTATCGCCGTTTCATTTTTTTAAGTATCACATCAGAGCCGCTCTGCAGGGGGATATGCAGATGGGGCATAAAATTGTCCGTTGCCGCCATGAGATCAAGGAGTTCCGGGCTGATTTCAGTAGGCTCAAGGGAACTTAAGCGGTACCGGATTTCAGGGGTTGCAGCGCTAAGTTCTTGCAGCAGGTCAAGAAGGCAGCCGGGCGGTTTCAGGTCCAGGCCGAAGTGGCCCACATGGATGCCGGTAAGAACTATTTCCTTGTGGCCTGCCTGGGCATACAGGCGGGCCTGGTGCAGCACCTTGTCCAGAGCAAGGCTCCTGCTGCGGCCCCTGGCATATGGCACAATACAGTAAGAACAGAAGTTGTTGCACCCGTCCTGAACCTTTAAAAAAGCCCTGGTTCGGCCGGTAAAGCGCCTGACAGGCAGCAGGCTGATCGTATCCTGTTCTTCAATAGGATTACAATATCCGCCAGCCTCGTTCTCCTGTATAGGCTGAAGAGGGAGATCAGCAGATAATGCAGCTTCAAATATCCGGTGCTTGTCACCATTGCCGACAATTGTGATGGGGGCCGTCCCGATCTCCCGGATCTTCCGGGGTGCTATCTGGGCATAACAGCCGGTTACCACTACCTTGGCCTGGGGGTTGGTGCGCTGGGCCCTGCGGATAAGTTGTCTTGACTGGGCCGCTGCCTTTGCCGTGACCGCACACGTATTAATGACATAGATATCTGCAGGACTATCAAAGGGGCTGACAGTATGTCCCCGCTCCTCAAAACAGGACTGAAATGCGGCTGACTCACACTGGTTGACCTTGCAGCCAAGGGTGGCTACTGCCACGGTTCTTGGGTTATTTTTATTATTTTTCATGCCGGCGCATACCTTACGTAAAATAATGGAGGAAAGCAAGCATCGTGCACTGGTAATAAACAGTCAGCAAATATATAGGCAGCAGATATCTTTACTTGAACCTCCCGCATAATTGTAATAAATCAGAATGAAATAACATGCCACAGCTATATGAACTGGATGGAGGGATTCATGGAGTCAATAAGTGATATCAGGAGTCAATTCGAATTTACGGACCAGGACCAGGAAAACCTGAGGCTGCTCGGGGAAATACTGCTGCCCATGGCTGACCAGTTTGCAGATGAGTTCTACGACTTTCTCATGCAGCATCCCAAAACAGCCGAGTATTTTAAGACAGAACAGGCAGTAGCGCGGCGCAAGGAAACTTTCAATTCATGGTTTAATGATCTGTTCACGTCCCAGTATGATAACCGCTATCTTTTGCGCTTGCAGAAGATCGGCAAGGTCCATGTGAAGATCGGCCTGGAGAGCTATCATGTGAATGCAGCCATGAGCTGTGTCCGGGAACTATGCAGGCGCCAGGTGGCAGCGCAGATAAACGACGGGGTTCTCAAAGAAGACATTCTTATAACCCTGCACAGGGCGCTGGACATCAACCTGTCCATCATGACAAGCTCCTACCAGGAGGAGAAGCTCAGGAAGGTTTTTGTCTCTCATAAAGCTGAAGAATACCTGGTGCACCTGGCTGAACGATTGCTGCACGGTTTGAATCTATTCCTGTTGCTTGGGCTCCTGGTTCTGGCCATAGGGGTTGTATCACTTCTGGGGCATGACATATACAAGGCAGTGACTTCAAACCTGGAATACGGCGTTATCAGGGCCCTTGGCTCTCTGCTTGTCCTCTGGATGATGATCGAGCTTCTGCACACAGAGATAGGGCATCTGCGGGGTGGCAAGTTCCGGGTCCGTATCTTTGTCGAACTGGCCCTGGTCGCCTTCATCCGCAAGATTTTTGTGGCCAGCTTCGAGCATAAGGAGCCGACAAGCTTCATGCTGCTGGTAGGTGCCCTGTTCATTCTGGGCATAGTCTATTTTCTGGTGGCCAAGGTAGAGAGTAAAAACTGAGCCCCGTCATAACCTCGTAAAATGCAGCCTATTCCCTTTCCGCTAAAGTAATGAGTAGGAATGACATACATCCTGTTGACGTGCTCTGCGTAGGTGCAGGCACCTATGATCTTGTGTATTCCGTTGACCGCCATCCGCAGCCGGATGAGAAAATCAGGGCAACTTCATTTATCGGCTGCGGCGGCGGGCCGGCAGCCAATGGTGCGATTACCGTGGCGCGTCTCGGCCTGCAGGCTGCCTTTGTGGGCTACCTGGGCAAGGATATCTTCGGCAAGGCCCATATTGAAGAGTTGCAGGAGGCAGGTGTTGAAACCGCTCTCGTGACAAGAGGGGAGCACTCCTCAGCCTTGTCCGTTGTCATGGTCAAGCCGGACGGCAGCAGGGCCCTGGTCAATTACCGCAAGCCTGAAAGTCTTCTTGCTGCAGGCTCCGTTGATTTCTCGCGAGTGGAAACCAGGGTCATTCTTTTTGACGGACATGAACCCCATATTTCACCTGCTCTGGCCAGGTCCGCCAGGGAAATGGGTGCCATCACCGTGCTTGATGCCGGGTCAATACACAGCGGCACCGAGGCGCTTGCCGGTCTGGTGGATTATCTCGTCTGTTCTGAACGCTTCGGCCTTGACTTTACCGGTGAGTCAGGCGAGGAGAGAGCACTTGCCAGGCTGGGCTCCTATGCGCCTAATGTCATTATCACCCTCGGCGAAAGGGGGCTTGTCTGGAAGAATGCCCGGGGATCAGGCCGGCTGGAAGCCTTTAAAGTCAGGGCAGTTGATACAACCGGCGCCGGTGATGTATTCCACGGAGCGCTGGCAGCCTGTCTGGCCCAGAAAAAGGAATGGCTTGCAAGTCTCAGTTATGCAAGTGCGGCCGGAGCGCTCTGCTGCACGAAAATCGGAGCCCGCCTGGGCATCCCCACGAAAGTGGAGGTTGAAGATTTTCTTGCAGGGACAGGAGATGAACTTTAGCCGACAATCAGTAATGCAGGAAGAAGGGAAAACCAGTCAAAAGTTAAATATATCAAGTGGATATATTACCATTTTAGATGAATAAGATGTAAAGCAGCCATACGGATTGTCAATATAAAAAAAGGCAGAGCCATTTCTGGCCCTGCCTTTTTTAGTATTTCTAAGGGAAGAATTATATTTCTTTCTTTGTGCTTCTCCTGGCAGAACCCTCTATACCTGCAAAACCTGGGTTGGGAAGAAGCATGGAGGTCGGTTCTTGTACCGGGGCCATTTCGCATCTCCCTAAGGTTGGTTTATAAATACCCGCCTCATAGATTTTGCAGATATCCATGGCAACCTTGGATGAAACTCCAAGACATGTAAGCCTGCAGTATATGTGCAGCGGATTCAGCAGGTGTCGGGTCCTGTCCAGAAATGTTATGTTTTTACTGATATCCATGGTGCAATGCGTGGCCCTGATTTTATACTCTTATTGAGAAAGCCGTTGCCTTTGTTATTTTAAATGCAATATGCAGGCCGCTACGCAACAAGAACAAAATATGAAATAATATTAATATGTTGTCATGCTATTAAGGGGCTGGCAAACAATTGTGGAGAGCAGTGTTGGGGAAATGACTAGATGAATAATGAGAAAATAACCAAAAAGAAGCCTTTTGCATTATGAGAAAATCGTTATTTCCCTTTATGGGTGTATGCCGATAAGTTAAACGACTGAGCCCCTTCCGGCATGGATCAGACTCCAATCTTTCCCAGGTCAACACCCTGCCGCTTAAAATATTTCTCCGCCGCCTATCACCTCGTCATTCTTATAAAAAACTGCAAACTGGCCGGGCGTGACGGCCAATTGCGGTTCATGAAAGCGAACAGTGTAAACTCCTTTCTCCGCAGGCGTCACCCGGGCCGGTGCGCCTTCATGGCGGTAACGGATTTTTGTCATTAATTCACAGGGCAGTTCAGGCTCATGCCCGGCAATCCAGTTGATCTCTCCAACCAACAATTCGCGCTGCCACAGGTCGTCCTTCTTGCCGATCAGAACCGCATTGTGCTCTGGGTCAAGGGCTGTGACGTAATAGGGAGTTGCATCGGGAATGCCGAGTCCTTTGCGCTGCCCAACCGTGAAGCAATGGATCCCCTGATGGCGGCCGACAACTTTGCCGTCCAGGGTGATAATCTCCCCTTCATCCTTTTCAGCAGCAGAAGATTGGGTCAGAAAGTCCTGAAGGTCCCGGCCTTTCAGGAAGCAGACATCCTGGCTTTCCTCGCCGTGCACCCCGGATATACCCAGCTCAGCGGCCATCCTGTAGACGGTTTCTTTTGTCTGCTCTCCAAGGGGCATAAGGATTCTGGCAAGTTGCCCCTGGGTCAAGCGGTGCAGAAAATAGGACTGGTCCTTTTTGGGGTCAAGCCCCTTTAAGAGGTGATAGGTCCCATCCCGGACCTGAACGACCCTGGCATAATGGCCGGTGGCCATGCGGTCGCAGCCAGCTGCAAGGATCTCTTCCAGAAGCCTGCCGAATTTGATCCTGGGATTGCAGACAATACAGGGGTTTGGAGTTTTGCCCTTAAAATAACTCCGGGTAAAATAATCAAGAACCGTCTCTTTGAATGCATCTGCCAGATCGACTACGGCAAGCGGTATATCCAGGTGCGCAGCGACCTTTTTTACACGGTCTATCTGCTGCTCAAGGTCCGGTTGGGCCAGAGCCATGAAAAAGCCATGGACATCATGACCCCTGTCCTTTAAAAGAGTTGCCGTGACGGAGCTGTCGACTCCGCCGCTCATGGCAACGCCGACTGAAAATTGTGTTTTGAGCTTTTGTTTCATATACTTTAGTTAGAATTTACAGTATTCTCCCAGAACCCAGAACCAGGCAGGCGAACGGAGTAAGACTCCGGGAAGCCAGAACCCAGAATTATGTCCAATTAACACCATGTCATTAAAAGCAGCAAGAACAGGATCAGAAAATAACAGCAGCTTTCATATAAAGATCCCGGAGCTCCTGGCCCCGGCCGGCAACTTCGAGAAAATGGTCACTGCCATCCATTACGGCGCAGACGCTGTCTACTGCGGTGGCAAGAAGTTCAGTCTTCGCGCCCATGCCGGCAACTTTTCAGAAAAAGAACTGGGGGCGGCAGTAAAATATTCCCATGCAAAAAACGTTAGGCTTTATGTCACGGTCAATATCCTGGCCCGCCAGGGGGATCTGCAGGGCTTGGAAAAATATCTGCAGTACCTCCAGGATATCGGGGTGGACGGCATCATCCTGTCAGATCCCGGCATACTCACTCTGGCCAAAGAAACCATTCCCGGCGTCCCGATCCACTTGAGCACCCAGGCCAATGTCACGAATCCCGGGAATGCCAGGTTCTGGGAAGCACAGGGGGTGAGGAGGCTTAACCTTGCCCGGGAACTCAGCCTGAATGAGATTGCCGAGATCAGAAAAGCTCTTGATGCGAAAACCCAGATAGAAACTTTTGTGCATGGCGCCCTGTGCATTTCGTATTCGGGCCGATGCCTGCTCAGCTATTACTTCACGGGGCGGGATGCCAACCGGGGCGAGTGTGCGCATCCGTGCCGTTACAAGTATGCGCTCCTGGAAGAAAAAAGACCGGGCCAGTACTTCCCTGTGGAAGAGGACGAGCACGGAACCTATATATTTAACGCCAAGGACCTGTGCCTGCTTAACCTCCTGCCGCAGTTGACCAATATCGGTGTGGACAGCCTGAAGATCGAGGGCCGGATGAAAAGCGTCTATTACGTTGGTGCGGTGGTAAGGGTGTACCGAGCTGCCCTTGATTATCTAGCGGATAATATTGAAGAATCCCTGACAGGAACAAGGGGCATTTCATTGCCCCCGGTGTTCATGGAAGAGCTTATGAAGGTTGGCACCAGGGGTTATACGGAGAATTTTATTTTCGGGCCGCCGGGGGCTGAGGGCATGCTCTACGACAGGCCCCGCACAGATCAGGAGTATGTGCCGATTGGGGTCGTTCAGGGTTTTGGGAATGATGCAGAATCCGAAAACTGGCTGGACATTGAGGTGAAAAATCCCTTACGGCAAGGTGAAACAATAGAATATCTCAGCCGGGATATTCAAGTCGTTCCAATTGCAGTGCATGAACTCCTGGATCAGGATGGGATTCCTCTGGAGCAGGCAAATCCTGGAAATATTGTCAGGGTAAAATATGGTTCTGGTGTAGCTGCAGCCTGGGAAGTAAATGGCCTGCTAAGAAAAAAGAAGTGACTGGCCTATCTTGTATTTATTCAATACATCTTCACATGATATGAATCTGAGGCGCTATTAACATGAAACACGTTGCTGCCGGGATGTTGAGGTTCAATCGCGTTTTAAAAAAATGTGATTTGCTGCTCTCCATCAAAGCTAAACGTAACCGGGTCTCAGTTTCTTACATATGAGGAACCGCTTGAATTTATAATAGCATTTAATGTTTTTTTGTTTATTGTTTCATCTAATTTTTGTTGCTCATTTTTTTGGTGTGAGTCAGGTTGTCATTTATCTGGACTTTAAAAATCAGAGGGGCTTGGATGAAAAGCGCAAAGACTTCCGGTATTCTTTTCTTTTTATTTTTCATGCTGTGCGTTAATCGTGAAAACGCCGGTGGGGCCCACATTCTGACCCCCTTTGAACAGCTGGGAAAATCCATATTCTTTGACATGAATCTGTCAATTAATAAAAACCAGGCCTGTTCCAGCTGCCATGATCCCGCCGCGGGCTGGACCGGGATCGATAGTGAAATAAATGCATATGGGGCTATGTATCAGGGCTCCATAACCAGCCGCTTTGGTGAGCGTAAGCCTCCAAGTGCAGCATACGCTGCTGTCAGCCCTGTCATGCACTATGACCGTAAAGTTGAACTGTTCATCGGTGGCAACTTCTGGGATGGCCGCGCTACAGGTGAGAAGTTGGGGAATGCAGCAGCGGATCAGGCCCAGGGCCCGTTCCTGAATCCTGTTGAACATGGATTTGCTGACCCCGCCTGCGTTGTATTCCGTGTCTGCAATGCTGACTACCCCTATTCTCTGGGCAGAGTATATCCTGGCGAGTGTGATATAGAATGGCCGCCGGGACTGGATGTTGACCGGGCATGCAGTGCGGAGAAAAGCCTCGTCCTGCCCGATAGAGTGAAACTAAAGGTCAATGAATCTTTTAATTCTATCGCCCTGGCAGTTGCTGCATATGAGGCATCGCCGGAAGTAAATCCCTACTCTTCAAAGTTTGATTATTATCTGCAGGGGAAGACCCAGCTTACCGAAGACGAGCGGCAAGGTTTTGATTTGTTCAACGACAAGGGAAAGTGCTCCAAATGTCACATCTCAGACGGCAATAAACCGGTTTTCACCGATTTTACCTATGACAATCTTGGTATACCGGGAAATCCTGAGAATCCTGCGTATAAGGCCAGTTCCTCTTTTCTTGACAAGGGGCTTGGCGGTTTTCTTGAAAAACAGGAGACACCGGCGGCATGGCAGGAACTGGCAAAGGGAAATATGGGCAAACATAAAGTTCCTACTTTAAGAAATGTCGACAAACGTCCCACCGGTACATTTGTCAAAGCCTACATGCATAACGGATATTTTAAAACACTCAAGGGAGTGGTGCATTTTTATAATACGCGGGACATCAAGCCTGCCTGTCCGGAATTATACCCCGAGGAAAAGGCTATTGCAGAGAATTGCTGGCCCGGCCCGGAAATCAGGAATAATGTGAACAATGAAGAACTTGGCGACCTCAAACTTACGGACAAAGAAGAAGAGGCAATTGTTGCTTTCATGAAAACTCTTTCAGACGGCTTCGCCCTTGAAGAAAAAAATGGTGAATGAGATGCGAGAGCTTTTATGTCGGGTAATCCTGGGAAATATAGGAAAACCAGGGAGCGCACCAAGAAATTTTGATTTGCCTTTATTTTATCAGGTTGCGCTGGAAGACCTTGCAATGCTTACACTTCTCAAAAACTTTCTGCCAGTTGTCGTGTAAAAAGGAAGTTTCCCAGCAGGTTCTTCCGGGTTTACATTTATCCGGGCAGTCTTTTGCAGTTTCACAATCCACTATCTTCCAGCAGGTGCAGTCTTTATTAGCCATTGCATACCTATCCTTATCTTCTGTTCCAACATATTTTGGGGACTGTTTGATGTGCGGGTTTTGGCGCACGGCAAAACAGAGGAGCACTCCATGAGGAAAAGCCCCCCTGTTCTCTCAATGTATGGTGATTTTTTGTTATTGACCATACCCCGGGGAAGGGGCGCCGTATCCCGGTGACGCTGCAGCGCTCGGGCTTCCGTAGCCGCCTGCCGGGGCTGCTGGCTCCGGAGCCTTTTCTGCAGCCGTGGCTGTAGCAACTCCGCTTCCGACGCTTGACTGCCTGGCCATTCCATAACCCGCAGCCTGGTCACTGTGGGTGCCGATGCTGTAGCCGCTCACAAAACTGAAAATGGCGGCTGTAATGATCAATGTGATTGCTATACTGGTTTTCATATCGTACTCCGAATTAGATTAAAGGCTGACATATGTAAAGAACACTGCCAGCTGTTAAAAATTTGTAGGCCTGATGAATTTAAAATAGGACATTGTCCAGTTGCCCATGACAATAGCAGTGATAGCAATTATGCTTGATACGGCCCCGGTGGATACCCCGGTAATGCCGTGCCCCAGGTTGCAGCCGCCGGCAACAACCGCACCTACACCCATCATGATGCTGCCGCCGAACACGGTAAGAAATTGACCTACTGGCGGGATCTTCCAGGAAAATTCCTGCCTAGCCTTTGCACTTAAAAAGGCGCCAAGGGGCACTGAAAAAATGAAAAACACACCCCATGTGCCCCTGAAGATCCCAAGAAAACTGTATTCCTGAAATGGTGAATGCGAGCTGTTATAGAGAAGAGAATTAAAGAGCTCCCGCATGGGTGTTGTAATTGCCAGTCCTCTTGGGAAGCCGCCAAAGTAAGATGACATCCACCAGCCTGCCATGGTCAATACACCTATGAGCAGACCGGTTGAGGCCCAGGTAAAGGTTTTTGTCTTTGTCAGGCCGAACTTGGGTTTTCCTTTGAAAACAAAAGCCAGGATGGCGAGGGATAAGATCCCGATGGAAATCCATTTCACCGTCTGTCCCTGCCCGAAAAGGTGCCAGAAGGCCGGATTCTGCATGCCGCCAATCTCGAAGGTAAAGCTCTTCAGGTAATGATGCAGTGGGCTGAACACCCCGTCTGTGGTCATGACCACCCCGAAAAAGAACCCGATGATGGCAATAATTGCTGCGGCCTGACCCTCACCCAGGCGGAAGACAATACCGCTTGCACAGCCACCGGCAAGCACGATCCCCAGGCCGAATAAGAAGCCGCCCAGGATATTGGCCAGCGGGACAAAATTCTGGCGCAGAAGCTGCGTATGAATAATTTCTCCGGTAGCCGGGTTGGAGGTGATCATAAAGCCAAGGTCCTGGATCAGGTTGGAGCCTATGATCGCCACTACCACGCTGAGGAGATAGGCCCTGAAGGTAGTGAGATTATCCAGGAAAATAATATCCCTGAAGGCGGAATTCAGACAGAAACGCCCTCTCTGCAAGATATATCCCAGGGATAACCCGAGGATGACCGCAGAAATAATGCTGATGATACTACCTTGCATCATAAACCTCCTCCAATCCTACAGGTACATCACATGGTTTTTCTTTCACTTTGCACCCGCCGGCCTTGGCCACCATTACAGGTACATTTGTGTTGCGCTCCACATATTTGGTGACACAGCCGGAAACAAGCCTGTCCAGCCCGGTTTTGCCGTTGCAGCCCATAATCATGAGGTCTACCTGCTCTTCCTCGGCCACCTTAAGAATCTCCTCTGTGACGTTTCCAGCCCTGACTACTGTCTTGATTTTGTACAGGCCGCCGTTTTCAAGTTCTTTCCTGTAATAGGCGAGCACCTTTTCAGCTTTGCGGTCCAGTTCTTCCTGAAATTCTGTGTCTTTAACCGCTTCTTTCAGCGTGGCCATTTCAGCTTCACCAAGCATGTCTCCCATCAGCGACCGCCCCAGTATCCTCTGCACATGCACCAGGATTATCTCCTCCGGAGGCCTTACCTGATTCCTGAAAACCTTCAGAACACCCAGGGAACCTTTCGTGTCATCTGCTGCGATTAATATCCTTTTCATTTTCTTTCCTCCATGTTTGTGGATTGTTAAACCCCTTTATTAAGTGGACGCCCTCAATAGCAAAATCGTTCCTAGTTTACATTGAGCAAATTCTGTGCCACACTCTGGTAAGGAAATTATTTCAATACATCTCAAATAGTTACAAGTATGCCGTGTATTTTGTTCGCCTCCTGATGTTAAATGTGTTAAACAGTGTTTAAAACGTTTAACAATTTCTTAACGCGGAGCGAGCAGATGCAGGCCAATTTCCCCTTCAATCATAAATACCTGATGAACGTCCTTGAGAGCATACGGGATGGGATTATGATCATGAACCTGGACGGCGATATTATCTACTTCAATGATGCAGCAGAAAGGATAACCGGATACAAGAGGGATGAATTAATCGGTCTGCCCTGTACTGTCCTTGATACCGATACCTGCGTTATTCTGACCGAATCAGGCAGACAGAAGTGCTGCACCCTTTTTGAGGACGGCGCTCCTATCCGTGACAAAAGATGCAGGATCCGGTCAAAATCCGGCAAAACAGTCTACCTGCTGAAAAACGCTGTTATGCTCAAGAATGACAGGGGTGAGAACATCGGGGCGGTGGAATCCATTACAGACATCACCTCCCTGTATATGAAGGAGCTGGAGCTCGAGGAGCTGAAGCAGGAACTGCGCCAGCACTACTGGTTTATGGGTTTGCTGGGTAACAGTACGGCGATGCATAAGCTCTTCGACAAGATCAGAAATGCTGCCACCAGTGACGCCCCTGTCCTGATATGCGGCGAAAGCGGTACCGGCAAGGAACTTGTAGCCAACGCCATCCATCAACTGAGCAGCAGAAAGAAAGGGCCGTTTATAAAAATGAACTGTGCCTCCCTGAGCGAACACCTTATGGAAAGTGAACTGTTCGGCCACAAAAAGGGATCCTTCACCGGGGCCATAAGTGACAGGCAGGGCAGGTTCGAAGCGGCTGACAAAGGCTCAATATTCCTTGACGAAATCGGCGACATGCCTCAATCCATGCAGGTGAAGCTCCTGCGGGTCCTGGAAGAAAAGGTTATTGAGCGGGTCGGGGAACACAAGCCCGTAAAGGTTGATATCCGTTTGATTTCGGCCACGCACCAGGACCTGTATGATCTGATTGCCAAAGATAGATTCAGGCAGGACCTTATGTACCGTGTCAATGCCATTATTGTTCACACCCCCCCTTTGCGGGAACGAACGGAAGACATCCCTTTGCTCGTCACCCACTATTTGAAGAAAATATCGATCAGCAATGACAAGGCAGTCAGAGGTTTGAGCGGACCGGCCCTTGATATCCTTAAGAATTACACGTGGCCGGGCAATGTACGCCAACTCGTCAATGCCCTTGAGCATGCGGCTGTTACCTGTCAAACAGGGATCATAGAGGTGTCGGACCTGCCGGACTATGTCTTCGGGGAGAATGGTTTGGTGAAAAATGAACAGCAGGCTGAACAGGAGACTATCAAGGCAGCCCTGGCCATGTACAAGGGCAACAGGACCCTGGCGGCAAAACACCTTGGCATCAGCCGGGTCACCCTGTGGAAAAGGATAAAAGACTATAACATCCAGGTATGATTTTTCCGGCAAAAAGGAAAATCATTCCAGGGCTTCAGATATGTGATGCGCCAGTTCGCGGTTTATCTTCCTGAGCTCTGCAACAACCTGCATATGAGTATGCCTGGGCTGGTCCAGCAGTCTCCTGACCGCCTTTTTTACATCAAAGATGCTGTAATCATAATAGGGGCAGTCATCCGGCAGCACAAAACATTGCTCGCAGGCCTTGCGCATTGTTTCCAGGCTCTTAGGGGTTCTGTAATGCAGATCCTTGACAATTCCTGCCACCTCCCTGTCCGCAATCTTTGAGATTATTGCAGCAGCAGGGTCAGGCATTCTTGCCTTTTCTTTATTTTCCCCTTTCAGATAGAACCAGATCTTTTTCAGCCCAGCGGACCATCCTGCCCTGATGCTGCCTTCAGGCGCCTTCGAGACATTCTGTGATATGTCCTGGATTACCGGGAGAGAGGATGAAAACATTTCCTTGTTAGCCATTTCCTTGTTCCTTATTGTAATTTTCAGATGCAAGCCAATTTACTTATTAACTGTTGCCGTATTTCTGCCGCGAGCAGGGATTCCCTGCTCATACTATAATCAGCAAGTCCTATGCCATTTATGCTGAATAAGTAAATGGCAGTTAAATCAACATGTTATGAAAAATAGGGAAAAATGGAGACGAGCAAAGCTGTTAAAATGTTAAGGCGTGTTAAAATGTATTTAACAAGTTCAGTCTTTTAAGGGTATTACAGACTGATAGATGAAGAGCCTGCCATCCACACCTGTAGGAACACAGAACATCACCGGGCAATATCTTAGTCCAATTGAAGAGTGTGGCGTCGCTCGCCTTGGGTCCCGGGATGTCAATTTCACGGGTTTTTATAATGTAATTACCGCTGTTGCTCTCATAAAGTTCAATGGAATCCAAGTTCTGTAAAACAAGCTTACTAAATGTCTTTGTTGCATTTTAAAAGTTTACATTGCCAATGGTCATCCTAAACCGTAATTGCCTTTCAGAGAGTCAATATTGTGGCAAGCAATGTGGACTTTTTACTATCCCAAATCCTATCAAATCGTAGCACTTGACTAATTCCTTTCTAATTTATTAAAATAAAAGAAAAAATCAACATGCACTTTTACTAGGTAATGCTCCCATGAGAAGGGTGTTGCTGAAGGTGTTTTTCTTAGCCTCAGTTAAGGGATTGCAGTTTCCTTAACTGAGGCTTTTTTGTTTAATGGGTGATTCGTTGTTTCGGTCATTTTCATTGATGTAGCGTATTTGTCATGGGCTGGATAGGGTTTGTATGGAATCCCTGAATTTTAGGGGGTTGCAAAGCAATTACTTTTCAATAGGGAGGTTAAACATGAAGAAATTCATTGTTAAAATATGCTTAGCTTTGGGAGCAATTATAGTATTGAGCATTGTTTTTACGGAAATATACTCACAAACAGATCCACAGGCTGGAGAGTCATCTCTTGTCGTTTCAACTGGCTCAGTAAATAAGGATGTGCCAAGCAATTTAAATCCAAACAATAAATATTTGTTCTATATGCACGGGTTTGCTATTGAAAAGGGAGGCCCTAGGGCAAAATCCTATGACTATTCAGGGATTCTGAGGGAGCTTGCGGACAGGGGTTTTGTTGTCATCGGTGAAGAGCGCAGCCGGGTGAAAAACGAAGAGTATGCTGAAAAAATCGCAGGGCAGGTGAGAAAGCTGCTTGCTGCCGGCGTACCGGCCAGGAACATTACAGTAGGAGGTCATTCCAAGGGAGGCATGATCACCATGCTGGTCATGCCTATCCTTGCCGATCCAGACATTGCTTATGTCGACTTTGCAGGA
>Ga0209536_100004583_pt1 | contig 21829 bp, 20 predicted proteins | sample DeeMarSeWOR28_12_FD_187461 | JGI IMG/M metagenome (GOLD analysis project Ga0209536, IMG submission 187461) | Marine sediment microbial communities from White Oak River estuary, North Carolina - WOR-2-8_12 (SPAdes) (version 2) | ecosystem: Environmental > Aquatic > Marine > Intertidal zone >... | reverse complement strand
GAAATCGGCAACCACATCGGCTCTCGAAGGGGCGGTAATCCATCAAAGGGAATTTGCATAAGACTTGCAATTGTGGCTGGAATGTTCGCAATTGATCCGCCAAAATAATCTGGTGGAATAAATTCACCGGGTAAGTTCGTTGTTTTCATGAAATTATGCTCAAAAAAACAAAAAAGGTCAGGTATATTCATCCCGACCTTTTTTGTAGGCGGCAGTGGCGATGTTCGTAGGCCTGCAACCGCCATCTTCTCCTCAAATCAACGAGAATCCGCTTCCGTCAGCTCAATTCCCTCTTGTAGTATCCAATTTAACGCAGCAAAGATTCGCGAAGTTCCGTCATCTGGCTGGCGACGCTATCGTCGAGAACTTGGTCTCCGACACGGATGACAAGCCCACCGAGAATCGCTGGGTCGACTTTAAACGTCACCTCTTTGATGTTTACGGTTTTTTTGACTGTATTTTTCTCTGCCTCTGTTAAGGGCAATGCGCTGGTTACTTCGGCCGTTTCTCCCATTAACTCGGCTACTCCGGCCGGGACCTTGGCGAAGAAATCAGCAATGATCTCGTGTTGCCGTTTTTCGTTCAAGGACTCTCCTACCAGCTTATTGGCTGCCGCAATTGAGATCGAAGCCACCTGGGATCGCAGATCGGCCAGGATGCGGTTTCTTTCTTCCAAGGCTTCCTCACTGGCATTGGCCAAAATGCTTTTAGCATCCGAATTCGCTTTGGAAACGATGCCACTGGCTGTTTCTTCTGCCTGGATTACCGCGTCTGAACGAATCTGCGCCGCTTCAGCTCGAGCCTCATCTATCACTTTTTTCGCCTCTACATCAGCATTTTCCCGCGCAATGGCAGCTTGACGCGCATCCTCCAAGCCTTTAGCAATGCGAGCTTGGCGTTCCTCGAGCATTCGGGTGATGGGTTTATAGGCAAATCCGCGCATCAGTACGATAAGAACGATTATCGCGCCAATCTGAACGATCAGATAGCCTAAGTTTATGCCTAAACCTTCCATAGTCTAGTCCTCACTTATGCCTATTCGTTTTACAATACGAAAAGGATAATCAAAGCTACTACCAGGGCGTAAATGGCTACGGCCTCGGCGAAGGCAATACCTAAGATCATGTTTGTCTGAATATTGCCACTGGCATCTGGATTCCGGGCAATACCTTGTACTGCGCCCGAAACCAAAATACCGATACCTGCTCCAGCACCGATAGCACCGAGCATCGCCAAACCAGCACCGATAGCTTTTAGACCGGTCACAAGCGCGAGGGCTGCTGCTTCATCCATAGTCTGTAATCCTCCAACTAATGTAAATTCGTACTATATTGAAAATTTGATGTTAGGCACGTAAGACGTAAATTGTAAAGTGTAGTTCGATGGTATAATCGTTACGTTTTACTCGCTACGTTTTACATTTAATGATCCTCGTCATCGCCATGATGTTCGGATGCCCCAGCCATGAACATAAGCGCGAGCAAGCCGAAGACTACGGCCTGGATCAGGCCGACGAAAAATTCAAGTCCAAAGAAGACCACGCTGATCGCCGGCACCAGAAAGGCAATGACGAAAAGCAAAATCTGCCCGGCAAAAATGTTACCCAATAGACGGAAGGAGAACGAGATCACTCGGGAAATCTCGCCCACCAACTCCAGAATACCAACCGCCCAGTCGATGGATTTTATGGGATTGGTGGCCATGACATCAAAGGATACGTTCCAGGGGAAGAACTTCTTCAAATAACCTATACCCAAGTATTGGAAACCAATTATTTGAACATAAACCATGGTTACCAGAGCCAGGGCCAGTGTGAAGTTCAGATCTGTTGCTGGCGCCCGGAAAAAGGCCACAATGGCCCAATCTGCATTATCCGGATCGCGACCAGCCCTAGGATCTTCTGAATCGACGTCGTCTAGTACGGCATTATCGGGAGACTTAATCAAGAAGGGATCAACGCGTAAGTCTCCTTCATTCAGTTCGTCACTCAATTCTTCTGCTTCATGTTCTATGTCATGAAGCTGTTCCTCAGATAGTTCCTGCCCAGTATCGGCTGCCAGGCGTTCTGCCGTAACGGCCGCTTCCTCCGCCCGGAGATGGGGTAACCATTCATAAAAACCAATGCTATCGACGCCGGGTATCAATTCGATCCAGTTGGCCACCAGAATATATAGGATCAAGGTTAGGAAGAGGGGAAAAAATTGTTTGGCTTTTTTATAGCCAGCCAGATTTGTCGAGAAGTTCAAACCGCTCTCGACTATCATCTCGAAGAAATTGTAGAAACCTGTGGGTACCTCATCGGCCGTTCGCGAGCGAGCTCGGAGACTCAGGGCAATAGCTAAGACGATGATCCAGGCTACAACCGTGGTGACAAACGTGTTGGTGAGGCATCCGAAGAGTGGCAGTCCTCTGGTTCCGGGAAAACACTCACCGGGTAATTGTATTACCGGCAACACCGGCCTGGTGAAGGCGATAACCGTGCCGAAAACGATGAGACCCAGGAAGACGAGCAGAAGGATATATCTCTTTTTCATGTCGTCGTTTCTTCCTCAATCTTGGTTATATCTTTCAAGTTAGCATCCGATTGGCTGCCCAGGGACCGCTGCGCTCTGGCAAGCGCCCAAAGGCTGATACGGACGATGACATATAAAGTGATGGGAAAACTACCAAGGAGAAACAAGATGGTGAATATACCATTTGTTTCTAATAAGCTGTCAAGGAACCGGCCAATTGCGAAGGCGATGCCAATGATGATGATGCTGGCAAAGCCGGTCACACAACCAATCTGGCCTACGAGGCCAGCCGTCCTCGCCGCCTGATCAAAATCTTGGTTGTTCTGAGACACAATTCACTTGGTCGAGCAGAGTTTGTGCATTATATCACAACTCTTGATCGTGACAATTGGCGTCCAGATCCCGTAGGTTTTCGAAAACCTGCAGGGTCTCTCATATTACTAACCTGCAAAGAATGCCGTAGCTGCTTGACGGGTTAGCTCAAAAGCTGAGTTGGCCAGGATCCCAAGATATATGATCCCGAATATCGTCAGGCCAATCGCCAAGCCAGCAGCCCGAGAGACAGGAATGGCCACCTCCTCATCTTCCGATCGGTAGAGATATATGACCTTGGCAACGCTCAAGTAATAGTAAAGTGCAATAAAGGCATTGATAATGCCGATGAGGGCCAGCCACCACAGTCCGGCCTCAACAGCAGCCCTGAAGATGAAGAATTTACCGAAGAAACCAGCCGTCGGTGGAATGCCCCCCAGGGATAGCAAGGCAAATAACATAGCTAGCGCAAGATACGGTGAGCGGCGGCTTAAACCAGCCAGGTCCTGTGTTTCGTCGGAACCACTGATATTGCTGACCAGGATGACGATGCCGAAGGCAGCAATATTGGTAATGGCATAGTAGACAAGAAAGAACATCGTTGCCCCAGCACCATCGATGCTGTCTGGATTGAGGCCAAAGGTTGTCAGAGCGGTAACCAAACCCATCATCGCATAGCCAGCCTGGGCGATGCTAGAATAGGCCAGCAAACGTTTGATATTGCTCTGGCGGATGGCCAGTAAGTTTCCCAAGGTCATGGTCACGATACAGATGGCGACGAGCATGGCCCACCAGGCGTTAGACGAATCGGCCGGGCCAAAAACGCCAGCGGTAAAGACCCGCAAAAATACAGCGAAGCCGGCCGCCTTCGATGCCGTCGACACCAAGCCGGTGACGGGTGTAGGCGCGCCTTCGTAAACGTCAGGAGCCCAGAAATGGTAAGGTACGACTGAGACCTTAAAACCAAAGCCGACGATGACCATTGCTGCCGCTATTAGAACAGTCCCCCTCAAGGCCGGATTAGCCAGGGCCGACTGGGTTACTTCTTCGGCGATAACGTAAATATTTGTCTCTTGGGTTAAACCATAGAGGTAGCTCATACCAAAAAGCATGACGGCCGAGGCAAAGGCACCGTAGATAAAATACTTCATGCCAGCTTCGTCAGACCTGTATTCATCCTTTTTGAAGGCAGCTAATATGTACAAACAAATGCTGGCCGTCTCCAGGGCTACATAGAGCATGATCAAGTCGGCCGAGGCTGCCATCAGGCTGAAGCCAATGGTAGCCGTCAATAGGAGGGCATAGTATTCTCCGCGTTGAACCCCTTTAAAGTCGAGGGAAATCAAGGCCGTGATTAACAACGCGATTAGAAAAATGATGCGAAATACAAGGGTCACCAAATCCTGGCGGATCATGCCCCCCCAATAAGTTACAGGCACATCATTTGGCTGATCGAGAAATACCCAAATGCCAATGGTGAGTAAGAGAATAATCAAAGTACCCCAGGCTGTAGTTAAGCCTAATCCACGCTGGTTTCCTCGTTTGAAGACCTTGTCAAGAAATAGGATGGCGATGGCTAATATCAATAGGCTGAGTTCAGGCGCCAGAGCCAGGATGCTTTCAAGCGTAATCTGAGAGCTCACTTATGCACCTCCCAGCCAGTGAACTAGATTGGTTGCAGTAATATAGACAGTATCAAAAACGGTGGAAGAGGCGGTTTGGATCTGTTGTGCTTCTTGGACTCGTTCCACGACGGGAGCCACACCCGAGCTAACGATGCCCGAGATGATCGATGGAAACAGGCCAATAGCTATCAAGATGACGACAAAAGTAACGAGAGCGACCTTGTCTATTCCGAGGAGTGGTCGCATATCATGCCATTTGTGTTCGTCGTACTCGCCGAAGAAAACGCGACCGATTGCCCTTAAAATATATGCCGCGGTGATGATAATGCCAAGAATGGCCAAAATGGCGATCCAATTATAATAATTTGCCGGGTTCAAGATGGCCTCTGAACCACTAAGGTCCATGGAAGTGCCGTTCCAAACCCCCATAAAGATGGGAAATTCGGCGATAAAACCGGACAATCCAGGCATACCCATTGAGACGAGACCACCCACGATGAAAGCCACCATCGCCCAAGGAAGCACTTTCATCATTCCGCCTAATTGCAGCATATCACGCGTGTGGGCTCGATCGTAAACCATGCCGACGACGGAAAAGAAGAGAGCGGTCATGATGCCATGGCTTACCATTTGAATGCCTGCTCCCATGAAGCCATTCAGGTTCATGGCGGCAAAACCCATGGTTACCAGGCCCATATGGCTAACACTTGAATATCCGATCAAGTATTTCATGTCCGTTTGGCGCATGGCAACCCATGAGCCGTAAAGGACGTTTACCAGGGTCAATAGAATGATTAAAGGCATCCAATAGACAGTGCCTTCGGGTAATATCTGGATACCAACGCGCATCGAGGCATAGGCGCCTAATTTCATCAATACCCCAGCGTGAATCATCGAAACGGCCGTTGGTGCTGCCACGTGACCATCAGGCGACCAATTATGAAGAGGCCAAATACCAGCTAAGACACCGAAACCCAGGAATAAGGGCAGGAACCATATACGCTGGATGTCGATTGGAAATTGAGCTTCCGCCCAAATCCTCAAGTCGAATGTAGGACTGGTCGCTGCGGAATATTCGGGCAACAAGAAATAAAGTACCAGGAAAGCAATGAAAGAAAAGAAGCTGCCGATCAACAGGTAAAGCGTCAATTTCATGGAAGCGTATTCGCGAGTCTTTTCCCAGCCCCAAATGACGATGAGCACATACATTGGCAGCACAGCCAATTCATAGAAAAAGAAGAGCAAAAAGCCGTCAACGGCGACGAATACACCCTGAACTCCGGCGACAAGGAGTAAAAAGAAGGCAAAAAATTCACGTGGTCGATCCTCGATGCTCCAGGAAATCAATACCCCGCCAAGACCAACGACGGCTGTCAGTAAGACCAGAGTGGTGCTCAAGCCGTCGACTCCGACGATGTAATTCAAACCGATACTCGGAACCCAGGGAACTTCTTCCACGAACCGCAAGGTCTCGGCCCACGATGTTCCTGGGACCGGCAAGTTGCGGTTGTAATCCACGTAAAGATAAACAGCCAGCAACAATCCCAAAGCTGTGGCTGCTAGAGCAAACATGCGGGCGTTTTCTTTGCGCTCCTTTGGCAATAGGAGAATGATGACGGCCGTCAGAATCGGCGACCAGACGATAATGGAAAGAAAAGGAAACTCCATAGTTAAAGTTCCAAAGTTACTTCAAACAAAATATTTTCATGCTAAGGCCATTAAGGTGTTTAATAACTTTGGCCGGACAACAATCAATAAAATATCTTAGTCACCGTGTCGTTAATAACAGCCAGCAACCACTGTGGCCATACGCCAAGCGACAGCATTAGAATCATCAATGGCCAGATAACCAGATGTTCGCGCAAATTCATATCGGATAAGTTTTGCCAGCGGGGATTTACCTCGCCATGCAAGGTATATCCGATGCCTTTCAGTATATAGGCGCCGGTCATCAACAGGCCAAGCATGGATAAGGCTATCTGGATGGTAAAAGGATTCCAGGCGCTGCGAGTGATCATGAACTCGCCCACAAATCCGTTAAGACCAGGCAGGCCAAGTGAGGCCATGCTGGTGAAGATAAGCGCCCCGGCAAAGAATGGTAAAATTGACCAAAGACCTCCATAATCTCTGAGTTGACGGGTATGAGCCCTGTCATAGATAACGCCCACCAAAAAGAACATGCCGGCGGCCGATAAGCCGTGATTAAACATTTGCAACACGGCACCACTGGTACCGAAAATAGCATCTTGTCGCATTTGCAAGTTGGAGGCTTCCGCGCCGTAAACCCAGGCCATGACGGCGATGCCCATGACGACGAAACCCATGTGGTTGATCGACGAATAGGCGACAAGGCGTTTGAAATCCCATTGGCCGAAGGCTGCATAACCACCCATGATGATGCTGAGCATGCCGGCGATAGCCAATAACCAGGCGGTTGTATGGGCTTGTTCAGGGAAGAGAGGGATAGACAAGCGGATAAAGCCGTAAGCACCTAATTTCAACAATACGCCGGCCAGGATCATAGAGCCGGCTGTTGGTGCCTCAGTGTGGGCATCCGGAAGCCAGGTGTGGAATGGCCAAACCGGGATTTTGATGGCAAAAGCGATGATAAAAGCCCAAAAAGCGATAGCTTTGAATAGGCTTGTCGAAAGGTTCGTGCCGGGAAGGGTATCGCCGCCGTAATTTACCCAGATGTCATATAGTTCCAGGATATCAAAGGTGCCCATGGACAGGCCGATAACCTGGATGGCCAGGAGTAAACCCAAACTTCCAGCCATCGTGTAGATCATGAACTTAAACGATGCGTAGCGTCTGTCCTTACTACCCCAGTAACGAATTAAGAAATACATGGGCACAAGGCCGAATTCCCAGAAAATGAAGAAGATCACCAGATCAAGGGAAACGAAAAGACCTAACATGGCTGCTTCTAAAAGCAGGAATAAGATCATGTAAGGTTTGGTATTATCTTCTATGCGGAAGGAGGCCAAGATAGCCAGTGGGGTTAAGATACCAGTAAGTAGAAGCAGCGGTAAGCTAATGCCGTCAACGCCAAGATGGAAGGAAGCACCGATTTCTGGGAACCAATCCTCAAGAACCTGGAACTGAAAACCCGCGTCGACTCTATCGTAGTTGAACCAGGCGAAGAGTACGAAAATCAAGGTAAGCAGGCTGAAAACCAGAGCTACCCACCGGATCAAGTTTTTCTCATCTTTGGGCAGGAACAAGATCAGTAGGGCTGCAACCAAGGGGGTAAAAATAATGAAAATTAGAATGTTGTCTAAAAGCACTTCCATCGTTCAGCTCTTTAGAATATGCCGTCGAGAAAACCGGAATTAATCAATAAGACGACCACTGCCAGCGCCCAGCCAATCAAAACCGATACCAGCACATATTCTTGAATTCTTCCTGTTTGAATCGCACGAAATTCCTGGGCAGCATTCAAGACCTGGTCTTTTAACCAGTCTACACCACCACTGATGACCACTTCCTCGAACCGTTTTAAGTAGTAACCGACTCTATAGAAAGCCCGGCCGATAAGATGCAACGTTCCATCGATCAGACCGCGATCGATCCACTCGTACACAAAGGTTCGAGCCAACGATTTAGTGGGATTAACAAAAAGTATCTCGTAAAGCTCATCCCACCACCATTTGTTCTGAAGAAATGTGTATAGTGGACCCAGTGGTCTAACTAGAGGATCAGGCTGTTCGGTCGCTAAAGGTTTGCGGCCATAAGTCCACCAACCGATAAACAAACCCCCGATTGCAACGACAACTGAAATGATCAACGGTATATAGCTAAATTGTTCGATTGCCAAAACTACGCCTTCTAGAGAGGGAGCGCCAAAGATCTCGATCATCGGTTCTTCAATGGTCGTGGCAACGAAATGTTCAAAAAAGTTGTTACTAAATAACGGGCCGAGGATGGGGAATTTTTCTGGAACACCACTGAGACCGGCAAAAAGGGCGAAGAACGATAAAACTACCAGCGGGATAGTCATGAATCGGTTACTTTCATGAGCATGTTCGGCCAAAGCCGTCCGCGGTTTACCCAGAAACGTTAAGGATATTTGTCGAGCAGTGTAGAAGGCCGTCATTAGGGCACCAAAGACCAGACCCCAAAAGATGATAAAGGATAGTACTTCGCCATCAACCGTCCCCTCATTCCAGGCGACAGCCAGGATTTCGTCTTTTGACCAGAAACCGGCCGTTATGATTGGGAAGCCGGAGAGAGCCAAACCGCCAATAAGAAAGGTCCAAAACGTTATCGGCATCTTTTTGCGCAATCCACCCATGTTCATCATGTTTTGTGGATCCGTATGGTGATCGTGAACTTCTTCAGCCCCATGTTCCATTCCGTGAATAATGGAGCCGGAGCCCAAGAACAATAATGCCTTGAAGAAGCCATGAGTGATCAAGTGGAATGCTGCCGCTATGTAAGCACCAATAGCTACGGCTGCAACCATATAGCCGAGCTGAGAGATGGTTGAATAGGCCAGAACGCGTTTGACATCATTTTGGGCTACCGCAATGGTGGCGGCCATAACCGCAGTAAAAGCGCCGATGCCGCCGATGACGATCTCCACGCCTCCAGCACCCTCTATGGCGACGGCGATAAGCGGGAATATGCGCAATATCAGGTAAACGCCAGCAGAGACCATGGCTGCCGCGTGGATAACAGCACTGACTGGCGTCGGACCTTCCATCGCATCGGGCAACCAGACGTGTAGTGGCCATTGAGCTGATTTACCCACCGTACCAGAAAATAGTAGCAAGGCCATCAGTGCTATTCCGCCAGCACCAACCAGTTCTATCGCATGCTCTAAACTCTCGGCAGAAAAAGCTTCGCTGAAAGTCAGGGTCCCGAAGACCCGGTAGAAATAGACAATGCCCAGCAACATGATGACATCGCCAATCCTGGTAGTCATAAAGGCTTTGACTGCTGCCGTGCGTGGTGGTAATTGTTTAGGATCATCGTACGTTTTGGCGTACCAGAAACCGATAAGTAGATACGAACACAAACCCATCAGTTCCCAGCCGACGAAAAGAGTTAACAGGCTATCGCTGACGACGAGGATTAACATCGAACCAGCGAAGAGGCTCATGAAAGCAAAGAAGCGCGAGAATAGAGGATCTACACCGTCATGATTGGGTTTTCCTTTGACCGGGTGCCTACCTGGTCCTTCACCCCAGCGGTGATAGCCAACGCTGTAGACGAAAATGGCACTGATCGTCGTCGTGACCATGATTAAGGTAACCGCCGTTAGTGCATCTACTGACACTCCTATCTTCAGCCAGTTGAAGAACGGGCCAACCGGCAACCAGGCGAAGGAATCGTGCACTATCTGAGGATGTTCGGCCATGTGGTGTGGATCGGCGATGAAAATAAATGCCGCGCTTAAAGCCACAATCCAACCCAGGACCAGGGAGAGGCCAACTCCAGCCCAGGCCAGAAGCCAGCTCAACGTCTTGTTGCGGTTGGTGAACAGAACGATGAGGAAGAAGACTAACATCGGCCCAACTGGTATCAGCCAGGTAAAAGTGGTCAATTGTTCCTCAGACATGCAGTAATCCTTAAATACGAGCGCTGTGATACTTGCCGCCAGGTATCAATAGATGGTTATTTCAACACCGGTGACAAACGGCTTATGGGAATTCAAATTGTTAGTGAACGGGCCAACCAAAAAGCCAAAGGCTTTCTGACTCAGAATTTCAAAGTGTCAAGTTCCTCGGCAACAACCGAGTCGCGACTGCGATATACAGCAATGATCAAAGCCAGACCAACCGCCGCTTCGGCTGCGGCAACAGCTATGACGAAAATTGCCCAAGAAACGCCAACCTGCAAATCTGGCTGCAAGTAGCGCCAAAAAGCGACTAAATTGATGTTTACCGCGTTCAGCATTAGTTCAACAGACATCAAGATGGCAACGGCATTCCGGCGAGCCATCACGCCATATAGCCCAATGCAGAAGAGTAGCGCAGCGACGATAAGATACCAGGATAGTGGAACCATTAGCTTCCTTCAGTCCGGGAAATGGCCACTGCTCCGATAAGAGCAGCTAAAAGCAATACCGAAGCGACTTCGAATGGAACGACGTAAGCATCCGGGCTCACCATTAATGCGCCAAGTTGTTGGACACTGGATTCTACGACCGGGCCGCTAGGTGCCGGGTATTGAGCGGTAGGCCAGGTACGGATGGCAACAAGTGCCAGTAACAAAAATGCCAATACTGCCCCAATCAATCCCCAGACCGGTTGCGAGTTAAAGGGAGATTCAATTGTCTGCATCAATCGCCGGGTCATCATGATTGCAAATATTACTAATATCGAGATCGCACCGATATAAACCAGTAGCTGAGCCACTGCTAAGAAGCCAGCCTCTAAAATTATGTAGAGGCCGGCGACGCCTAGGAACGAAGCCATTAATCCTACAGCGGCGCGAAAGAGGTTTCGGTCAGTAACAACCACGATCGCGGAGATGATGGTTATCAGACTAATCAGTATAAATACGACTTGTTGAATAGTCATCCTATGAACCTTAAATTTGGTAAGGGTCTGTCCTTGCATGCTAGGACACGACAGTGGCGGTCGATTGCACCTCAGTTACATCGCCAGTCTTATCTAAACTAATCGAAACTTCCTCCACCTCAATTCTCTGTCTTCGTGCATATCGACGAACGAATTCTAAGGCTACCAATCCAACCAGGATATTTACTATAAAGAGCGCCGCCGCCGCTGCCCAAGGATTCGTGCCCTCCGGTATCAATTTGACAACAACCGCGATGACCATAATCAGTCCCAAAGTCAAGGGCACTAAAAACTTCCAATTGAAATCAAGCAGCTGATCGATGCGAATTCGTGGAAAAGTACCCCTGATCCAAATGAAAACAAAGTAGACCAGAAATACTTTAATAAAGAAATAGATAAGACCGAGTATTGGATACTCCATTGCACCTGGGCCGCGCCAGCCCCCTAGATAAATCGTTGTAAAAAGTGCCGCCATGAATAGTGAATTGATAAATTCGGCCAGGAAGAACATGGCGAATTTCATTCCACTGTATTCAATATGATATCCAGCAATGATTTCGGATTCGGCTTCAAGCAAATCGAATGGCGTACGCCCCAGCTCGGCCAGTGCCGATACAAGAAAAATCAGCGCTGATAAGGGGACGACCAGCACATACCAGACCTCCTGGGCCATGACCAATCCCTGCATTGACATAGTGCCGGCAATTAGGATTGGAATAAGCAAAGCCATGACCATGGGGACTTCATAACTAACGAGTTGGGCGACTGAGCGAAAAGCACCAAGAAGAGCGTATTTGTTATTCGATCCCCAACCTGCCAGTAGCAATGGCACCACTGAAACTGAGCTGATTGCCAAGACGTAGAATAGACCTACATTGAGATCTGTGCCAATAACGCCCGGGGCAAAAGGGATGACAGCCCACATCAGAAGCGCAGCGACGACGATCACCAGTGGGGCTAAATTAAAGGCCAGCTTGTCTGCGCCAGAAGGGGTGATGATTTCCTTTGACAGCAGTTTCGTGGCATCGGCAACTGACTGTAATATGCCATAGCGACCACCTACGCGATTAGGTCCGATTCGATCTTGAATTCTCGCCACCACTTTCCGTTCGAGCCAGATGAGACCAAGGACAATAATGAGATTGAACGTACAGATAACGAGTATGACGACAATATCAAGGATGGCTTCAGACAACCAGGCTGGCATGTCATCTGACCAAACCTCGCGCATATAGCCAACAGCATTCAGTTGGACCAAGCTTTGTAAAAACTCAAGAATATCGAAGGACATTTACCACTCCGGTCAGCTAGAAAACACAGAGTTCTTGGACGAGATATCTTGGAAACCCAGATTGTTGCCGCTAAAAAATTGCTAAAACCATTCGAGCGCGCCTTGACGCCAAACAAAGCCCAAAGCTACAAGCAAAATAACCACAAAAAGGATGACCTCAAACACAGCAAATAGTGGTAGAAAGTTAAAAGCGGCCGCAATTGGGAAGAGAAACACGGCTTCTACATCAAAGACGAGAAAGACAAGGGCGAATATGTAATATTGGACCTTGAATTGGATCCAGGTGTCGCCGACCGTTTCGATGCCACATTCGTAGGTCGATTGTTTGATAGGATTAGGCCTCTTGGGACCAACCAAAGTTCCAAGAAGAATTGGCACACCCGGAAATATTACGGCAATTGCGACAAAGAGCAGGATGAATTGCCAATCACTGATCATCTATAGAATTTCCTCGTGGAAAGGTGATTGTGAAATCTATCTCTTTTATAGCACATGCCAAAAACAGTGGCAAAGGACAATGAGACTGGATTCTAACAGAAAGAACGCGATGGGCAATTAATCTGTTATGAGTAGACCAATCTCAATGTAAGCGACTGTACAACTGGCATCGTCAAAAGATTGGTCCTGTCTGTTTACAAGCCTTTCGTGCACTCATTATTAAATTGATCCGGATTGGGAAATGTGATTTGGCTCTTATCCCATGGCCAGTTTAGCGAGTTGCCGAGCAACCGCACCGCTTAGACCATCAGTAAATTTACCAATTGTGAAATCGGCCGCTAATCGCATGGCATCCATCGTGTATGATGGGTAGACGTGGATGGCCTCAGCCAGATCTTGAAGCTTCAACTTGTATTCGATGGCCAAGACAAACTCCATGATGGTTTCGCCGGCGCGGTCCGATACGATCGTTGCTCCCAAAACTGAGCCATCGGCCTTGTGAATGATCTTTATAAAGCCATCCAGCGAGTTATCACATACAGCTCGATCGCTCCTAAGCAAACTACGGTGGGCAACTCGAATAGAATCGCCAAAACGTTCACGTGCTTCCATTTCTGTGGACCCCACCTGGGCCACTTCCGGGTCGGTGAAGATTGTGTAAGGAACGGCTTTATGATTATTCCGGTCGTTTCCTGGGAGTAAGGCATTACGTGCGGCCTGAAATCCCTGGTATGCGGCAAGGTGGGTAAATTGTTGTCCCCCAATCACATCCCCTGCTGCGTAAATATGATTTACCGATGTGCGTAACGAGTCGTCTACCTCGATTCCTTTTTCGTCGTAATTTACACCCAAGTTTCTTAGAGACATGCCTGAAACATTTGGTTTGCGACCTGTTGCGACCAATAACATGTCTCCCGATATCTTATGTTCGTTGACTTCGACGACGATTTTATTGCTAACTAATTCCACGGCCGTTGCTAAACCTTGAACAAAATGAACGCCTTCCCTGGAAAAAACCTTTAAAATAACATTGGCTGCTTCACGGTCTTGTCGGGGAAGGAGTGCCTTATCGACGACGGTCACGTTGGAACCTAGCCGTTGATATGCCTGAGCCATCTCAACACCGATCGGCCCAGCTCCTAATATGATCAACCTTTCTAGTAATTTATCGTTTTCAAAGAAGTTTTCATGTGTAAAGTAAGGGACATCTGGTAAACCTGGAATTGGCGGGATGAAGGGACAGGCACCGGTTGAGATTAAAAATTTTTTCCCCGTTATTTTTTCCTCGCCGACTTGTATGGTGTCTGTATCCAGAAACCTGGCCGCGCCTTTGAATACAACGACCCCCTCTTCTGAGAGCTTCTCTGGTGTTTCATATTGGTAAACAGATGCGATGGCATGTCGCACATAGTTTCTCACTGTGGCCATATCGACAGAATGCGAGGTAACTTCAATGCCGAAATCGGTCGCCGACCGGGCATTGTGAGCGACCTTAGCCACCTTCAAGAGGGCTTTACTGGGCACACAACCTGTCCATGTACAGTCACCGCCGATGCGATTCTTTTCGATAAGCGCGACTCGGGCACCAAGTTGAGTTGCAAAACTCGCCGCCGTTAGACCACCAGAACCGGCACCGATTACTACAAAATCAAAATCCTGTGTCATTAATGTCTTCTCCATAACTGAAGCTAAGATCGCCGATTATTGTATAATGATCACCATCGGTAACCTGTAACCAAGCGGACAATTCATCTCCATATCGTTCTAGTGAGATTTGAAGTTCGGTGGGATGACGATATCATGAGCCGTTTAATGAAATTTGAAAATTATTCTAAACCTGGCAAGTTTGGACCAGGGTATACCGTGATTTATTGGAGAAGCCATGTTACTCGCCGGTGACATTGGCGGTACCAAGACTGTCCTCGCCCTATTCACAGCAGCAGACGGTCCCCACAAGCCAATATCAGAAGCTCGTTTCAACAGTGGTAAGTACCAAAAGCTAGCCATCATTGTCGAGGAGTTCCTGAGTCAAACTGGTGAACGGCCGGTGATTGCCACATTTGGCGTAGCAGGACCGGTCGATGATGAGATCGTCCGGGTTACCAATTTGCCTTGGTTAGTGGATGCCAAAGAGCTTAGACGGGTTTTGCAGATCGATGATGTTTATCTCATAAACGATCTTGAAGCAATTGCCTATTCAATCCCGGCATTGGACAGAGACGATCTTGAGATCATAAAGAAAGGCGATCGACAATCGGATGGGCCAATAGCTGTCATTGCACCCGGTACCGGCCTTGGAGAAGCATTTTTGTTTTGGGATGGTAATAGATACCGGCCGATTCCAAGTGAAGGTGGGCATACAGATTTTGCCCCGGCAACTCCACTGGAGTTGGAGCTACTCAAATATCTGCAGCCGCGTTTAGGTCATGTCAGTTACGAACGTGTCTGTTCTGGATTAGGGGTCCCCAACATCTATGACTTCATCAGAGATACCAAAATTTGCGAGGAGCCGTCGTGGCTTAGGGGTGAACTTGAAGTTGCTGCTGATCCGACGCCGATCATATTCAGATATGCGCGGGAGGGAAAAGCGGAGATATGTGAAGCAACGGTATCCTTATTCTTATCTATTTTGGGCAGCGAGGCTGGTAACCTGGTGTTGCAGGTTTTGGCTACAGGCGGCGTGTATCTTGGAGGTGGTATACCGCCGCGAATCGTTCCTGAATTGCGAGGTGAACCATTTTTAAAAGCCTTTACCGGAAAAGGTCGGTTCACCGACTTCTTGATGAACGTACCAGTCGATGTGATCATGAATTCCAAGGCAGCACTGTTCGGGGCTGCTAATCATGGTTTAATTATACTGTCGAAGAATGAGTCATTGAGGCATGAGACTTGAATCATGAAGCGTGAAGTTCGAGTGTTTTCGGATCAATCCTCGTTGGTCCAGTTTGCGGCCGAATTGATCTTCCGGGAAGCGTCGACGGCTGTTGCCGGACGCGGCCGTTTTCATTTTGTCTTATCTGGAGGTGGCACCCCTGAACCGCTGTACGAATATTTGGCGGAGCCTGAGCAACGAGGGGCGATTTCTTGGGAACGAACGCATATCTACTGGGGCGACGAGCGGTGTGTTCCGCCGGATGAGGCTGGAAGCAATTACCGGCAAGCAAAAATGTTGTTGCTTGATCATTTGCCCATTGTGCCAGAGAATGTGCACCGGATGAAAGGAGAGCTTTCGCCTGAAGAGGCTGCTTCAGAATATGCTGTAAAGTTAGCAGCGCTTGGAGAAGGGGCTCGAAAATGGCCAAGGTTTGACGTAGTCTTGCTAGGAATGGGGGAAGATGGGCACACAGCTTCCTTGTTTCCGGGCAGCCGATCTGATGATTTTATAAATAGATCGGCCATGGCTGTCACCGCCCATTACGGTGACCGGCCGTCGAATCGGGTTACACTGACACCTCAAGTATTTAATAGTGCTCGAAAGATCCTCTTTTTAGTGGCCGGAGAGGGCAAAGCCGAGGTGGTAAAAGCTGTGATCAATGGTCCCAATGCTCCCCGTAAATGGCCAGCCCAACATATCAGGCCTGAAGATGGTTTGGTTTACTGGTTGTTAGATGAAGGTGCGGCCAGCCAAATAGCCTAACCTTCAGCCAATTCTGATAGTAGATGAGAGTTCGTGATTTTCCGAGTGTTTCGTGCCCAACAGAAAATTAGCCAGTTTTTTCACCAAACCACAGTGATATGTAACCTTTCTTAAATTTCTGCATCTCAAAGTATTAGGAATGATCCATTCTTTTAGTTAGGATTGGTTCCTTTTTGGAGTCTGAAGATACGAATTTATGTGGAAGATATTGAGGAGAATATTTTGATGATTTCTCAGGAGCAAGCCATTGGCTTCAGTGTTGAATTGGACGAAGAATTTGAATCTGTCAAAGAAAAAGTGATCGAGGCCTTAAAAGTTGAAGGTTTTGGTGTACTAACTGAAATTGATGTAAAGGCGACATTGAAAAAGAAGCTTGATGTCGATTTTCATCCTTATCAAATTTTAGGAGCGTGCAATCCTCCCTTGGCTTACGAGGCTTTGAAAATTGCGCCCCATGTTGGACTACTCTTACCTTGCAATGTGATCGTCAATCAAATTACCGATGATAGGGTAAATGTGTCGTTTATCGATCCTGTTCTCATGATGGAGGTAGCATCGGAACCGGCATTGAAGGGTGTGGCAGAAGATGCAAAGGCGCGATTATTACGGGTAATGGCATCGTTGGAAGGGGAGGTAGATTAGATTATGCCCATTTATGAATTTGATTGCCAAAGTTGTGGAAATGAATTTGATAAGCTCGTTCGCACGATGTCGGCTGTATCAAGTGTAACCTGCCCGTCTTGTGAAAGCTCTCACATAAAGAAGAAAATGTCGCTCTTTTCGAGCCGGGCCGGAAATCATAGCTCCGCTTCGGCTACCAATGCAGCTGCAAGTTGCTCCCCCGGCGGCCTCTGAGGAATTCCCAGTTAAATCTGGCCGTCGGCCGGTTATCGAAAAACCTCATACTTGGTGTAAGCCTACGGTTGACGAAGCTAGTTTAGCCACCATACTAGCATTATGACCGATTATTTAGCTTTAGCGGATTGGCGTCGGGCAATGGCCGAGATGTATTTCGCTGTTAGAAATACCCCGAAAGCGGGCCAATTGTTTGCATGGCAGGATTGGCGGGCCAGGCGAAATAATCTTTTCAAACATCATCAACAATCACCACTCGAAGAAAAACAAAAAGTCAACTTTCAAGCGTTACCCTATTTCGATTTCGAACCCGATTGGCGCGTGTTGGGTAATCTGAAAGGAGTGACTAATAGAGAGACTTACCGGGTGAGCTTGGGGGAAGATGGCCAATTCCGGTTCACTCGCGTCGCGAGGATCCAATTTCCGGTCAAAAATACTATCGCTGAACTCAGTTTGTATTGGATAGAAGGATATGGAGGGGGTCTGTTCTTGCCTTTTCGGGATGCTACAAACGGGATCACTACTTTCGGTGGCGGTAGATATCTATTCGATACGATAAAAGGAGCCGACCTCGGAACAAAAGATGATACGATCGTGCTCGACTTCAATTATGCATACAATCCTAGCTGTGCCTACCATCCTCGATGGGTATGTCCTTCGTCCCCACCTGAAAATAAATTGCCATTTGCCGTAACTGCCGGGGAGATGATGTTTCAGGACATGTAATTCCCCTAACTGGCAAATAAAACAATAAACCCTATTGTGACCGTATGACCATCTCAGAAATGGATATACCGGCTCAAGAAAAGCCTGCTTTGCTAAATACACCCGGCAAATGGCGCACACTGGTTCTTCTTTCTGTGGCGGAATTGTTGGGTATGGCTGTTTGGTTTTCTGCTTCGGCCGTCGTTCCGGCCTTAACTGATATTTGGAGCTTATCGGATGGAGACAAAGCATGGCTGACCATGTCCGTCCAAATTGGATTTGTGATTGGTTCCTTAGTTTCAGCCATTTTTAATTTGGCAGACAGGTGGCCTTCCCGTAGGCTATTTGCCTCTTCCAGTTTAATGGCAGGTGTCACCACTGCTCTTATAGCAGTAGTGGCAAATAGTTTAGGGGTCGCCCTGATCCTTCGGTTTTTCACAGGGGTCTTTCTGGCGGGTGTTTATCCGGTCGGCATGAAAATAATGGCCACCTGGACAAAAAGGGATCGCGGATTGGGAATCGGTTTACTTGTTGGTGCTCTTGTTCTGGGGTCGGCTTCTCCTCATCTGATTAATGCCTTGGGTGGAGTAAATGATTGGCGGCCGGTCATGTATCTGGCTGCGGCATCGGCTGGGGTTGGGGCAGTTATTGGAATCCTGTTTATCACGGAAGGTCCATATCAGTCCTCAGCACCACGCTTTCAATGGAGACAAGTCGGCCGAATTCTAGCGGAAAAGGATATCGCCCTTGCAAACCTCGGGTATCTTGGGCATATGTGGGAATTATATGCGATGTGGGCCTGGATTCCCCTTTTTATATTGATAAGTTTTGAGGAGCGAGGTATCAATCCTACTTGGGCAAGTCTGGCTGCCTTCGCTACCATCGCCGTTGGCGGTATTGGTAGTTTTATCGCTGGTCCTTTAGCCGATCGCTTTGGACGAACCCTCGTCACATCAGTTTCACTTATTATTAGTGGGACCTCGGCATTGCTCATTGGTTTTTTATTCGGAGGAAATCCGATTGCTTTGGTGACCTTAGCCCTCATTTGGGGTTTTGCCGTAGTTGCCGACTCGGCTCAATTTTCGGCAGCAGTAAGTGAGTTGTCGCCGCCAAAGTACGTTGGCACGGCCTTAACTTTACAGACGAGCCTGGGTTTTTTGCTCACTTTGTTCAGTATCAGGCTTATACCGCCGTTGGTCGATCTAATAGGATGGCGATTCGCCTTTTCGTCTTTGGCTTTTGGTCCTTTAATTGGCGTGTGGGCTATGTTAGCCTTGCGTCGGTTACCTAACGCAGACAAGCTGGCAAGGGGTCAAAAATAGCAAGGTAAAAAGTGGCAGGGTCACCCAGTTCCATGGAGTAAACGGGATACGGCTCGTCTAGCGGTTTTGAGGAGGCTGCGCTATGTGCCTATTTGTTAAGCCGTGTCCCGTCTGGCGCTGAGCGACCCTGCGCGACAGGAGAGCATTTTAAAAAGCCACCGGTCATAAGTAGGATGCGGAGTAAATTTACCCCATCTTAGGCGGCTGATGTCACTCTAAAGTCACATCTTCAAACCAGCCAGATAATTCGCACATTTGACTCTCGCAATGTACAAACGGCCGGTGGCTTGTTGCCTTGTTTACCTATCGATATATTACCAGTATTAGGTACCAGAAATAGTGATAAATGTCATGGTGAGAATATGACTTTCATCTACTTGGCCAGCCACTAGATCGAGCAAAGAGTTGGCGTTCATTAATTTATTGTCAGATTGGAAGTACGATAATCCAAACTGACGGTGTAAAAAAATGGAAAGGAAGAATTTTTACGAACAAGTTTATGCCGTCGTCCGGAGGATACCGAGGGGGAAAGTAACCAGTTATGGTCGGATTGCCAAAATGTTGGGATCGCCGAATGCCGCCCGGGCAGTTGGATATGCCCTGCAAGCATTAAAAGACAAAAAAGGGAGTCCCGCTTATGATGATATCCCGTGGCAACGAGTGGTGAATAGCCAGGGACGCATAAGTATCGTAAACCGCGAGTTCGGAGCCCAGTTACAGGCCGAATTATTGCGAGAGGAAGGTGTCATCGTCAGTGATGACCTGCGAATTAATTTGGATTTATATTTGTGGGTTGGTTTACACTGGCTTGAAGTAGATGATATCTTGAAGGATAAGTAACGTTGACCTCCATTTGCAGCGTTTATTCGGTGGTCATAAAATCCGAATTGTGAAGCTTATCATCCAGGTACCCTGTTTTAATGAAGCTGAAACTCTCCCTGCAGCCTTGACAGGGAAACCGGTCAATATTCCGGGAATTGACATCATTGAAACTTTAGTAATTGATGATGGCAGCCAGGATAACACAGTTGCTGTCGCCCAGTCTGTTGGGGTCGATCATATCGTTTGCCACAATCTTAATTTAGGTTTGGCACGGGCATTTGCGACTGGTTTAGATTATAGTCTCCGATGCGGGGCAGATATCATTGTCAATACGGATGGCGATAACCAATATCCAGCACGTTATATCACCGATCTGGTAGCTCCCATCGTTCGGGGAGAAGCAGACATCGTCATCGCGAACCGGCAAGTCGATAGCGTACCTCATTTCTCGCCAGTGAAAAAAGCACTCCAGATTGCCGGTAGCTGGTTGGTGCGAACTGTGAGCGGTACCGGAGTGCCTGATGCGCCGAGCGGTTTTCGAGCTTATTCACGGGAAGCGGCTCTTCGACTGAATATCCTTACCCGGTATAGCTACACCTTGGAAACGATAATTCAAGCAGGGAAGATGGGGCTGCGGGTAGTTAGCGTGCCAGTTGAAACCAATCCGCCAACGAGACCTTCACGCCTACAACGTAATAGTTGGCATTTTATAAAAGCTCAGATGAGCACGATCGTCCGTCTATACGCATTTTACGAGCCATTGCGGACGTTCACTTATCTGGCCCTTCCATTTTTGTTAATCGGAATTGTACTCCTGGTTCGATTTGGCATTTTTTATCTAATAGGCGTGCGTGGTATTGGTCGCTTTTCTCAGTCAGTTAGCATAGGGGTTGGCATGTTGCTGGTCGGGGTTATTATCGGTCTATTTGGAATACAAGCCGATATCGCCAACAAGCATCGCCAGATGACGCAAGAAGTTTTATACAGGCTGAAAAAACAAGATTTGGAGAGGAATATTCAAGGTAATCGGTCTTCAAGGGTTTCTCATATTGAAGATTAATGGCTGGAAATCTAATGGGCTCTAGCCGGATGAAGCGGCAACATGCCGACCGGCGGTTGTTCGTCCACCGAGAGCCTTAAACGAACTTCAATTAGATTGGAAATGGACCATGAAGTGGAGTAAATAATGAATAATGGATTTGCCGGAAAGATCTTGCACGTCGATTTGAATACGGGCCAATTGGAAGTTGAAAAACCGGATGAGGCTTTTTATCGGCATTATCTTGGCGGCAGCTTAATGGGACTCTATTACTTGTGGAAAAATTCGCCCGCGAATGCTGACCCTCTTGGCCCTGAGAATACATTGATTTTTGCTATAAGCGCGCCAACTGGATTGCCGGTAAGCGGCCAAAGTCGCTGCACGGCTACCTGCCTATCGCCCTCCAGCGGTGGCGTATCAGATAGTCAGGCGGGCGGGTTTTGGCCGGCCGAATTAAAATTTGCTGGCTTTGACGCAATTGTCATTAGAGGTGTGTCAAAGGAACCAGTCTATCTCTGGATAAAAAATGGCAATGCAGAATTGAGGGACGCCGGACATTTGTGGGGGAGGTTAACCCATGACGTCGATACAGAGCTGAAAGAGGAACTTAGCGATAACCGGATAGAAATCGCCCAGATTGGACCGGCCGGTGAGCAGATGTCCAACTTCGCCGCTGTTATGAACATGAGCAATCGTGCCTGGGGTCGCACCGGTGTAGGTGCGGTGATGGGTAGTAAACGGCT